>OLHK01000177.1_pt1 | contig 19719 bp, 21 predicted proteins | sample 1609371 | NCBI WGS metagenome assembly OLHK01 (sample SAMN05416779, study PRJEB24817) | seawater metagenome | isolation source: Sea water | place: Canada:Atlantic | collected 2013-11
CTGTTGCTTTATTTTTTACATCAATTTCTATGGAAGCATTTTTTGATTTAGAAGAATGAATCACTTTTCCTGAAATATCATTTATTAAAATATCCACGTCTAATCCTGTATTATTTTCAACCTTTAAAACAGAGGATACCGGATTTGGGTACACCAGTATTTCTGAAGTTGTAAATTCTTTGGTATTTAAAAGGGTAAAAGCTAGGCAATCACTTTGTTCAGAACAAGTACTGTCACTAACCAAAACAGAATAGTTTCCTGATGAGGTAGGAGTAAAAACACGATTGTTTTCACCATCAATTACGCTATTGGTATTACAATCAATCCATTGATAACTTGAATTTTCTGAATTATCATTTGCCGATAAATTATCAGCATTTTGAGAAATTGTGTTGTCTATAGTTAATAAGTTTGCTTTAGTTGCAATGTAACTAGCTACTAATTTTGTGAGTTCTGTCATATACTGAAAATCTAAATCTTCTGCTCGGTCACCAGAAGAATGATAATCTGGAGTTTGGTCGTCGGTTTCCCATGATTCACCAACTAAAACAGCAGAATAGTCCTGATTCCAAAATCGGGAATGATCGCTGGCCGATGTTCCAGGGTTAACAACAATTGCGCTCAAATCAAAAGAATACGTATTCAAGAGATTAAGTAAATCATCTTTTATGGCAATAGAATTTGCAATGTTGCGAACATCAATGTCAAACTCATTATCTCCATCTGTTCCTGGAGCATCTCCATCATACCCTATCATATCCATGTTTATTACACCCAAAATGTTATCACGAGCATTTCCATTTGAAGTGTCTGCAGCTTGTTGCGCATAAAAATTAGAACCTCTTAGCCCTACTTCTTCCTCGTCCCAAAGTGCATATACAATTGTTTTATCGGTACACTGTGTTGATAAAATTCGGGCTATTTCCAAAACAGCAGAAACACCAGTGGCATTATCATCTGCACAGAATGTAGTAACAGAATCGTAATGTGCGCAGATAATGTAAACATCATCAGCATTGGTCTTACCCAATTGAGTTGCAATTATATTTTTTCCATTGGTATTAAAATTCTGAATTTCAACATCCAAATTTGTCAAAGCAGATAAACGCTCTTCAATATAGGTTGCTGCCAAATCGTTATTAGTTTCTACTCTACTACTTATGGTTTGTGATGAACCATTAATTACAGCTGGTTGCTCACCTGAAAGCTCGGCAACACTTTGTTGAATATTATCTGTACTCACTTGATCAATAATATCCTGAACAGATTGGGATAAGCACACATTAACGCTGAAGAAAAAAAGGGCTATTAAAATTGATTTGTTCATCATTTTAGGGACTTTTAAAAAAATCAAAGGTACGGATTTACTAAATTTTCGATTCATTTATTTTGAAATCCAAATTTTTATTCTACATTTGTAGAGTAAACTCTAAACTTGTAGAACATGGAATTGTCCAAAACCGAAGAACAGCTTATGCAATACCTCTGGAAGCTCGAAAAAGCTTTTATGAAAGACCTACTAGATATTTATCCAGAACCAAAACCTGCAACCACAACGGTTGCAACATTATTGAAACGCATGATTGGCAAAGGATTCGTAGATTATAAAACCTTCGGGAAATCAAGAGAATATTATCCTCTGGTTAAAAAAGAAGATTACTTTTCTAAACACGTAAACGGCCTTATTAAAACCTTTTTTAACGATAGTGCATCGCAATTCGCATCCTTTTTTACACGCAAAACAGATTTTACAAAAAAGGAACTAGAAGCATTAAAAGCCATTATTGATAAAGAAATTGAAAACAAGTAGTTATGGAAACTTACCTTTTAAAATTTTCGGGTTGTTTGTTATTGCTTTGGTTACTTTACGTATTGTTGTTAGAAAAGCAGAGTTTTCACCACCTAAAGCGTTATTATTTATTGGGTGCAATGGTTGTGGCTTTGGTTATTCCTAAATTAACCATTAAGGAATATGTTGAACCTGTTGTTTCTGATTTTGAAACTCTGCCAATGGCATTTCCAACGGAGCTAACAGAAACTCCTCAAGGTCAACTTCAATTTTTAGATTTAGAAACTGTCCTTTGGCTCATATACGGTTTTGGAGTTTCCCTCTTTTGCATCAGATTTATTGTGAATCTTGCTAAAATGTACCGACGGATTTCAAGCAGTAAAACTATAGTTGAACGTTCTTTTATTTATGTATTATTGAAAGAGTATCGCATTCCACATTCATTTTTCAACTATATATTTTATAATCAATCAAAATTTGAAAAACAGAACATCCCTAAAGAAGTGATGCTGCACGAGGAAACACACGCCAAGCAATTGCACAGTATTGATATTTTGGTCATGGAACTACTACAGATTGTATTTTGGTTTCACCCATTGATCTACATACTGAAACATCACATAAAACTGAATCACGAATTTTTGGCAGACCAAGCAGTTTTAAATCAAGGTATTGCCACTAAAAACTATCAAAATATATTATTACAATTTTCATCAAGCACTCCACATTATGAATTGGCAAGTGCCATTAATTATTCATCCATCAAAAAACGATTTACAGTTATGAAAACACAAACATCAAAAACCAGAATTTGGTTGAGCACTTTAGTGTTGCTCCCAATTATTGCATTTCTTTTTTACAGTTTTGCTGAAACAAAATATGTTGAAAGAGAACCGACAGAAACGTTACAAGTTTTGCAAGTTGAAAACGAGGAGCAGAATGAAGGTGCATCAGAAAAACTCATGCAAGAGTATAGAAATTGGATTGACAAATTAAAAAGTTCTTCAAATATAATTATACCTGTTGGTACACACGAGCGTTTAGCTGCTATCTATGACCTCATGAATGAACAGCAGCGCAATTCGGTTGAATTGCATCCTTTTCTTAAGGAAATAATTCCTAAATTATATTCGGTTGAACCTAAAACCCCTTCAAAAAGCCAATTTGAATCTTGGAAAAACAAAGACAAATTCGCCCTTTGGTTAGATAAAAAATCAATATCAAATACTAAATTAAACAATTACTCGCCAGAAGACATTGTATATTACATGGGTTCTAAGGTTCATAAAAATGCGCTAAGCGAAAAATTTCCTCAACCCTTTCAATTTAGTTTATACACTAAAGATGGCTTTAATAAATTCTATAAAGAAGCTTTTGTAAATGACTATAAAGCATTGTCCAAAACATATTCCAAAGCTATTAAAAAGTATATAAATGGGCCACAAACAGATAATACTGAGCTTAAAATTCTGTATAACCAGGCTACAAAATTATATAATCAATTTACAGAGGAAGAATTGAAGTCTTATTATATTCTGATGCCACCACCTATACCAGCAAAATATGATAAACCAAGAAACGAAATCAACAATCAACAAAAAGCAACACCAAAACAAGTTGCAGAATACAATACTTGGGCAAAAAAAATAAATGAGGTAGTAAGAAAATCGGAAGCTAATAATGACAAAAACCAATACCCAATAATTAAACAAAAAGATTACGATAAGTACTATAGAATCTATAGAGAACTAATGTCTAAAGAACAAAGAGAAAATGCTGAAGCTTGGCCTCATCTTCCTCCACCACCTCCACCTCCTCCAGCTCCAGAAGTTCCAAAAACAAAAAAGAATGGAGGAGAAGTTCCACCACCACCTCCACCACCAACAAAGGCAGCACAATACAAGAATGGTAAAAAGAAAACTTTAAATGAAATTATAAAAGAAACTCCTAAAGGTGTTGAGTCTGGTTTTGAAATGTTAGAAAATGGGGAGAGTCATTATTTTACTGTTTACAGAGGGGAAAAAACATATTATAATAAAGATGGCTATATCACTGATAAAGAAGGTAAGGTTCTTCCTCCGCCTCCTCCAACTCCTAAATCAGCCCATGAATTTGTGAAAAATCTAAAGAATAATGACATAACATACTATTTTGAAGACAAAAAAGTTTCTTATGAGGAAATTCTCAAAATAACCAAGGATAATCCAAAAATAAGTGTCCACTCTAATATTCAAAATAAAAAAGGATATGTAAAATTTTGGATTGAAGATTAGAGTTTAAAAATCAAATTCTACTTAAAGCCTCGTTACTCGAGGCTTTTTTCGTTTAAAAATGTAACAAAACATAACTTTTAGCGTTCTAATATACTGTCAATCAAAAAACAATCAATCATGTTAAAACAATTTTTTATCCTTTGTTCGGGAGCTGATACCGATATTTTAGAAGAATGCTCCATTGGTGAGCAAAACAAGTATGCAGGTATTGGAGCTACCGTTTTCTTCACTGCTGCAATGGCAACAATTGCTGCTAGTTATGCCCTTTATACAGTTTTTGACAATCTCATTTCATCTATTTTCTTTGGCTTAATTTGGGGTTTGCTTATTTTTAATTTAGACCGTTACATTGTTTCCACCATTAAAAAAAGAGATAATTTTATAGATGAAATTATTCAAGCGACTCCACGGATTTTCCTAGCTATAATCATTGCCGTTGTTATTTCAAAACCTTTGGAACTCAAGATTTTTGAAAAGGAAATTAATCAGGTTTTATTAGAACAAAAAAATGATCTAACCTTAACAAACCAAAACCAAATTGCACAACAATTCAATCCCAAAATAACAGAGCTTGAAAATCAAATTTCAGGACTTCAATCTGAAATAAATAATAAGGAAACCGAAGTCAATGCACTTTATAGCACTTACATTTCTGAGGCTGAAGGTACAGCTGGCACCAAACTATTGGGAAAAGGGCCTGTTTATAAAGAGAAACGAGAGAAGCATGATGCTGCCTTGGCCGAATTGCAACAGTTGAAAACCGATAACAAAGCTAAGATTGCAACTATTGAAAGCCAGATCAATTCACTTCAAAGCTCTTATGAAGCTAATGTGACTGATTCCCAACCTATCATTGACAATTTTGATGGCTTAATGGCCAGAATTACAGCATTAGGAAAATTACCATGGTTGCCCTCATTCTTTATATTTCTGCTGTTTTTAGCAATTGAAACTTCACCAATAATTGCGAAACTATTATCTCCAAAAGGTGAATTTGATTTTCGTTTACAAGATCAGGAAACAATCATTAAAACTTGGACAGCACAACAAGTTGCAGAGCGCAAACTATTGTTAAAAACGGATAACGATATTAACAATAAAGTGTACAATGAGATTGCAGATGAAGAAGACGTAATGAACTACAAACGCAAAAAAGCGCGCGAATTAATGCAATACCAAGCAGATGCTTTTTTAAAGAAGCAAAAGGGAGTGCTTTAGGAAGCAGTATTCCTAATAGATAAATCTTGTTTACATTTGGATACCCAAAAAACCAACGCACAAAATAATTAAAACAGGTTCGTTACCTTTAAGTTCAAAAAATTAAACTTTCTCTATATGAAATATTTTTCTTCTTTTTTATTGGCACTTCTTTGCTTTGGTTGTATTAGTATTAAAGCCGATGTAAATACAGAATCGTTAGAACAACGAAATACAGATTTCAATAGTGCTGAAGCAGAAATAAGACTTGTTATGGAAGCTCAAGAAATTGCATGGAACAACCATGATCTTGAAGGTTTTATGGATGGCTACTGGAAAAGTGATTCTCTTAAATTTTACGGCAGTAATGGCTTAACTAAAGGTTGGCAAAATACACTAGATAATTATAAAAAAGGCTATCCTACAAAAGCCGAAAGCGGAACACTAAATTTTGTAATCAATGATATTTCAAAAATTGAAGGCGACAATTATTGGGTTATGGGTGAATATCATCTAAAACGAGAAGTAGGAAATGCAGATGGTGTTTTTATTATTATCTTCAAAAAAATTAATGGTGAGTGGAAAATAGTTGCAGATATGTCGTGTTAAGTTCACGTGCAGACATAAAAAAATAAAGTAAATCTAAATACTACTATCTATCACCATAGAAGTATTGGAAACACTTTATTTTTTGTGAATTTTTTTAGCTTTAGCTAATTATGCAGCTACAGTTTCATTCTGGGTCTTAAAATGGTCGTATAATTCCTTACAGCCAAAGCCAACTATAGATAATCGTTTTGCTTTATTGATAGATTCGTTATGCAATCTGGCGAGTGCCATTACACCTGCTCTATCTATGCTCTCTACGTTTTCGATATTGATTAAGACATCATCTAATTTTTCAAAAATATTTGAGAAATGTGAATTGAAGGTTCTTAAATTCAATTTGTTCAACGTGCCCTTTATTTTAAAGCTGTTGTTGTAGTTTGTAATTTGTAATTCCATAATAAATAGTTTTTTATGTTCGACAATATTCAAGGGCTATTAATCAGTAAATTTGGTGCTATCAGTCTTAGGGACTACATAAAGATGCTAATTATCAGAGCAGTATAGTTATAAAATCGACAAATGGTGATATTGACTAGATAATTAGAAGTAACTGTTCTTTTTTTTCGATAAACAACACAAATTCAGAATACTAATATGTGAGTAAATACTTTACTAAAATTTAGTCTTTAGGCTATTTTTATAATTTAAAATATTTACTGGTTTGTGAACCACCACATTTGAAACAGGATATTTCTTTAAAAGCTGTTTTGGTCTTATAGGTCGCTTTTCAAAACCACCTCTACAATTTGGACAAACCTGCTGCAGTAATGTAACGCAGTCTTGGCAAAAGGTGCATTCAAAAGTACAAATCATAGCTTCAGAAGAATTGTAAGGTAATTTTTTGTTACAGTTTTCGCAAGTAGGTCTAATTTCTAACATATTAAGGAGAAGTTTTTCGCTTTTGAAATCAGACAATTATTTTTGCAACATGAACTATAGTTATAAACTAATATTATGGATAGTTTTAGCAGCCATTATCATTTATGGATTAGTTACTGGCAAGTATCTGTTTTTGGTATTTATGTTTCCCTTAGGTTTGGGTTTATTTAAAAAGAACGATAAAGAAGATTAAAGTTTCTTTACATACTCAGTAATAATTACAATCTGTTGCCCATCAACTTTGCCTTCAATATAGGTTTCGTTTTCATGATCTAATCGGATATTTCTAACAGCAGTGCCTTGCTTGGCTACCATACTAGAACCTTTTACTTTTAAATCCTTTATTAAAATTACGGAATCTCCATGCTCTAAGATAACACCGTTTACATCTCTATGAATTAATTTGTTTTCGTCATCTTCACCATCTCCCGATGCTTTTGCTAGCTCTAAGACATCCTCTTCTAAATACATCATATTCAATAAATCTTGTGTCCAATCTTCATCAATTGTATGCAACATCCTCCAAGCCATTATCTTTACAGCATCATGCTCACTCCACATGCTTTCGTTTAAACAACGCCAATGGTTAGGTTCTATTTTTTCAGAATCTTCCATTTGTAAAATGCAAATTTTACATGCATACAAATTAGTTTGAAGACTGTTTTCTTTAATATCTGGAACTGTATAGACGGATAGGTTTTCTTCGTTTCCACAAAGTTCGCATTTAGCATTGCTGCGCTTTTGTAATTCTCTTTCTAAAGACATAATATTTTGTAAGATGTAAATGTAGAATTAATTGAGCGTTTCTCTCAACTTTTTGGGTAATCCTTTTACCACCATATCATAAGAGTGGTCAATTAGCTTGGTTATTAAACTAGCTGGCAATTCACCCGAGTGAATATATACGCTGTTCCATAATTTTTTATGCATATGGTAACCAGGTTTAATACTATTGTAATCTGCTCTGAGTTCTTGAGCATATCCTGGATCGCACTTTAAGTTGATAAAACCTTCACCGCTTTCCCACTTTTTAAGCGAGGCTAATGCAAACATTTTTCCTAAAACTTTAAAAACAAGGGTGTCTTCGTCAAAGGGAAAATGCTCAGTAACCTCTTTTTTGCTGAGGCAATAATTTCTATATTCTTCTATGTTCATAGCACTTAAGATTGCCTCCTTTCTTCAAGTTTTTTATCCTCATTGTCTATTTTTAAAGCAGAATAATCTAAAGTCCACCCAATGGTTTCTACTAAGTTTTCAATGAGTTGAATAGCCTCTAAAGCTTCTTGTTTTGCCACATTGTACAATCCGCTTTCCGGAACTTTATCTAATATATGTTGTTTTGCTTTTGTTTGTAGCTCAGTTAAATCGGCTGCTTCAAACTTGTTAAACATGCCGTCTCTTTTATCATAATAATTAATGTTAGTTTCTACCGATAGCACTTCGGGCTGGGGAAAATGTGACAGCATTACAACCTTTGTTTTTAGATTAGATCGCATTTCAACTTTACCCAAATCAAATCCTACATAAGCCTTTGCATTTATAACTACAAGTGCTTTTTTTCGGCTAGAAACCAATTTTAAAAACTTTGCCTTTACATCTTCGTAATGGTAAATTTCAGCGAAGTCACCCTCAACAGTTATAAACTTACACACACGTTTAATTTTGTCTAAAAGTAAAACCGATTGTGCATTGGTCTTCTTATTGGTTTTCCATTGTTTGAAAATAGTGACCAACCCAAGTGTAACTAAAATACTTATGATTATTATAAAAAATGTTTCCAATGTATAAGTTTTAAGGAAAATTACATTTAATCTATTATTCTATACAAAACAGGTTTACTGGGAGTTGCATCGTTCTCGAATGGTGCAATTTGAAGGTTGAGCAAATAAGTTCCATCCTTAACTTTATTAGGCACATAAATTAACTCTGTAATTGTTGCATCTGTTCTTATTTTTCCATTAAAATTCCAAAAGGCTTTATGGGAATTTAACTCGCCTCCATCTTCTTCCCTATCAATACTCGGTAAATCTACCAAAAGATGATTTATCCCTTTTTTTACCAACAACTCAATGGCCTCTTTTTTAAAATACGTCCAATTGGTATGTGAATACTGTCTCGATTTTTTGTCTTTTATATTTGGCATTGTCCGTACTACCAATGCATCTCGCTTTTTGTTCCCTAAAGCAAATTGAATTTGCTTTTTAGAAATCATATTGTCTTTTATATACTTTTCTGGAGCAACGGTAATCACCTCAGCCAAAAAGAAAAACTGTTTTAAATGTTTATTTACGGGATATGATTTTTCTGTTATATGACCAACAGTTTCAGTGTGTGTGCCATGCGCATGTGGATTAAAATTAATGGTATTAAAATTTACCGAAGCACCTTTTTCTACACTTATGGTTTTATCATCCAAAATCTCTGGCGCAATAGTAGGATGGTCTAAATACCACGCATTTACATTAGATTTATCACCTTTTAAAGGAATTGAAATATCCAATGGTTTTGATAAATCTACTTTTAGTTTTTTTGAATTATATTGTATAGTTGCTATCATGTATACTAACTTATTTCTGTAATTTTTAATTTAGTTTGAATAATTCTGAAGCAATGCCATCACTCAAAAACTGTCCTTTTTTAGTGGTTAGTAGATGCCCTTCTTCAATATACAACAAATGTTGATTTATAAAAATTTCTGACTCTTTAAGCAAATAGTCTTTATATGATTGGCCAAAATCTTTTTTTACTTTATCAAAAGACACACCCCAAATAGTTCTAAGACCAGTCATTACATACTCGTTATATTGATCTGTAATGGTTAACGTTTCCATCTCAATTGGCAACTCATTTTTCTGAATAGCTTTAATGTATTTTGAATTATTCCTCACATTCCATCCACGTTGTTTTCCGTTGAATGAATGTGCTGAAGGCCCAATTCCCAAATACGATTTGCCTTGCCAATAAGCCGAGTTGTTTCTGCTAAAGTAGCCTTCTTTACCAAAATTTGATAACTCATAATGTATAAATCCTGACACTTCTAGTTTTTCTTTCAATATATGAAATTGCTCATGGGCTTGCTCGTCATTTACATCTTCAATAATTCCTTTTTTTATAAAAGACGCAAGTGCTGTTTTTGGCTCAACCGTTAAGGCATAACTCGAAATATGCGGTATTTTGAAACTCAATGCTATTTCTATATTTTTCAACCATTGCTCGTTTGAAGCGCCTTGGACACCATAAATTAAATCTACCGAAATATTATCAAAATACTTTGTTGCCTCACTCAAACATAACTTTGCTTCTTTAGCATTGTGTGCACGATTCATCAATTTTAAATCGGCTTCAAAAAAAGATTGAACACCTATAGATAATCGATTTATTGGGCTTTTTGACAAATCAATGATTCTATCTTTTGATAAATCATCTGGGTTTGCCTCTAAAGTTATTTCAGGGTTTTGTGAGACATTATAATTGCTATAAATTGAATCAATCAAAAATTGTAATTCGGCATTAGAAAGTAAACTTGGTGTACCTCCACCGAAGTAAATAGTTTCTACGGTTTGGTTTTTAAATTCGGGTTTTCTGAGTTCAATTTCCTTTGCCAAAGCAGAGATAAGTTCATCTTTTTTGTTTAAGGAGGTAGAAAAATGAAAATCGCAATAATGGCATGCCTGTTTACAGAATGGTATGTGAATGTAGATGCCGCTCATTTAATTATTTTATAGTCTAACGATTAGAGAAAAAGTGTCTATTTTTTAACACGCTTTTCATTCTTTTTCAAAAAAGCTGACCAACCAGAATAACTTTTTCCAACCTCAACTCTACCTTGATTATAAAAATGACAAACTGCTGCTGCCAAACCGTCCATAGAATCTAAGTTTTTGGGCAGTTCTTTTAGACCTAACATGCCTTGAAGCATTTTTGCAACTTGTTCTTTACTGGCATTTCCGTTTCCGGTAATTGCCATTTTTATTTTTTTTGGTGCATATTCTGTAATTGGAACTTCGCGCGATAAACCTGCTGCCATAGCAACACCTTGCGCTCTTCCTAGCTTTAACATACTTTGTACATTTTTTCCAAAGAATGGAGCTTCAATTGCTATTTCATCTGGGTGATAGGTGTCTATTAATTCTACGGTACGTTCAAAAATTAGTTTTAGTTTTAGGTAGTGGTCATCATATTTTTTAAGTTGAAGCTCATTTAATTGCATAAACTGCATTTTTTTGCTCGCTATTTTTATAAGTCCAAAGCCCATTATAGTGGTTCCTGGATCTATGCCTAAAATAATTTTTTCCTCACTCATAATATCAATCGCAATATTGGCAGCCACTTAACGAAACCGCTACTCCAAAGGTAACGTTTAAAACACTGCCATTAAAAGCTCCCAAACCTTCTAATACAGGATCGTAATCTTCTAAAGACGTAAAACCATACAAATAAGCAATGTCTGTGTAAAGGGAAACCTTTTTGTTAATGGCATAATGCAATTCAAAACCAGCATTAAAGTTTAAATAACTCTGTTTGTTCTCTGCTAAATTGCCCAAAGGTTTTACAAATGCCAATCCAGGACCAGTATATAAAACTGTTCGCATGCGCATGGGCAAAAAACCAATATATTCAGAAGGATCATAAATAAACTGGGCATTAACACGTGTGTAGTTAATTTTAAACTCAGGCGAACCATCATCGCTTTTAAATCGGTTGAAACCAAAATCGAGTTTTGCACCATATTGACGCTTAAACATATGTTGTAATCCAATATTTACTGTTGGAAAATTAACGGATTTTGCATACGTTCCTTTTACAAACCCATCGGTAGTGGGATAATTAACACCAACTGCAAAAAGTGCTTTCCATTTGCTTGTTTCCCTAAATTGTGCACTTAGATTATGTGATGCACAAAAAAAGATAAATAATAAAACGTATTGTTTTAAATGTGGCTGCATCTGTGAGTTTTTGGTTTAATTTGTGGCATGCATTTTAACGTGCCATACAAAACTAAACAATTCTTTTTTGTACTTATTAAGTTAAGCATAGTAGTTGGTGCGTTTTATTTTATTTATTCTAGAATTGTAGAAAACGAGAAATTACAATTCAATGATTTTATTTCACTTTTAAATGAAAAAGACATTTTTTCACTCAAAAACGCCATTTTTTTAATTGTTTTGAGTGGTTTTAATTGGTTTTTTGAAATTTTGAAATGGCAATATTTAGTAAATGCTATAAAAAAAATCAGTTTTAAAAATGCTCTTGAACAAAGTTTAGGCGGATTAACCGCATCACTAATTACACCAAACCGTATTGGTGATTATGGTGCCAAAGCTGTTTACTACACTAAAGCTTTTCGAAAAAAAATTGTGTTATTAAACCTGGTTGGTAATATAGCACAAATGACTATTACATCTATTTTTGGAATTATTGGCCTTTTTATTTTTATAAACCGATACAAGATTGAAATCAATTATTCTAACGTCACCAAAATTGTTGTAATTATTTTAGTACTGGGTTTACTTATCATTTTTGGATTAAAGCAAAACCGTTTTAAAATTAAAGGATTCTCGTTTCGGCGCATATTAGATTTTATAGAAACAATTCCTACCAAAACCCATCTTCTAAATTTGGTGTTTTCACTTAGTCGTTATTTGATTTTTTCGTTTCAATTTTACTATTTGTTAACCCTATTTAATGTTAACATCAGTTATCTCGAAGCCATGGTTACTATTACTAGCATGTATTTTTTAGCGTCTGTTATACCAGCTATTTCTATTTTTGATGTAGTTATAAAAGGAAGTGTAGCTGTATTTTTATTCAATTATATTGAAATTAATGCGTTTTCTGTTTTATCTGTAACTACAATAATGTGGTTTTTAAACTTTGTAATGCCTAGTGTAATCGGTAGCTATTTTGTCTTGAATTTTAAATTCCCCAAAACCGAAACAAAATGATCTCACTTTTTGTTATAGCTATAATTGTACTTTACTTGTTTATTATTGGTTTATTATCAATTGCTTTTGATAAAGTCGAGGATTTTAAGATGCAAGATTTAAAGCCTAAAACGAAGTTTTCTATTGTGGTGCCCTTTAGAAATGAAGCTAAAAATCTTCCGGATTTAATACATTCCATTTTAAAGTTGAACTATCCCAAATCCTTATTTGAAGTCATTTTTATTGATGATGAGTCTGTAGACAATTCTGTTGACATAATTAATACCTGCATTAGCAAAAACCATGGTAACAGTGCTGATGTGGATATATCTATAATTAAAAATCAAAGAACATCTAATTCACCCAAAAAAGATGCTATAACTGCCGCAATAAAACAGGCAAAAAATGAATGGATTATTACAACAGATGCAGATTGTTTATTGCCAAAGTTTTGGCTCGATGCTTTTGATGAATGTATTCAAACCCAAAACCTTCATTGTATGGTTGCACCAGTAACATATTCTAAAAATGTATCATTCTTTAAACGCTTTCAAACTTTAGATTTCTTGAGTTTACAAGGTGCTACTATTGGCGGTTTTGGTTTAAACAAACCTTTTATGTGTAATGGTGCCAATTTTGGGTATAAAAAATTGGAGTTTGAAAGCGTGAATGGTTTTGAAGGCAACAAAACAATTGCAAGTGGAGATGACATATTTCTGTTAGAAAAATTTTTAAACCTCAATGCTGAAAAAGTTGGCTATTTAAAATCGCAAAAAGTCATTGTAAAAACAAAGCCGGTTTCTACATTTTCAGACTTAATTCAACAACGATTGCGCTGGGCTGCCAAAACAAGCAGATATAATAATTGGTTTGCAAAATGTATTGGATTGATTGTTTTACTAGGTAACCTCACTGTTATAACTATCATTCCACTAACACTCTTCAATCTTGTAAGTATGCGGATTACTATTGCTTTAATAGTTATAAAATTCAGTATTGATTTTTTATTACTTTTTAAAACAACTCGTTTTTTTAGACAAGAGACACTTTTAATTACCTATTTAGCTGTTTGTTTTATTTATCCATTTTTCAGCGTTTATGTGGCTCTATTGTCATTTTTTAAATCTTATGAATGGAAAGACAGAACATTTAAAAAATAAGTGAAGTTAATATTTTTGTAGATTTACTTTTAATTGTCCTAAACTGAATAAACCTGTAACATATATTCAATGAAAAAAATCATCCTATTATGTGTAATTTTCACACTGAGTTGTTCCCTTTTTAGTCAAGAAACCTTTTCAGTCAATGGTGAGACTTTAGAACTTAAAACGGAAGTTAATGGCAAACTAGATTTACTCTGGAATGTTATTGACGGCAAATACCGCTATTTTGTTAGAACCGAAAACGGCACAATTACCGAACTTAAAAACACCAAATCACCTGAAGGCAATTACAACGAAGATTATAAAACTACGTTATACCAACTAACCAATGGACAATCTACCAAAAATTTAAAATTAACGCTTTACAGCTTAAAAGATTTTTTTGATAGCTACAATACTTTGGTAGATGACTCTTATAGCTCAATACAAAGCGATAAAAAATTGGGGTTAAGGTTTGGATTTTCTGGCGGAATAACCAATAATCCTTTTGTTGGTAATCCTGACAATACATTTGCACCATTAATTGGTGTAGAACTGGAGTTGTACGATGCTAATAACGAATCTAGACATTCTGGCTTTTTACAAGGACGACATGCGTTTAGTACTGACGACTTTAATTATGCAACTACTGAGTTTTCCTTAGGTTATCGTTTTAGGTTTATTCATCAAGATACCTTTTCTCTCTATGGGCAAACCAAATTTGCTACCGTAAATTTTACAGACGTAACCTTCATTGATGCCAATGCCATGGAAGCAGACATTAATGAAACTGCTTTTGATTTCCCTTTTATTTTTGGAATTGGCACAGACATTAAGGTTTCAGACAACAGTTATATTACATTTATTTACAGTGAGATATTTGCTGTGTTCTTTGATAATCAAGGTAATTTTCCTTTGGATTTTTCTTTAGGCTACAAATTAAATTTATAAAAATAGACTCAATTTATTTTAACTATTATGGGCAACTCAAAAGCTGTAGTGACTTGTTGCCCTCTTTTAATTGCTGGATGAATCTTAGGAATATCTTTTAAACTTTGCCTAAGCAAACTGTCTATCTCTGGAATTATTACTGCTGTATCAGGATTATAATCTATAGATTTAATATCTAAAACACCTTTGTTATTTATTTCAATGTGAAGATGAATGGTATCATTTACATCTTTTGAAACTACTAAATTCTGCTTTTCTAAAAAGTTATTGACATTACTGACCAATGTATTTTGAAAACAAGCTTTACTATCTGCTTTTACAGTAATAGAGTCACAACTGCTAAAGGTTGGGTAAGTGTCAACTTCATTCCAGTTAAAGGTTTGCAACTCTTCTTCAAGTAAGTCTTCGGAATAGATTTTTTTCTTTTCGAAATACTCGCAAGAGATAAGAAGGAACATAAAAGCAAAACAAGTAATTCGGTTCATTGCCATCATTATAATACCGAAAATACAATTTTTTTAGGTTCTACTCTTTTTCCAAAAACTTTTCTTGCTTTAGTTCTTCTAATCGTTTTTCTGCAAAGGTTACAAACGGGGTTTTTGCATGTTTTTTTAAGTAGGCTTCGTACATTGAAATTTTAGCATCCACATCTGCATAAAATTCGTCTTTAGTTCTAATTAAAAAAAACTCGGTCATTATGTTAGACGGATCCTCTTTTAGTGATTTTTGAAATGCCTTTATCGCTTCCTCGTATTTCTTTTGCCTATTTAAGATCGTGCCAAGCCTTTGGTATTCATTTGTTAATGACACATCTTGCATTTTAAGAGCTTTGGTAATCCATTCTTCTGCCTTTTCGTAATTGCTCAATCCCTCATAATAGCCACCAATTACAAACATGGCATTAGTGTCATAAGGGTTGTATTTTAATGCTTTTTTTCTGTGATATATGGCATCTTCATAGTCTGAATTATGCGCATAACTCAAACTTAATTTTTCATGGATAAATTCTGAAGTTTCACCCAATTCAAGCAATTTGTTAAACCATACAACCGAATGGGTATAAAACTCTTGGTAATAGTACGTTTGTGCTTTTAGACTAGTAAGTTCTATGTTGTTGGCATAGCTTTCTAAACCTTTATCAATAAAGCGTTGTGCTATTTTAAAGTTACGTTTTACCAAATGGTGTTTTGCAATTTTAAAGATGGTTTTTTGGTGTGTTAAGTCTAGCTTAAAAGCATTCATAAACATATTTATGGCTGTAGAATCATTTTGCTTCTCTAAAACCACACCCAACTCATAGTGGTAATTGGGATTAAGACTGTCATTTTCTACTAAAGTATTAAACAACTTATTTGCTTCTTTGTACTTTTTTGTTCTTGTCAGCAATTTGGCATAATCATATTGTAACAAATCATCATCTGGATTGTTCTCTATAGCCCACTTATAGTTTTCTAACCCTTTTTGGTAATTGCCTATAGCAACGTAAGCCTTAGCTATTTTATCAAAATTTATATCATTTTCAATGGCTTGGTAAGCTTCAATTGCTTTGGTATAATTACCCGTTGCGTAGAGTTGATCTGCTGTTTGGACCGTATTTTGACCATTTAGGATATAAGTTAAACCAAAAAATAAAAAGCAATATTTCATAGGTTTTCTCTAGTTTTTGGACTTTTTAGGCTTATCTGCAATTTGAAAGACTATTGGCAATGAATAAGGCACCTTAACTAACTCTTCTTTATGCTTTCCGGGAATAAACTGAGGCAAACTCTTAACTACACGGATAGCTTCCGTTTCTAGAGCTGGATGCGCAGCTCTGGCACCTACATCTATAAGACCGCCTTTTTTATCTATTGTAAATTTTACAAAAATCCGTTTTCTACCGCCAGAAAGACCCAATGAATCCGCAATTTTGATATTAAAGTTGCTATTGACATGCATTGCTACTTTTTGAGAGGTACATTTTTTTCGCTCTTCATTGTTTTGTAAACCTTTACATTCTGGCAAAAAAGGCACCTCATCAATTATTGAAAAAGGAACGGTAGAATCATTTTTTATAATCCTCTTTTCTCGCTGTTCAATTAACTTTAAATACTCTTTTTCTCTCTTAAATTGTAATTTGCTTATTGAATCAATCTGCTTGTTTAAATTCAAGATTACTGGATTTTTATCACTGGAATTCTGTAATAATCGATTTCTTTGGGCAACTAATTTATTATACATATTATTTAATTGCTCTTTGTTACCGTTGTTTATTTGGAAGACTATAGGCAAAGAATATGGTACTGTAACTTCTTTTCCTTTTTGTTTCCCTGGAGAAAATTGAGGTAATATTTTTATAACTCTAACAGCTTCATCTTCGAGATCTGAATGCGCTGCTCGTGCTTTAGTATCTTTTATAAAGCCATCAGTGCCTATTTTGAAAGACACAAAAATGCGTTGTCTTCCTGTTAAATTTAGAGAATCTGCTAAATTGATATTAAAGTTTTTATTTACATGCTTAGCTACAAATTGACTCATACACTTTTTACGTTCTTCATTATTTGGTAAATCTTTACATTCTGGTAATGTTGGGACTTCTTCTATAACCGAAAATGGAACTTCTACGAATTCTTCTATTTTTATAACCTTCTCAGGGTTTGAGCTGTAATCATCTAAAATTAGTGTACTTTGTCCATCGGTTACAATTACTTTTTCAACGGAATCATCATTTTCTAATTTTTTAAGCAGTTTATTATATTTTTTCTCTTCTATATCTGTTTTATGGAGTATATCCTCAACAAATAGTCGTAGCGATTTATCTACCGTTATATTTTCCCAACGACGTTTAGCTTCATCTGTTTTTAGCCATGCTCTATATTCAGCATATGTTTTATGACCTGCTTCCTTTAATGATTTATACTTTTTTATTTCCTCTTTTGTTAAGGAGCCGACTTTGGCTTTTCTGTTTAGGTTTTTATCAGAAATGTATTCTAAGTAGGCTTTAAACTTCAAAAACTCTTCCTTAGACTGAGTATATTTATAAAGTTTATCTTCACCAATACCTGCAAATTCGGCAATTTCAAAAAATGTTTTACCATTTTTTTCCATTTCAACCATTTGATCATAATATTTTTTAATCAATTGTTTTTCTGTCAATTCCTGGTTAACATCATTGTTGCTTTCAGTTTTTTGATAGGCTCTCACTTCTGTTGAAGTGTAAATTAACATTCCAAGTACCAATGGAATTAAAAGTGCATACTTTACAAGATTGAGCTGTTTTGATTTTGATTTCTGTAACATAGCAATTCGTTTTTTGATTAATGATTTTTTGAAAAATGTGTTGATAAAAGACACATTGTGCCCATCAAATACTTGATTCAATAAATTCTGATAATACTCGGATTTCCCTTGCTGTTTTACTGATTTTGCATCAGCAATAAACTCGTGCAATTCTTTAATTCTACTTTGATAGAGATATACTAAAGGGTTAAACCACATTGCGATTTTTAATATTTCAAAAAACAACAGATCTAAAGTGTGCATTTCTTTGATATGAACCAATTCGTGCTTAAAAATGGTTGCTCTTTCTGAATTCGGAATTTTTTCACCTAAAAATATAGTATTGAAAAATGAAAATGCTGCTGTGCTTTTTATGAGGTTTACAATAAGAACATCACCATGCCAACGCTTTGGGTTTTTTAATTTTAATAATATAAGTTTAGTTATTTTAAACAGGAAAAAAAGTGAAGCAACTACAATACCAGCCCATACTATAGTTTGCCAAACTGGGATTTCTGGTTTATCTATTATTATGCCTGCCTGCTCAGCCACAAGGATTTCATATTCCGTTGGTGGTTTTACCCCTATAAATACTTCTGGCAAGTGAATAACAGCATCTTTCACTGTCATTGTTTTTAACATTGGCAATTTTATAAATGGCAAAACCAAGGATAATATTGATGTTACTAAAAGGTAAACTCTATTGTAGTTAAAAAAGGTTTCTCGCTTCAAAAACAAATCGTAAACCAATAGAAACAAGGCCTGAAAAGCTATAATTTGAAGAATTGTATATAACATAATTATTTGCTTTTGTTAATTTCATTTAAAATAGTTTCAATATCAGCCGTGTCTATATCATTCTTTTGCACAAAAAAGGACACCATACTTTTAAAGGAACCTTGAAAATAGTTGTCAACCAACTTATTTATAGACTGATTACTATAAGATCCTTTATCTACAACAGGATAATAAATATGTCCTTTCCCTTGCTTTTCATAATCTACAAAACCCTTTGATTCTAAAATTCTTATAATTGTAGATACCGTGTTGTAGGCTGGTTTAGGCTCTGGCAAAATTTCAATAACCGATTTTACATTAGCTCTCTTTAGTTGCCATAAGGCTTGCATTATCTCTTCTTCTGCTTTTGTGAGTTGTTTCATGATTAAGTATTCAGTAACCAAATATAACTAATTTTTTAGTTTAAACTAATTATTTAGTTCAAAACTGTAACAAAAAAATTTTCTAGTCGTCTTATCAAAAGCCTGTAAATTGAATAAAAAAATGGAACTTGTTCTAGTCTTAATAGCATTTGTATTAATAATTTTGGGAATATTTGGTAGTTTTCTACCTGTTTTGCCAGGACCAATAACTAGTTGGTTAGGTTTTTTAACATTGCATTTTACCGACGGTATTGAGCTAAGCACTATGTTCCTAACTGTAACCTTTATAATAGCTGTCTTTATTTATGTGTTAGATTACATAATTCCGGCTGTTGGGACCAAACGTTTTGGAGGCAGTCGTTCAGGAATGATTGGTACAACTCTCGGTTTGGTTATTGGCCTTTTATCACCTATTCCTTTCGGAATAATTATAGGCCCTTTTATTGGCGCTCTTCTTGGTGAAATGATTCATAAAAATAATATCAATAAAGCCTTAAAAGCTGCTTTTGGTTCATTTTTAGGGTTTTTGGCTTGAAC
>OLHK01000178.1_pt1 | contig 19330 bp, 20 predicted proteins | sample 1609371 | NCBI WGS metagenome assembly OLHK01 (sample SAMN05416779, study PRJEB24817) | seawater metagenome | isolation source: Sea water | place: Canada:Atlantic | collected 2013-11
CGGCAGCGTCAGATGTGTATAAGAGACAGCCACACGCTCTACGAGGGTCAGTCCCGCGAATTGCTGAACCAGTTGGTTGGCGCTATCAGACGGCGCATGCTTCGGTAAGCCCGGGCCACAGGAAATCTCACATTTCTGCCTTTCAGTCAGCCCCGAATCTTTGCCAGCGTGTCCCGCTGCAATGCCCTGAGAAAGTCGCTGATCAAAACCGGATTTTCATGTGCAGGCTCCAGCGAGCGAAACTGGCTCGGCAGGGCATCCACCGCCCGCTTCGCATTGTTCACTTGACTATCTAATGTCGGAATGGCGCCTTCGATGATCAGGCCTCGCTTCATGACCGGCTTCAATAGCGGCTCGCCATCAAACACTTCGTCCCGGCCGGAAACGACGTCCTGTGCGAGGCGGCCGTTCGGGTCAAGGCGACGGTAAACCTGCTTGCGGCCTGGGAACGACTGCTTGCCAGGGGAGTTTTTCATTCTTGGCAGGTCCGCGTACTCCGTAAGCTTGAAGGCAAGCTCCAATGCCGGCTCGTCGTTCGAGGCTCCGATAGCAGTGCCAACACCGAAGCCATCGATGGGGGCATTGTCAGAGACGAGTGCCGCGATCTTGTATTCATCCAGACCGCCGCTCGCCATGATTTTTAATTCGCCAAGGCCTGCCTCATCCAGCATGCGACGGCATTCAGCAGCCTCATCGGCCAAGTCACCGGAATCCAGGCGGATACCGCCAATACGCACATCTGGTTCTTCTTGCAACCAGTTGATGATCCGCTCCACTGCAGAGCGGGTGTCGTAGGTATCAACCAGTAGTGTCGTGCCGGGGTAAAGTCGAGCATAGGCCCTGAACGCCTCCATCTCATCTGTACAAGCCTGTACAAAGCTGTGTGCCATGGTGCCGTGTACCGGCATGTTGAAATCCAGGCCCGCCAGGACATTGCTGGTTCCGGCCAGACCGGCGAATCGGTACGCGCGCACACCCCGATGTGCCGCGTCCACACCATGGGTGCGGCGCATTCCGAAGTCGACGACCGGCCGGCCTTCCGCCGCGGAAATCAGGCGGACCGCCTTGGACGCCAGCACGGATTCCAGATGCACATAGTTCATCACCAGGCTTTCCAGCAACTGAACCTCGGCAACAGGCCCCTCCACTTCCAGCAACGGCTCCTGAGGGAATACCGGCGTTCCTTCTGCAATCGCATGTAAAGAACCACTGAAGCGGAATTCCCGCAGCCAGTCCAGAAACCGGGGTTGGAACCTGCCCAGGGATTCCAGGCGCTTTATGTGTTCGTCGGTAAAGGCGAGAGATTCAATAATATGGGCCACGTGCTGCTGGCCACAGGCAAGAACGAAATTACGGTTCTCAGGAAGTTTGCGAAAGAAAAGACTGAACACCGCGTTCTCGTTCATGCCTTCGGCCCAATAGGCCTGGGCCATGGCCAGCTCATACAGATCCACCAGCAGCGGCAGGTCAGTCTCTTTTACAACCGGGGGTTGTTTCAACACAATTCCGCGCCCTCCTCCTCTAGTTGGATAGCGTCAAATGCGGAATAGTCATCCACTGAAGCTGGTCTAATCTACCGGATGTCAGCTTCCCTCAATCTTGAAGCCAATCTTGAGCACGACCTGATAATGCCCGACTTTTCCGTCGACCACATGGCCGCGCGTCTCCTGTACCTCGAACCATTCGATGTTACGAAGGTTCTTGCTGCATTCGGCAATCGCATTCTCAATGGCATCCTCGATACTTTTCTTCGAAGAGCCAACCACTTCCACCTTCTTGTAAACATGATGGTCGGACATGACGCCTCCTGCTCCAAAGACTGTGAGTGTCAGGCAAGTGCTTCGAATGCCTGTATTTTCAGCGTATACCAGTAAACCGTGACCATCAAATGGCCTGGCCGCTTGCTTCCTATGGAACTTTAAGGCTCAAATGAACTCAGAAATCGCTCGGTCGTATAGTCATCGTCATTGAACGTTCACGGAGTGAGATGAAGATCTTCAAACGCTGTTTTATCGGCATAACCCTGACACTGTCACTTCTGCTCGCCGGCCCGCTGTTCCTGGCCGCCTGCGCCAGCCTTCAGGACTCAGGGAGCTGGCGAACAGCAGATCGTTCCAGTGCGGGCATAGCTCCACGCCCGGAGCAGGAGCAAGCGGCCGTGGTTCAGGTCTACGGGGCTCGCGCCTATAACTGGCGGGGTTATTTTTCCTTGCATACCTGGATCAGCACCAAAGAGGCGGGCGCCGATGGCTATTATGTTCATGAAGTCACGGGCTGGCGTCACTACGTGGTCCAGTCCCGGCCAGACGACCCGGATCGTGCCTGGTATGGCGCGCCGCCGACGTTGATTGCGGATATTCGCGGTGAGCAGGCAGCGCGGATTATTGATCAGCTGGATGAGGTGATTGACCGCTACCCATACCCGACGGAATACACCGCCTGGCCCGGCCCCAACAGCAACACCTTCGTCGCCTGGGTGATCCGCCAGATTCCGGAAATGGACGTGGCCCTACCGAATCATGCGATTGGTAAGGACTATCTGGGAAATGGTGTCCTGTCTGAGGTACCTGGCGGCAGCGGTTATCAACTATCGCTCGGTGGTTATTTTGGTATTCTGGCCGGTGTTCGCGAGGGATTCGAATTGAACATCCTTGGACTGTCCATGGGCATCAATCCCCTCGGACTCGGTATAAAGCTTCCTGGTATCGGCGAGTTGGCACTGCGTAACACCAATCCGATGCCAGAGCCCGCGGATCTGGACGTTGAGACTGGTGCCGCTGAGGCGGCCGGGGCAGGAACGGTCTCCCAAAAAACGCTGTGAATACGTCCATGTACGCTTGGGCTCCGCCATCCATGGCTCCGCACATTTTTGGGAGACCGTTCCTGCCCCGTCCTGATTGGCAAATCGTCTTACAGTGCTGTGATTCCTAGGTAACGGACCAACCCCGCACTGGCAATACCGGCTGCGATAGCGGGTAGGGGCTTTTTCGTGGCGAGCATGATGATGGCGGTGACAACCAGCGCTGCCAATGAGCCCGCATCGCCGCTTACCGCCATGGGAACGATGATCGCGATCAGCACCGAACTGGCCATGGTGTTGATGAAGCTTTCGATGCGGGGGTTGATCGTTACGAACGACATCAGGAACACACCGCCGAAGCGCGTCGCCAGGGTGACAAGCGTCATGATGGCAATCAGGGCCATGGTTCCGGCAACCGTGGTTTCAACCGTCATGATGAACGTCCCTCCTCAACAGATTCCGGTGCTTCGGGCTTCTTTTCCATCCAGAAAAAACCAATGGCGCCACCCGCCAACGCACCGACAACCACGTGGGTATTGGGCGGCAACCACTTCCAGGCAGCCAGTGACGAGATCGCTGCAACCGTCCAGGCTACCAGTGTCCGCGGTGACTTGTTGCCTCCAAGCGCCATGGCCAGCAGGAAACAACCGAGAACCATATCCAGGCCCAGTGCTTTGGGGTTTTGCAGCAACCCACCGAAGTAAACGCCGAGCCAGGTTCCGATAATCCACGCCACCCACAGAACAAGACCGCCACCAAGGATGACTTCGAGGTTGCGCTTACCGCTCTGATATTCCTGTGCGGAAACAGCCCAGTTGGCGTCAGTCAGGAGCAGCAGTAAGCCATAGCGCCGACCCGGGGACACATCCCTGAGCATGGGGTACAGGGAAGCTCCCATCAGCAGATGGCGGGAATTGATGGCGAATACAACGGCCATCAACGGAATCAGCGACACCTCGCTACCCCACATATCGACAGCGGCAAACTGAGAGGCGCCCGCAAATACCGTAGTGCTCATGAGTATCGCCTGCAGTGGCTCCAATCCTTTCTGGATGGCCGCCAATCCGAAGGCAGCACCAAAGGCCACCACAAATAACGAGATGGGAAGAAGCCGGAAAAACTCCGCGCGGACTTTTTCGGGTTGAAGCTGGTAGGAATATGTATGAACGTTCATCTAAGCAAGCTAATGAAACCAGCCTCAGATGCGTATAGGTAGATGCCGAAGAGTCAGAGCTGGCCCAGGGTGTAGGCCAGGGTATCACTGATGCCGGCGTTAAGTTTCAGGTCCACCAGTGAATCGGCACGGGTACGGCCCAGGTTCAGTGTCGCCATGGGCTTGCCCCATTCCCTGGCATAGCGACAAAACCGAAATCCGGAATAGACCATCAACGACGAGCCGATCACCAACAGGCCATCACACGCCTTGAGCGTGTCCAGTGTGGACGTCACCCGGTCTTTGGGCACGTAGTCCCCGAAAAACACCACATCCGGTTTAAGGATGCCGTCGCAACATGGGCAGTCCGCAATGCGAAACTCAGAGAAGTCCACCTCCAGATCGGCATCACCGTCCGGCGCGGCACCGGCGGAATAATATTCAAATGTCGGATTCATATCCGCGCAACGCTCATGGACCTCGTCCCGCTTGCAGCGATATCCACAATCCATGCAGACAACCTCGTCAGCCCTGCCGTGCAAATCCGTTACCGAACGGCTACCCGCCTGCTGATGCAGGCGATCCACGTTCTGGGTGACGAGCAGGCGGCTGTAGCGGCGAAGTTCCAACTCAGCAACGCGATGATGCGCGATGTTGGGCCGCGCATTGCGGATGATTGGCCAACCAATCAGGCTTCGCCCCCAGTAACGCTGGCGAACCATCGTGCTTGTCATAAAGTCCTGGTGCTGGACCGGTTGTTTGCGTTTCCACGCGCCATCGCCATCCCGATAGTCTGGAATGCCGGAGTCGGTACTGACGCCGGCTCCTGTCAATATCATCAGGCCAGGATGCCGGTGGATGAAATCCGCCAGCAGGGCCCCCGCCTGCTCGGGAGAATGCAGCTCCAGTGGCTGGTCAGCGGCCGGCATTGTTACGCCTTTGACAGGTTTTTGAATGACAGGCATCACACTCACACTCGTTGGGGAACCCCTCTACTTTAGGGAGCAAACACGCCGCTGCCAATAGTAGCAACCGGAAAATATTCTGCTGAGAGCACAACGTCTTATTTATATTGTGCAAAACATAATTTTGTGCAACCATTGATCTGAAAATAAAGTCATCAACACAATATGCGCTGTAATGCGCACAAAGGAGAGTCGAAAACATGTCTATTGAACAGGTTCTTTATCGCGCGTCAGCAGAAGCTACCGGTGGACGTGATGGCCGGGCCATTTCCTCAGACGGCATTCTCGATGTTGAGCTGACAACACCGAAAGAAATGGGTGGTGCCGGCGGCAAAGGCTCCAACCCGGAGCAGTTGTTCGCGGCCGGTTATTCTGCGTGCTTCATCGGCGCCATGAAATTCGTCGCCGGCCGGGACAAGCTTCCCATGCCAGAGGATGCGTCCATTGAGGGTGTGGTCGGCATCGGCCAGATTCCCGGAGGCTTCGGGATTGAGGTGGAACTGAAAATCTCTCTACCGGGCATGGACGATAGCAAGGCGAAGCAGTTGATCGATGCAGCCCACCAGGTGTGCCCTTACTCGAACGCCACCCGCGGCAACATCGATGTCACTCTCACCCGGGTAGACTGATCTCGCCCCGGTCGGTCATCGACATCTGACGGCGGCGGCACTCCCACCGCTGTCAGAACCCGGCTACACCAGTTTCGCGGTCTCCACGGACAGCATGGGAATCACCGACAGCGCAAGCAGCGCGCCCATGGTCCAGTTGAACATCCTTCGATACAAAGGCTTGTGCAGCAATTTCCGCAACCCTGCCCCACCGAGCATCCAGCTACCGACACAGGGCACGCTGACCAGCAAAAAGGTCAGCCCGATCCAGAATGACTGCTGCAGCACTTCGCCACTGCTGACCGTTGTGAACGTCGCCAACGCGCCAACCGCCATAACCCAGGCCTTGGGATTCACCCATTGGAAGGCCGCCGCCTGAAGGAACGACAACGGCTTGCTGGTTTTCTCACCGTCAATCTCTGTGGCTGTGGTCGCGATTCGCCAGGCGAGATACAGCAAATAGGTTATACCAAGAACCTTGATCACCAGGTGTAACTGCGGAAATGCTTCAAACACTTTCCCCAGGCCCAGGCTGATCGCAACCACCATGGCGGGAAAACCGATACAGATGCCGAGATAGTGAGGCAGTGTTCGCCACACCCCAAAATTGACGCCCGATGTCATGATCATGATGTTGTTCGGGCCCGGCGTTACCGTCGACACCAGCGCGAACAGCAGTACACTGAGTAAGATCTCCATGGTCTTCGCTGCGCTCCCTGTTTGTCATTCATGATGATTTATCCTACTCAGCGTTTGGAAAGGGAAACAGATTCAGAAGTGCGATTTTTTGACCATAACAGTTTGCCGATTCTGCGCATGTGTTCGACACCCAGGCGGTTCATCAGCTCGATATTCCGCTCCGGTATCGATTCCGTTCCCGGGTAGCTGGCAATGGCTCGTTCAAGGCTGTCCTCCCTCAACAGGTGCAACATCGGATAGGGAGAGCGATTGGTGTAGTTTTCGGCGTCGTCCGGCTGGGTGCCGCCGAACTGGTAGTCGGGATGGAAACTGGCCAACTGGTAGATACCGTCCAACTCCAGATACTCGATGAGGCCCTCGGCTGCAGCAAGAAAGTCATTGTATGCCATGAAGTCCGTCAGCACTTCAGGATGCACAAGCAGCGTTGTTTCAACCTCCGGATGCTGGTTCAGATGCGTCAGTTCCTCCTGTAGTGCGATAAGCAGAGCCTCTTCAGAGTTGGCATCCGTGGCCACAAAGCGAATGCGCCCGCTCACCAACTCCCGGCGGGCAAATGGACAGAGGTTAAGGCCAATGACCACCTCCGACACCCAACGCTCCGTGACGGCCAGAACCGTATTACACTCCAAGTTGAAACTCCCATACGTTAAAAAGGGGGAAAAGGTGGCGAAAATGCTGCCAAAGTACCGAAAAAGACCGACACAGCCCGTGCAAGTCGTGATACGTTAAGCAAGCTTACAATAATTCCGTGACAGATGCCGGAGAACACGATGAACGCGCTGCGAACACCTGACAAGCGATTTGAACGCCTGCTGGATTATCCTTTTGCACCACATTATCTAGAGGTGGGCGGACTGCGCATGCACTACGTCGATGAAGGCCCCTCGGACGCCAGCCCGGTGCTGATGATGCACGGCGAGCCTTCCTGGTCGTACCTCTACCGCCATATGATTCCCATTTGCGCAGCCGCAGGGCACCGGGTGATAGCGCCGGATCTGATCGGTTTTGGTAAATCCGACAAACCCACGGACATCAACGCGTACAGTTATCAGAGCCACATGGACTGGATGCAGGCGTTTCTGGAACAGACCGACCTGCAAGACATCACCCTCGTATGCCAGGACTGGGGATCTCTTCTCGGCCTGAGACTGGCGGCGGAAAATCCGGAGCGGTTCCGAGCCATCGTTGTGGGTAATGGCATGCTGCCTACCGGCGACCAGCCCGTGCCAAAAGCGTTCCAGTTGTGGAAGAACTTCGCGCTGTACAGTCCCTGGTTTCCCATTGCCCGCATTATCAATACCGGAAGCTTTCGCACCCTGGGGCCCGACGAGCGTCGTGCCTACGATGCGCCATTCCCCAACAAGAAGTACAAGGCCGGAGCACGCGCCTTCCCGAAGCTGGTGCCGGTAACGCCGGACGATCTCGCCAGCGAATCGAATCGCGAGGCCTGGAAGGTTCTGGAGCAGTGGAAGAAGCCGTTCCTGACCACCTTCAGCAACGGCGACCCAATCACCCGGGGCGGCGACCGTTATATGCAGGAGAGAATTCCCGGCGCAACGGGCCAGCCCCACACCACCCTCACCGGCGGACATTTCCTTCAGGAGGACTCACCGGTTGAGTTTGCGGGAGCCATCAATAGCCTGCTGGCCCGTCTGGACGAAAGCGATCAGACGTAACCCTGGCTTCGCAGGTAGTCGTCGTAACTACCGCTGAAGTCGGTTATGCCGTCGGCCTTCAGTTCAATAATTCGAGTGGCAAGGGATGACACAAACTCCCGGTCATGGCTGACAAACACCAGCGTGCCCGGGTAATTTTCCAGCGCCAGGTTCAGGGCCTCGATGGATTCCATGTCCAGGTGGTTGGTGGGCTCGTCCATCAGCATGACGTTGGGCTTTTCCAGGATCAGTTTGCCGAACAGCATGCGGCCCTGCTCACCACCCGAAATAACCTTCACCGATTTACCGATATCATCCCCTGAAAACAGCATGCGGCCGAGGGTTCCCCGAACCAGTTGTTCTCCGCCAGTGGTCCATTGCGACATCCACTCGGTCAGATCCATGTCCTCATCAAAGTCGGCGCCGTGGTCCTGGGCGTAATAGCCAACCTGGGCACTGTCGGTCCACTTAACATCACCGCTGTCAGGCGCCATGGCGCCGGCCATGCACTGCATCAGTGTGGTTTTGCCAATGCCGTTGGGCCCGATGATGGCCACTCGCTCACCCGCTTCGATCTGCAGATTCATTCTGTCGAACAGCGGCCTGCCATCGAAGCCCTTGGTGAACTCCTTTAGCGTTACCGCCTGGCGATGCAGCTTCTTGGTTTGCTCAAACCGGATGAACGGACTTACCCGACTGGACGGTTTGACCTCCTCCAACTGGATCTTGTCGATCTGACGGGCGCGGGAGGTTGCCTGCTTGGCTTTGGAAGCGTTGGCGGAAAAGCGACTGACAAACTGCTGCAACTCGGCAATCTGGGCTTTCTTCTTGGCGTTATCCGACAGCATGCGCTCACGGGCCTGGGTGGCAGCGGTCATGTATTCGTCGTAGTTGCCCGGGAACAGCCGAAGTTCGCCATAATCCAGGTCCGCCATGTGGGTACACACGCTGTTCAGGAAGTGGCGGTCGTGGGAAATAATGATCATGGTGCTGTTGCGGGCCACCAGGATATTTTCCAGCCAGCGGATGGTATTGATATCCAGGTGGTTGGTGGGCTCGTCCAGCAACAGGATATCGGGGTCGGAGAACAATGCCTGGGCCAGCAGAACCCGCAGTTTCCAGCCTGGTGCAACAGCGCTCATGGGGCCGTTGTGCTGTTCCAGGGGAATATCCAGGCCCAGCAGCAGTTCGCCAGCGCGGGCATCGGCGGTATAGCCGTCCATCTCGGCAAACTGCACCTCCAGGTCCGCCACGGCCATGCCGTCTTCCTCACTCATCTCTGCGAGCGAGTAGATGCGATCCCGCTCGGCTTTTACACGCCAGAGCTCTTCGTGGCCCATAATGACCGTATCAATCACCGAGCAGTCCTCGTAGGCAAACTGGTCCTGGCGCAGCTTACCCAGCCGCTGATTCTGGTCCACCATGACCTGGCCGGCCGACGGTTCCAGGTCGCCGCCAAGGATTTTCATGAACGTGGACTTGCCGCAGCCATTGGCGCCGATCAGACCGTAGCGGTTGCCATTGCCGAATTTGACGGACACATTTTCGAAAAGGGGTTTGGCCCCGAACTGCATGGTAATGTTCGCGGTGGATATCAAGAATAGACCTGCTGAGAGTGAAGACCGGGCACGGGCCGGCGAAGGAAAAGCCGGCATTGTACAGGTTTGTGGCCAAAACCGTGAGACAGCAGAAACACGGATAAAAAGCGCTTGCCTCAACGGCCCAGTGCGGGCAGCATTTCACCCTCGGTGATCGCAACATGATCCTCATTCGAAAAAAGGAAACACACCATGACACAGGCAACCGCGCGTCACATCCTTGTAGACAGCGAAGCAAAGTGCGAAGAACTGAAGAAAGCCATTGAAGGCGGCCAGGATTTCGCGGAAGTAGCGAAGCAACATTCTTCCTGCCCCTCTGGCCGCAACGGCGGCGACTTGGGCGCTTTCGGCCCGGGCCAGATGGTTCCGGAATTCGATAAGGTGGTTTTCAGTGGCGAAGTGAACAAGGTGCTCGGCCCGGTGAAAACCCAGTTCGGCTACCACCTGCTGGAAGTGACCAGCCGGAGCTGATGGCCTTAAACCTGCCGGCGTACCGGCCTGCCCGCAACACCCGGATACTCCGGTATCTGGCGTTTGCGGGCATGATTCTGATTGCACCTCTGTTTTTTGTCGGCGGCCCCGGTTGGTCCGATGGGCCGTTGTTCAAATCAGCCTGGAATCTCGGGCACATCCTGTTTTTTGCTCTGCTGACGCTCGCCATTCAGCCCTGGCGGATCTGGACGGGCTGGTTTCTCTGGGGCATTGGCACCCTTGTCGTACTCATGCTGGGCACTGGCATCGAACTGCTCCAACACGGAACCAGCAGACAGATGGACTGGCACGATATCCTCCGCAACCAGATAGGCGTGTGGACCATCCTGGCCGTGCGGCCACATGCCTCGCTCATCCGGCAAACAAGGCCTTTAGCCTTGCCCCTGAGGCTCATTGTGGCTGCGCTACTGGCTGCAGAGATCGGCGCCACGGCAAAGGTCGCCATTCAGCAGTACCACGTCAGTCAACTGCCGCCTGCACTCTACGACTTCAGTCAGCCAGATCCCTCGCCATTCTGGGATGGCGTCATAGAGCCAGTAACCGACCATGCCATGGACGCCCATAACCGCGCACTCAGGATATCCCTGTCCACAGCGCGTTATTCCGGAGTTTCTCTCCACAATTTACCCGACGACTGGCGCGACTATGACCACCTCATCATCGACTTGCACAACCCTCAGGACCACCCATTGCCAATGGTACTAAGAATCAACGATATGGAGCATGATCTGGGCGACAACAACTACAATGACCGCTTCAATACCCGCCTCACCCTGGCCCCCGGCCCCAACCGATTCGAACTGGGCCTCGACAGGATCAGGTCAGCCCCCAAAGGCCGGTCAATGAACATGCAGGCCATCAGACGGCTGATCCTTTTCACGGTTGCACTACCGGAGCCCAAGACACTCTACCTGCGTGAAATTCGACTGGAATGAGGGTCATCGTCCACCGGGAGGCGATTGATCAGTTCAGCCGCCAGGGATTGGCCGTCAGCGCTTCGCCGCCATACTCACCCACTAGTACCGTATCGCTGCAACCCATGCCCCATTGCCCCGGAATCCTCAGGCATATGGGCAGGTGGAACACCATCCCCGGCTGGAACACCGTCGACTCTCCTCGGGCTATAAAACCGGAGCCCTCCACCCATGAAGGAGGAAACTGCGCCCCCACCGTGTAGCCAAACACCCCGGAGAAAAACACCTCACTGGCCAGTGGGGCCATAACCTGCTCCGCAGCCCTGGCGGCGGAATCGAAGGTTCGCCCTGGCACCATGGATGCCTTGAGGACATCCACCACGCGACGGCAGCCGTCAAAAACGGCCCGCATCCTTGCCGAGGGATGACCCGCCACCAGCGTACGCATCATCGGTGCCGTGTAACGTTGCCAGGCAGCACCAAACTCGAGGAACACCGTATCGCCGTCTTCGATCCTGCACCGCTTGTGATTGGTATGGATGACACTGCTGCGCAGCCCCACCGTTACGATAGGCTGCATACTCATGAATTCACTGCCGCCCGCCAGAAGGCTTTCTGCGCCGATGGCCGCTATTTCGTTGTCGGTCATCCCGGGGCGGATGGCCGCTGCTGCGGCTTCGATGCCCTGCCCCGTTATGCGGGCGCTGTGCCGCAGGCAATCAATTTCGGCCGCTGATTTCACAATACGGATGCTTTTCAACAGGCCTGAAGCATCCACAAACTGTGTGTCCGGGAGTCGCAGTTTGAGCCCTTCCAGGACCCCCTGGCGGAGCGAGCCATGCCAGTAGTCAACGCCGACCTTTCCGCCATGCCCTATCAGCGCGTGTGCCAGGGGATCCAACACATCGCCCACGCCTTCCCAACGGTAACCGATAACGTGATCGACCCGTGTGGTAACCATGGCGGGACCGGTTTCGATGGAGGGCACTTGAAGGGTAAGCGTATCGGCGGTGACCACCAGTGCGACGTGAACGGAGACTTCAAAGGTACTGTAACCGGTCAGATAAAACAGGTCGGACGGGTCGGTTAACAGCACGGCTCCGAGCCCCCCCGCAAGCATTTTGGCGCGAACGTGTTTGAGACGCTGTTGGTACTCCGCCTCGGGAAAGGGGCATTCCCGGCCCCTGAGTTCGGTGGCCAGGGTTTGCTGGTAGGCATTGAAATCCATGGGGCCGTCTCCGCTGTGGAAAGTTACTACTGGAGACTGGACCCAAAACAGAGGCTTTTCAATCTTTGGCGGTGTCAACGCGGATTAAAAAAGCGCACCAACTGGTTGCCGATGGATTCCACCGGTTCTGTGATCGAGCGTTGAACGCTGTTGGTGACTGTGCGGGTGAATGCCGAGCCGGCATCACTTTCGAGGAACTCAATGTACGCCTTCAACTCGGAAGGGCTCAGATCCTGATAGGTGTAGAGGTAGCCATCGTAAACCTGCTGGGCGACCATACCCCGCAACATGCCACGTTGATTCTCGATTTTTTGCTGAAGCTGTTCGAAGGTCGGGCCCTTGCTACCGTTGAACGCCGCCATGGCAGAGGCCAACCCCAACTGCACGGCGACGGTGGTGTCCACGGCACTCTCCGTTGCACGGGCGGCCCGGTCAAAGCGTGTGAACAGTTTGGCCCTTTCGCTGCCCTTGTATTCCGCCTGCAGCGCCGCCGCATTGGCTTCCACCTGCTTCCACGAGTCAGGGTTCGAGGCGGCCACCTCGGCCCGGGAAATTTTCTCTGCCAGCGGTGTTTCATACCACGCCAGTACCGAGTTCAACTGCCCCTCGCTGAGCCCCTGGTCCAGGTCTTCTATCAGCCGCGCGCGAATCTCGGCAACACTGAACGCATTACTCACAACACTGCTGATGGTGTTGGCAACAAACGGCTCAACCCGCCCGCTTTGTTTCAGGCCCTGGCGGATGCCCTGGCTCATCATCGCCGGGTACTGGGCGACAACCTCATCAATGGGCGACACCCGGAGCACCGAGTCCGCCAGTGGGCTTGCGGTGGCAGAACCGCAGACCAGCAAAAGAAAAAGTAATGCCGGTTTAACTTGGGATAGTGTGCGCATGAACCTAGTATCCTCTGATAACGAGGGTCTGTTATGCCATGGAGCTGGCGAGAGCTGCAAGCAAAGCCGGCCAGTAACAGATGACCATTTTGTAGTGTGGAGTGACAGGGCCCGGTCCCGCCCATGAAGAAACGCCGTAATCGACCGAAAAACAGACGACTTAGCCGGCTTAAAAGCAACCGGGTGAAAATCTGGAAGTCCCGAATGCGGTGGTATGGCTTGCCAACGCTGGGCTTGGGGTTGGCAATCACCATTGTCGCCATCATGCGTTTCAGTCTGTTGGAGCCAGACCCACCGGCAAACCCGGACGACGTCTGTGAGATTTTCCGTGAGCATCCGGTATGGTACGACTATGCCAGCCGTTCGAAGGAGCGCTGGGGCACTCCGATTGCAACGCAGTTGGCTTTTGTTTACTACGAATCGTCGTATCGCAGCCACGCCCGTCCACCACGGACCCGCCTGCTGGGGTTCATTCCCTGGCGCCGGCCAACATCCGCCTACGGCTACGCCCAGGCGCTCGACCCGGCGTGGGCCGAGTACCTGGCCGCAAACGGAGACGGTCTGTCCGTGGTACGAACCAACATGAAATACGCACTCGATTTCGTGGGCTGGTATAACCACCTGACCCGCAGAGAAGTGGGCATTCCTCTCACCAGCCCCGAGAAACTGTACCTCGCCTACCACGAAGGCAGGACCGGCTACCAGCGACAGAGCTACCTCGCCAAGCCGGAGGTAAGGTCATTGGCCACTCGGGTCCAGAACCGGGCCTTCCGCTATGACCGCCAGCTCCAGACCTGCGAGGAAGAATTCCAGTGCTGGCGTTTCTACCAGTTCTGGCCCTTCTGTGGTGACTGGTAAGCCCAGACAATGATTCGGCGTCAGCTCTCGCCTTCCACCTGGGGTGTCAGTTGGGTCAGCCTGGCGGTCAGGAACTCCATCACAATCCGTACCCGTGCCATTTGTTGCGTGTCGTGGTTCACCATCAGCCACAGGTCAACGCCCTCGCCTTCGAGTGGCTCCGACAGACGCGCTAGCTCCTCCGTGCTGTCGCCCAGGTAGCAGGGCAACGCCGCCAGCCCTGCCCCTGCCCGCGCCAGGGCATGCATGGCCTGGAGACTGTTGCAGCGGATGATGGACGACGCGTTCTTCAAGTGCTTGCGATACCACCGCCCCGCTGCCAGGTGGCTGAAGCTCTCATCCGGCAGAATCCAGAGTGCCTGCTCCGGCGAATGTTCAAGATCCAGGTCGGCATGGCGCTTACGGTAGCTGGCAGCTCCGTAGATGGCCGACTCAATTGTGCCAATGCGCTCCCCTTCCAGTGTGGCCTGGGGTTTATTTACCGGCCGCAGCGTCAGGTCTGCCTCGCGGTGGCTTAGGTTCAGCACATCGTTGTCGGTGAGCACTTCCAGTTCGATGTCCGGATACTCCCGGACGAGCTCCGCAATCATCGGACCGATAAGGGCATTCACCATGGTGTCGGTCGCCGCCAACCGGACCTTGCCGACGGGCGCAGAATCCCGCCCGACCAACTGCCGTTCAAGATTTTCCATATCGGCGGCCAGCCTTTCGGCTTCGCGGAACGCGGTTTCACCCACGGGTGTGAGTTGCAGACCATCCCGGTTGCGCTCAAAGAACTGAACGCCCATCTGCTCTTCCATCTGATCCAGGCGACGAAGCACCGTGGTCTGGTGAACGCCCAGCATCTCACCGGCTTTGGCAAGGGTTCCCCCTATTGCCAGGGCATGTATATATCGAAGATAATCCCAATCCATAGACACTGCACATTTGCAACATGAGTACGGAGTTTAACGTATTTAAACTGCAAATACGAAGCCGTACACTTGTTTATATAGTCAGCTAACCAATATTTTTAATCCACCAGATAAGGAGGAAGGCGCTATGACTCAAGACCATATCGCAACCGTACACCCACTGCCGTCAAGTATCCTCCACAACAGTACTGAGGTCAGGCGCCAGCATACCCGTGCAGCTGCAAAGCAGGCGGTACAGGTTATCAGTCGGAAAATGAGTTCCTTGAGAAAGAGGGCAGCAACCGCGTCGCCGGAGATGCCCCAGATGATGCAGGGCGAGCACTAAGCCCGTCCCTGTATGGGAAAGTAAGGGAAGACAGATTTCGAAAACACCGGTGGCCCTGGATACCCAGGCTCACCGGTGTTTTCGTTTTGGGGATCAGAACTCCCAGATCACCTTTTGCTTCTTGCCAAACCACTCGTCCATTTTGCGGTTGTAGAAGTCCTCGATCACATTCCGCTTGATCTTCATGGTGGGTGTGAGCATGCCGTTTTCCATGGTCCAGGGTTCTTTCACCACGACCACGAACGCCAGCTTCTCATGAGCCTCGCACTCACTGTTAACGGCGTCCAGCTCCGCTGCCAGCTCCCTCTCCAGCTCATCACGACTGCCACCGGCTTCCAGCGCTTCCCGTGCTTCTTCGGATAACAGGACCATCAGGCAGGGCTGAGGTTGATTGGCTCCCGCCACACACACAACCTCTGCCTTGGGATGATTAAAGCGGCTTTCAATGGGCACTGGCACCACATACTTGCCCTTGGAGGTTTTGAACAGGTCCTTGACACGGCCAGTGATGCGCAGATACCCCTCGCTGTCGATCTCTCCCATATCCCCGGTTTTAAGGAAGCCGTCCTCGGTAACGTCCTCGCGGGTCTTTTCTTCGTTTTTATAGTAGCCCAGCATCTGGCCGGGGCTCTTCACCTGCACTTCGCCATTCTCAGCCAGACGATGCTCCGCACCAGGATTGGTGACACCCACGGTACCCACCTTGGCCCGGCCCGGGCGATTGGCATGAGAATAGCCGAAGTTTTCCGACATCCCATACACCTCCAGCAGCTCCAGCCCAAGGTTCCTGTACCAGCCAATAATTTCACCCGAGAGCGGTGCCGCCCCCGTGAGGGCCGCACGGCAGTGATCCAGGCCCAACTGCTTCAATACCTTCTTTTTCACCAGTTTGTTCAGTACCGGAATATTGAACAGCACCTTCTGCTTCTTCGGCGGCAACTTGCTGTTAATGGCCAGATAGAACTTCATCCACAGCCTGGGCACCGAGAAGAACAGGGTCGGCCGGGCTCTTTGCAGATCTTCCTGGAAGGTGTCCAGGGAATTGGCAAAATACAGGTGGAACCCGTAATAAAGCGACTGGGTTTCCACGGCCGCACGTTCAGCAACGTGGGCAAGGGGCAGATAGGAAAGCATTCTTTCATCCTGGGTGACCGGGAATATCTGCTGCAGCCCATCGGCGACGGAAATCATGGTGCGAAAACTGTGCATAACGCCTTTAGGGCGACCGGTGCTTCCAGACGTATAAACCAGGGTGGCCAGGTCATCAGGGTCCGGCAAACTGGGCTCTGCCGGCTGCTGCTGGGCGATAATGTCCAGCCACTTCGGCGTGTCGTCCCGGGGTGACATCGGCAAAGAGATAACCGGCATGTCCCCGGGAATATGACCCTTGATATCGTTCCAGCCATCCGCCTTGCCGTCCAACTTCCCCAGGAACAGCAGTTTTGCTTCGCTGTGCTCCAGCACATAGGCTGCGGTGTCACCATTGAGCGTCGGGTATAGCGGAACTGAAACGTGGCCGGCAGCCCAAATGGCAAGGTCTGACAGGATCCAGTGCGCGCTGTTCTTGCCCAGAATGGCGACATTGCTGCGTTCCGGCAAGCCCATGATTGCCAGGTGAGCCGACATTCGGGACACCTGGTCGGCGGCCTGTTTCCAGGTAATGTCTTCGGTGGTGCCATCTGGAAAGGGCTGGGTCAGGTATACCTTGTCGGGCGTTTGCTTTGCCCAGTAGTACAGGCAATGGAGGGACGTTTGCTTGTTGCTGTCTGCAGCCATCAAGGGCTCCTTATTGTTGTCGTCTTCTCGGACGTTATTTTTAGGCAACTAAAGCATAGTACCTGTATTTCCGGTTTCCTCAAGCCTGGACGAAGGTGACGGGCCGGCTGGCCCACACGGACAACTCCCGGCCTTTCACCCAACGGGATTGCAGGGTAACCTCCCGGATCGCGCCAGATAACATTGCCAAATAAGGATGGGTTACCCCATGCAAGAGTTCACTCTGTACCACTACGCCATGTCGCCTTTTTCCGAGAAGGTTCGGGTCATGCTGGGCTACGCCGGCCTATCCTGGCAGTCCGTTATTGTCCGGGAGATGCCGCCCCGGCCTATGCTTTCTGCGCTGGCTGGCGGTTATCGCAAGGTTCCCGTGGCCCAGAGTGGTGCCGATGTATTCTGCGACAGCCGCGCCATCGCTGACGAAATCGCGCGTCTGAGTGGAAAACCGGAACTGAGCCTGGCCAACCAGCCGCAAGCAGTCATCGACTTTGTGCGCACCACGGACCTTGAGGTGTTTCTTGCCTGCGTGATTGCCGCCAGCGATGGCCGCATGCTGCGGAAGCTGATCCGCGACACGTCGCTGCTGAACGCCTTACGCTTCCTCAAGGACCGCATCACCATGGGCTCAAAGTCCCGCGTGAAAGCGGTACGAGGGCCGCAGGCAAAAGCCAAGGTTATGGCGCACATCGAAACCATGGAGTCGATGCTGGAGAAAGACTTCCTGTTTGGTGACACCCCCTGCATCGCGGATTTTTCGGCCTACCATGGTCTGTGGTTTGTCTGCGATCTGGCGGGCAAGCCCTGGCTGCGGGACACTCCCAAGGTGGCAGCATGGCTTGAGCGAATGAAAGCCTTCGGACACGGCAAACATAGGGAGATCACCGCCGACCAGGCATTGGACATTGCCCGCAATGAAACGCCAAGAGCCATTGAGTCTGCCGGTGATAATGATTTAACAGGCAAGAATGTCGAAGTCGCACCCGATGACTACGGGCGCGACCCGGTCGCAGGACGCCTGGTGTTCGCCGATGAGCAAACCCTGATTCTGGAGCGTTCCCACGCGCGTGTCGGGCAGGTCCATGTCCACTTCCCGAAACAGGGCTATGCGATCAAGCCGGCCTGATGCCTCAAGCCGGCTCGCCCTTCTGGCCGGCACTTTCGAAAGCGGCCAACACTGACGACAGGAAATCATCCATTAACGAGCGCGGCGCGGGGTTGTTTTCGCCGCCCCGCTCGTTCTGGAGCCGCTGGATATCGTCCAGCAGTTCCTGCATGAGCCCTTCCATTGCCTGAAGGTCCATGCCTTTGGCAACCGACTCCTGAGCAAGCCCCTGGATATCCCGGGCGAGACTGCCAAGCGGTCGCAACTGCATGTTTGCGGAGGGCTCGGATGAAGGCTCACGGGATACAGACTCGTAAGCAGCGGCAGACACCATCCGGGTAGCAGAGAGGTTCAGGCTGAAGCTCGCCAGTTCATCCCCGCCCAAACTCAACGACTGGGCCGCTTGAAAGGCACCCTGGATATCGCCGTCGAAAATACGGCCAGACACTTGCTGCACTTTGCCAAAAAGATCCGCGAGCGCGGCCTTCTCGCCGTCATCCAGACTGCCCTCCACCGAGAATGCATAACGCCCCGAAAACAGGCTGGCCGAGCGTACTTCTTCAGACCGGACGCCATCACTCTCGCGGGCACTTGCCGACATCGCCGAGTAGCGTTGCTCCTCCATGCGAACGGTCACACGGTCGCCGTCACGGGTGGTGACCTCAAACGCAAAAGACTCTTTGCTGGCGCTCTCCACCATCGCCGCTGCTACCCGGCTCTCTGACGGCATCCCGTTTTGCAGATACCGCGATTCCAGATCAGACAAACCGTCCTGGATGCGCGTGAAGCTGTCGTCGATATCACGATTCAATGTGTCCGTCATCAACCCCAGGGCTTCGATCTGCTCCCGCGCCTCGGAGAACCCCTGCTCAACACCACGGCGTGCATCGGAAAGCAGGCCTGCCAGGCGCTCCGAGTCTGCACCGGCAGCCGCTTCCTTTTGCAGGCGCTGCTGGACGAAGCCCAGCACGCGGCTGGCCACGTCGGCGGCGGTCGGCGGTTCGAATCGATTTCGGGTGGAGGCAGATGTGTCGGGGCCGGATGCCCCGAGTCGTTGCTGAAGCTGTTGTTCAAGCCTGCTTCGAAGTGCGTTAATAGCATCCTCGGGCGTGCGGATCGCCCCCCTGCCCTGTTCCCGGACCTTGGTAGGCTCGGGGGCATTGTTTGTCGACCGGCTTCCCGATGGCTCCGCGCCGGAGCGACCTGGCATTCCGGAACCGGGAATATTAATTGGAGAAACCATACCCTCACCCCTCATCAGCGCTGTCTGCAGGCAGGACATGGGATGCTTCCGCAGCCTGCCCCTGTTTCTGTCTCTTATACACATCTGACGCTGCCGACGAATAGAGA
>OLHK01000179.1_pt1 | contig 19205 bp, 29 predicted proteins | sample 1609371 | NCBI WGS metagenome assembly OLHK01 (sample SAMN05416779, study PRJEB24817) | seawater metagenome | isolation source: Sea water | place: Canada:Atlantic | collected 2013-11
GTGTTCCATACATCGTAGTATTCTTGAACAAAGCTGACCTTCTTGCAGAAGATTGTGGCGGCGCTGATTCTGAAGAATACGAAGAAATGCTAGAACTAGTAGAAATGGAGCTGCGTGAGCTTCTTTCTGAATATGACTTCCCAGGTGACGATACTCCAATCGTTGCAGGTTCTGCTTTAATGGCATTGAACGGCGAAGACACAAACGAAATGGGTACTACGGCTGTTAAGAAACTTCTAGAAACACTAGATTCTTACATCCCAGAGCCACAGCGTGCAATCGATGGCGACTTCATTATGCCAATCGAAGACGTTTTCTCTATTCAGGGTCGTGGTACTGTTGTTACAGGTCGTATCGAGCGCGGTATTATCAACACCGGTAACGAAGTTGCGATCATCGGTCTTAAGGAGACTACCACTACTACTTGTACTGGTGTAGAAATGTTCCGTAAGATTCTAGACGAAGGCCGTGCGGGCGAGAACTGCGGTATTCTTTTACGTGGTACTAAGCGTGAAGACGTACAGCGTGGCCAAGTATTGGCTAAGCCTGGTTCAATCACACCACATACTACTTTCTCTGCAGAAGTATATGTATTAGGTAAAGATGAAGGCGGACGTCACACTCCTTTCTTCAAAGGCTATCGTCCACAGTTCTACTTCCGTACAACTGACGTGACAGGTGCTTGTGAGTTACCAGAAGGCGTTGAAATGGTAATGCCTGGTGATAACGTAAACTTGACTGTAACTCTAATCGCACCGATTGCGATGGACGAAGGTCTACGTTTCGCTATCCGTGAAGGCGGCCGTACGGTAGGCGCTGGTGTTGTTGGTAAAGTAATCGCTTAATAGCGGCTTTAACGACATTGCTAGAAAATCCAAATAATGGCGGCATTATTTGGTAACAGTCAAAAATAATTATTCAGCATAAGTTGTTGATTATCTAAGGCTTTATAGCAAGTTAGGCCCTCTTTCCTAATAGGAGAGAGGGCCTTTCTTTTTGTGCGCTTGACACTTTTTGAACAGAAGCATACAATTCGCCTCCCTTTTCGAAGGGTGTTCGGCTGCATCTAACATTAATTGGAGACTGGAACGAATGCAAAACCAAAGTATCCGTATCCGTTTGAAAGCATTTGACCATCGTCTGATCGATTCTTCGACTCAGGAGATTGTTGAAACTGCTAAACGTACAGGCGCTCAGGTTCGTGGTCCTATTCCACTGCCTACTCGTAAAGAGCGTTTTACAGTATTGGTTTCACCACACGTCAACAAAGACGCTCGTGATCAGTATGAAATCCGTACACATAAGCGCATGCTTGACATTGTTGAGCCAACTGAGAAAACAGTTGATGCGTTAATGAAGCTTGATTTGGCTGCCGGTGTGGAAGTTCAAATTAGCTTAGGTTAATAGTTAAACAATTCCGTTTAATTAATAACCACACACAGTTCTTGTGTAACGCTCATTGATATCATTGTGATTGATTAGAGCGGCCATAGCGGGTATCAGCCCCGTACACTAGAGGAAAATATTATGACGATAGGTTTAGTCGGCAAAAAAGCTGGCATGACCCGAGTTTTTTCTGAGGATGGTCAAGCTATCCCAGTAACTGTTATTGAGGTTCCATCTCAGTTAGTTACACAGATCAAAACTCAAGAAACTGATGGCTATCAAGCTATTCAGGTTACTTATGGTGAGAAGAAAGCTTCTCGCGTTTCAAAGCCAGTTGCAGGTCACTTCGCTAAAGCGGGTGTTCAGGCAGGTCGTGGTCTTTTGGAATACCGTACTGAAGAAGAATTTACTGTAGGTTCTGAACTTACTGTTGCTCGCTTTGAAGACGGCCAGAAAGTAGATGTAACTGGCACCTCAAAAGGTAAAGGTTTTCAAGGTGGTGTTAAGCGTTGGAACTTCCAAATGCAAGATGCTACTCACGGTAACTCATTGTCTCACCGTGCGCCTGGTTCAATCGGTCAGTGTCAAACTCCTGGTCGTGTTTGGAAAGGTAAGAAAATGGCAGGTCACATGGGTTCTGAGCAGGTAACTACTCAAAATCTTGAGATCGTTCGTGTAGATGCTGAACGTGGCTTGTTGTTGGTTAAAGGTGCAGTGCCCGGCGCTACCGGCGGTGATGTAATCGTTAAACCAGCTGTTAAAGTTAAGCGCTAGGAGAACAACTATGGAACTGACAACAAACAGTGGTGCCACTGTATCTGTTTCCGAAGTTGCTTTCGGTCGCGAATACAATGAAGCACTAGTACATCAGGTTGTTACTGCATACCTGTCTACTGCTCGTCAAGGTACAAAAGCACAGAAAAACCGCGCAGCTGTAAGCGGCGGTGGTGCTAAGCCATGGCGTCAAAAAGGTACTGGCCGTGCACGTGCCGGTACATCTCGTGGTCCTATTTGGCGTAAGGGTGGTGTTACATTCGCCGCTAGCCCACGTAGCTTCGAGCAGAAAGTTAACAAGAAAATGTATCGCGCTGCGATGCAGAGCATTCTTTCTGAATTAGTTCGTCAAGAACGCTTAGTTGTTGCTGAAGAATTTACTATCGATTCTCACAAAACTAAAGATTTCGTTGCGAAGATGGAAGAGTTGCAGTTAAGCAACGTTCTTATCATTGCTGAAGACCTGGATGAAAAACTTTATTTAGCTTCTCGTAACGTTCCACACGTTGCAGTTACTGAAGCCGGTTCAGTTGATCCTGTGAGCTTAGTTGCCTTTAACAAAGTATTGGTAACTGTCTCTGCTCTTAAGAAACTAGAGGAGACTTTAGGATGAATCAGGAACGTATCTATCAAGTATTAATGGGTCCACGCATCTCTGAGAAAGCGACAGTTATCGCAGAGCAAGGTCAATATACCTTCGTGGTAGCTCCAGATGCTACAAAGCCAGAAATCAAGAAAGCTGTAGAAGCATTATTCGACGTTAAAGTTGATGGTGTTCAGGTCTTGAATCAAAAAGGCAAAACTAAGCGTACTGCACGCGGCATGGGCAAGCGTAACGACGTGCGTAAAGCATACGTTACATTGGCAGCCGGTCAGGACATTGACTTCGCTGACGCAGAATAAGGAGCTAAGGTAATGGCATTAGTAAAAACTAAACCGACTTCAGCTGGCCGTCGTCATCTGGTTAAGGTAGTTAACGCTGAACTTCACAAAGGTAAGCCATTCGCTGGTTTGCTAGAGAAGAAAAGCAAGAGTGGCGGTCGTAACAACAACGGTCGAATTACTACTCGTCACATCGGTGGTGGTCATAAACAACACTATCGTTTAGTCGATTTTAGACGTAACAAAGACGGCATTCCTGCTGTTGTTGAACGTTTAGAATACGATCCAAATCGCAGTGCTAACATTGCATTGTTGAAGTACCTAGATGGTGAGCGTCGTTATATTATCGCGCCTAAAGGTCTTTCAGCGGGTGATGAAGTACGTTCTGGTGAAGATGCTCCTATTAAAGTAGGTAGTTCTATGCCACTGCGTAACGTTCCAGTAGGTAGTGTTATTCACTGCATCGAATTGAAGCCTGGTAAAGGTGCTCAAATCGCTCGTTCTGCTGGTACATCCGCTCAGCTTGTTGCTCGTGATGGTACATATTGCACCTTGCGTCTTCGTTCTGGTGAAACACGTAAAGTGTTATCCGAATGTCGCGCTACTTTAGGTGAAGTAGGTAACAGCGAACACAGCTTGCGCCAGCTTGGTAAAGCAGGTGCTTCACGCTGGAGAGGCGTACGTCCAACGGTTCGTGGTGTTGTTATGAACCCAGTTGATCACCCACATGGTGGTGGTGAAGGTCGTACATCGGGTGGTCGTCACCCAGTATCTCCGTGGGGCATGCCTACCAAGGGTTATAAAACTCGTTCGAACAAACGTACTGATAAGCTTATCGTACGTCGTCGTTCTGCGAAGTAAATTTAAAAGAGGATTGAGCTGTGCCACGTTCATTAAAAAAAGGTCCTTTTATAGACCACCACTTGATGACCAAGGTAGAGGCAGCGTTAGAATCGGGCGAAAAGCGTCCGATTAAAACCTGGTCTCGACGCTCTACGATCTTTCCGGAGTTCGTAGGACTGACCATTGCCGTGCATAACGGTCGTCAACACGTGCCTGTTTTCGTTACTGAAGATATGGTTGGACATAAACTAGGCGAATTTTCTGTGACACGTACCTATAAAGGTCATGTTGCAGATAAGAAAGCTAAACGTTAATAAGGGGTGAATTGTATGTCTGAAGTAGCCGCTATATTACGTGGAGCTCAACTGTCTGCTCAAAAGGCACGTCTAGTTGCGGATCAAATCCGTGGAAAAAATGTTGCTGAAGCGTTAACTATTCTTGAGTTTAGCCCTAAAAAAGGCGCTGACTTAATGAAGAAAGTGTTGGAATCTGCCATCGCTAACGCCGAGCATAATGAGGGCGCTGATGTTGATGAGTTGACTGTGTCAACTGTCTTCGTTGACGAAGGTACTACCATGAAGCGCATTCGTCCGCGTGCTAAGGGTCGTGCTGATCGTATCTTGAAGCGTTCTTGCCACATCACTGTCAAAGTGTCTGAGAAATAGGGAGCCGAAGATGGGTCAGAAAGTACATCCTACTGGTATTCGTCTCGGTATCACCAAAGACCATAATAGTGTTTGGTATGCCGGAAGCGACAAATATGCAGATAACCTGCTAACTGATATTCAAGTACGTACTCTAATCGAGAAGCGTCTTGTTAAAGCGTCAGTAAGCAAAGTAGTTATTGAACGTCCTTCGCAAAATGCGAAAGTTACTATTCACACTGCCCGTCCAGGTATTGTGATTGGTAAGAAAGGCGAAGACGTAGAAAAACTACGTAAAGAAATCACTGATATGATGGGTATTCCAGTACACATCAATATTGAAGAGATCCGTAAGCCAGATCTTGATGCTAAATTAGTAGCGCAAAGCGTTGCTAGCCAGCTAGAGCGTCGTGTTATGTTCCGTCGTGCGATGAAGCGCGCCGTTCAGAATGCCATGCGTGGTGGTGCTGAAGGTATTAAGATTCAGGTTGGTGGTCGCTTAGGTGGTGCTGAGATCGCTCGTTCAGAGTGGTATCGAGAAGGACGTGTTCCTTTGCACACACTGCGTGCCGACATCGATTATGCTTCTTATGAAGCAAACACCACATACGGTGTTATCGGTGTGAAGGTCTGGATCTTCAAAGGTGAAGTCTTGGGTGGTATCGAAGAAGTTCGAAACCGTGCTAAAAACCAAGGCAAAAAGAAAGGCGGCCGTTCATAGGGGTTTTTAACCATGTTGATGCCAAAACGTACAAAGTTCCGCAAAATGATGAAGGGCCGCAACCGTGGTCTTGCTCGCGGAAGTAAAGTGAGCTTCGGTGAGTATGGCCTTAAGGCTACTGGCCGAGGTCGCATTACAGCTCGTCAAATTGAAGCTGCGCGTCGTACCATGACTCGTAAGATCAAGCGTGGCGGGAAAATCTGGATTCGCATTTTTCCTGATAAGCCAATTACCAGCAAGCCTCTTGAGGTTCGTCAAGGTAAAGGTAAGGGTAACGTAGAATATTGGGTATGTCAGATCCAGCCAGGTCGTGTTTTATACGAAATGGAAGGTGTAAGTGAAGAATTAGCTCGTGAAGCATTCGAACTTGCAGCGGCTAAGTTGCCTATTGCTACAACATTCGTTAAACGGACGGTGATGTGATGAAGGCGATTGAATTAAAAGATAAGTCAGTAGTTGAGTTGCAAACTCAACTAGAAGAACTGTTGAGCGATCAATTTAAGTTGCGCATGCAAAAGTCTACTGGTCAGTTGGGTCAATCTCACCTAATCAAGCAGACTCGTCGTGACATCGCTCGCGTAAGAACCGTGCTGGCTCAGAAGGCAGGTGAATAATCATGAGTGAACAAAATACTGCACGCACCCTTACTGGTAAGGTTGTAAGCGATAAGATGGATCAAACCATCACTGTTCTAGTAGAGCGCCGTGTTCAGCACCCGATCTACCGGAAATTCGTGAGACGTTCTACGAAAGTACACGCACACGACGCTAACAACGAATGCCAAATTGGTGACGTGGTTACTGTTAAGGAAACTCGTCCTTTGTCAAAGACAAAGACTTGGACCTTAGTTACAATCGATGAGCGCGCCGTTAAGGTTTAGCGCAGTTACTAGGAGCAAATGGCATGATCCAAACACAATCAATGCTGGATGTTGCTGATAACAGCGGCGCCAAACGCGTAATGTGTATTAAGGTTTTAGGCGGTTCACACCGTCGTTACGCCCGTATAGGCGACCTTATTAAAGTATCCGTTAAAGAAGCAATTCCGCGCGGTAAAGTTAAAAAGGGTCAAGTACTTACAGCAGTTGTTGTTCGTACACGTAAAGGTGTTCGTCGTCCGGATGGTTCAATCATTCGCTTCGATACGAATTCTGCAGTATTGTTAAATGCTTCAGAAGCACCTATCGGTACCCGTATTTTTGGGCCAGTGACTCGTGAGCTTCGTTCTGAGAAGTTCATGAAGATCATTTCCCTAGCACCAGAAGTGTTATAGGGGTAGAGATAGCATGTTAAAAATTCGTAGAGATGACGAAGTAATTGTTATTGCCGGCAAAGATAATGGTAAACGAGGTAAAGTAGTTAAAGTACTTGCCGACAATCGTGTTATCATTAGCGGCATTAATATGGTGAAAAAACACCAAAAGCCTAACCCGCAGCTACAGCAGCCAGGCGGCATCGTTGAAAAAGAAGCTGGAATTCAAGTTTCTAACGTTGCAATCTGGAATCCTAAAACTGAAAAAGCCGACCGCGTTGGCTTTAAAGTTGAAGGCGAGACTAAAGTGCGTGTTTTCAAATCAACCGGCGAAGTAATCGCTTAAAGCAACTAGGAGAAACAGATATGTCACGTTTGCAAGAACTGTACAAATCAGATGTAGTAGCCAAGTTGACTGAAGAGTTTGGTTACAAAAACGTTATGGAAGTGCCACGCATTACCAAAATCACCCTAAACATGGGTGTTGGTGAAGCACTAGGCGATAAAAAACTTCTTGAAAATGCCGTTGCTGATATGGAAGCAATGTCAGGTCAAAAAGTAGTTGTTACTAAAGCGCGCAAGTCTGTTGCAAGCTTTAAAGTACGTGATGACTACCCGATTGGCTGTAAAGTAACCATGCGTTCAAGCCGTATGTGGGAATTTTTAGATCGTCTAATCGACATCTCTCTTCCTCGCGTACGTGACTTCCGCGGCTTGAATGGTAAATCATTCGACGGTCGTGGTAACTACAGCATGGGTGTGAAAGAACAGATTATCTTCCCAGAAATCGAATACGACAAAGTCGATAAGATTCGCGGTATGGATATCACTATCACAACGACAGCTAAGACGAACGAAGAAGGTCATGCTTTATTAAAAGCATTGAACTTCCCGTTCCGTAACTAAGGGTAAGTCTCATGGCTAAGATCAGTATGAAACAGCGTGAAGCAAAGCGTGAAAAGCTAGTAGCTAAACACGCCGAGAAACGCGCTGCACTGAAGGCGATTATCTTAAATGTAGATTCTTCTGATGAAGATCGTTGGGCTGCGCAAATTCAATTGCAAAAGCTTCCACGTGATTCTTCAAAGAGCCGTTTACGTAACCGCTGCCAAATCACAGGTCGTCCACATGGCGTATACCGTAAATTCAAGCTTTCTCGTATTAAGTTACGTGAAGAAGGCATGAAAGGTAACGTACCTGGCCTGAAAAAAGCTAGTTGGTAAGCAATTCCGATTAGTAAGTATTGAGTGTTGGCTTCATCAACACTCAATATCTTTACTATTTAGGGCGCTGTACAACAGAGGAAATTTAAATGAGTATGCAAGATCCCTTAGCGGACATGTTTACCCGTATTCGTAACGGCCAAATGGCTGGTCATGCGAATGTGAGTATGCCGTCTTCTAAGTTAAAAGCGTCAGTAGCTCAATTGCTATTAGACGAAGGTTATATCACTGCATTTGCAGTTGAGGGCGATGTTAAACCAAGCCTAAATATTGACCTTAAGTACTACGAAGGTAAGCCAGTAATCGAGACTATCAAGCGTGTTAGTCGCCCTGGTTTACGTCAATACAAAGGTACAGTGAAACTTCCTAAAGTTGAAGCTGGTCTTGGTGTTGCGATTGTATCCACTTCGAAAGGTGTAATGACAGATCGTTCAGCTCGTGCTCAAGGCATTGGCGGCGAAGTTATTGCTACCGTATTCTAAGGGGATTTTACAATGTCACGTATTGCAAAAGCTCCCGTAGCTATTCCGGCTGGTGTTGAAGTTACACTAGCGGAGTCCAAAATCGCGATTAAAGGCGGTAAGGGCACTCTAGAGATGGATGTACATCCATCTGTAGAAATCAAACAAGAAGAAGCTAACCTTGTTTTCGCTCCAAAAAACGGTGATAAGGCTGCCATGGCTATGGCTGGTACCTTCCGTTCTTTAGTGAACAACATGGTTGTTGGCGTAACTCAAGGCTATCAGAAGAAGTTGATTCTTCAGGGCGTTGGTTACCGTGCCAAGACTTCTGGAAAAGTCGTCAACCTAAGTTTAGGTTTCTCACATCCAGTGGATTATGAGTTACCTGAAGGCGTTACAGCTGAAGTACCTTCTCAAACAGAGATCGTTATTTCAGGTGTTGATAAGCAACAGGTTGGTCAAGTAGCCGCAGAAATTCGTGGATACCGTCCACCAGAGCCTTATAAAGGTAAAGGTGTTCGCTATGCTGACGAAAACGTGCGTCGCAAAGAAGCTAAGAAGAAATAAGGTCTAGGCTCATGAATGAGAAGAAAACAGCTCGTTTACGCCGTGCCCGTAAAACTCGTATGCGTATTCGCGAGAAGGGTACAGTACGTCTGTGTGTAAACCGTACACCCAGACACATTTATGCTCAGATTCTTTCTTCCAGTGGTGCTGAAGTGTTAGCTACAGCCTCTACTGTTGAAGCAGATCTGCGTGCAACTGCTACTGGAAACGTTGAAGCAGCAACTAAAGTCGGTCAGCTTATCGCTGAACGTGCTAAAGCTGCTGGTGTCACTAAGGTTGCTTTCGACCGCTCTGGTTTCCAATACCATGGTCGTGTTAAGGCCCTGGCTGATGCAGCCCGTGAAGGCGGCTTGGAATTCTAAGGGGTAGAAACAATGGCAAATAATGAACGCAATGAGCGTAACGAAAGCGATCTGCAGGAAAAACTGGTTCAAGTGAACCGAGTTGCAAAAGTAGTAAAAGGGGGTCGTATTTTCGGCTTCACTGCTTTGACTGTAGTTGGCGACGGAAATGGTAAAGTTGGTTTTGGTCGTGGTAAAGCACGTGAAGTACCAACTGCTATCCAGAAAGCAATGGATTCAGCAAAACGTAACATGATTCAAGTTACCTTGGACGGTTCAACGTTGCAGTATCCAATTAAAGCACGCCACGGCGGCTCTAAAGTTTTCATGCAGCCAGCATCTGAAGGTACTGGTGTTATCGCCGGTGGTGCGATGCGTGCAGTTTTAGAGATGTGTGGTGTTAAAAACGTATTGGCAAAATGTTACGGGTCTACAAACCCAGTTAACGTTGTTCGCGCGACTTTCAATGGCTTAAAGCAAATGAAATCCCCTGAACAAATTGCAGCCAAGCGTGGTAAATCCGTAGAAGATATTCTGGGGTAAGACAGCATGGCTAATAAAACCGTTAAGGTAACTCAATTGCGAAGCTCAATTGGCAAATTGCCAAAGCATCGCGCGACCATTAAAGGTCTAGGCCTTCGTAAAATCGGTCACACTGTAGAGTTGGAAGACACTCCAGCGGTACGTGGCATGATTAACAAGGTTCAATACATGCTTAAGGTAGAGGGATAATAAGATGCGTCTTAATGAACTCAGCCCTGGTAAAGGTGCTAAAACTGCACGTAAGCGTGTAGGTCGTGGTATCGGTTCTGGTCTTGGTAAGACTGGTGGCCGTGGCCATAAAGGACAAAAATCGCGTTCAGGTGGTAAAGTTGCACCTGGTTTCGAAGGTGGTCAAATGCCTTTGCAACGTCGCTTACCAAAATTTGGTTTTACTTCACGTCAAGCTCAGTATACCGCTGAGGTTCGTTTAAACGAATTGACTAAAGTAGAAGGCGACATCGTAGATCTAGCAGCTCTTAAAGCTGCTGATATCATCGGCGATAAAATCAAGCGTGCGCGCGTGATTCTATCTGGTGAGATCAAACAAGCGGTTACTATCAAAGGTTTGAAAGTAACAAAAGGTGCTCAGGCTGCTATTGAAGCTGCCGGTGGGAAGGTAGAGGACTAAATGGCTAAAGGCTCACTACCGCAAGGCATGCAAAGTGGTTTATCCGAACTTTGGGTTCGGATCCGCTTTGTATTCTTAGCGATTATCGTATATCGGATTGGGGCACATATTCCTGTACCAGGAATAAACCCCGATCAATTAGCGCAGATGTTTGAACAAAATCAAGGCACAATTTTGAGTATGTTCAATATGTTTTCCGGTGGTGCATTAGAGCGCATGAGTATTCTTGCGCTTGGCATCATGCCCTACATTTCTGCTTCTATTATTATGCAATTGCTAACGGCAGTGAGCCCCCAGCTAGAACAGCTGAAAAAAGAAGGTGAAGCTGGTCGCCGCAAGATTACTCAATACACGCGCTACGGTACGGTATTGTTGGCTACTATCCAGGCAACTGGTGTGTCGGTCGGTCTAGCGGGGCAGGGCATAACTTTTAGTTCAGGTATGGATTTCTATCTGGGAGCTATTCCGTCTTTTGTATGTGGTGCTGTTTTCCTAATGTGGTTGGGTGAACAAATCACCGAGCGTGGCATTGGTAACGGCATCTCTATACTTATCTTTGCAGGTATTGTAGCGGGTTTGCCTGGCGCAATTGGTCAAAGTTTCGAATCAGCACGTCAGGGTGATTTAAACATTCTAGTGTTGTTAGGAATCGGTATCGTAGCAGTTATGGTTGTTGCATTTGTTGTCTTCGTTGAACGTGGACAGCGTCGCATCACTATTAACTATGCTAAACGCCAGCAGGGTCGTAAGGTATTTGCTGCACAAAAAAGCCATTTACCATTAAAATTGAATATGGCTGGTGTTATTCCTGCTATTTTTGCATCAAGTCTGTTATTATTCCCCGCCTCGATCGGACAGTGGTTTGGTCAGAGCGAAGGTATGGAGTGGTTGCAGGATGTTTCTTTAGCATTAGGACCTAGTCAACCGCTTTATATTGTATTGTTTGCAGCGGGTATTATCTTCTTCTGTTACTTCTATACGGCATTGATGTTCAATCCTAAAGATGTAGCTGAAAATCTGAAGAAGTCTGGTGCCTTCATTCCTGGGATTCGTCCTGGAATTCAAACTGCTAACTATATTGATGGTGTATTAGGAAAGCTAACTTTGTTTGGTTCACTATACATCGCGGCAGTGTGCTTAATGCCTCAGATGCTTGTTGTCTTGGCAGACGTACCCTTCTATTTCGGTGGTACTTCACTATTGATCGTTGTTGTTGTTGTGATGGACTTTATGTCCCAGGTGCAATCGCATTTGATGTCACATCAGTATGAGTCAGTAATGAAGAAATCAAATTTAAAGAATTTCGGTTCTGGTGGCGTTCCGCGCTAACAGACTGATTTGATAGGAGATCGTCATGAAAGTACGTGCTTCTGTAAAAAAAATCTGCCGTAACTGTAAAACGATTCGTCGTAACGGTAGTGTGCGTGTGATCTGTACTGCAGATCCTAAGCATAAACAGCGTCAAGGTTAATAATAACCCTGATAATTGGTGGTGTTAGTGTATAAGTTGCTTGCATTTAATGTAAGTCGCCTATATTATCTTGCGCCCTTTATAAGCAAAAACTGATTGGAGTTAGACATGGCCCGTATTGCCGGTGTCAACATTCCTGATAACAAGCACGCGGTTATCTCTCTGACTTACGTATTTGGCGTAGGTCGTTCTACCGCGAAGCAGTTATGTGCTGCTACTGGAATTGCTGAAACGACTAAAATCGCAGATTTATCTGAAGCCCAACTTGATGAACTTCGTAATGAAGTAGGTCAGTTAACGGTTGAAGGTGATCTTCGTCGTGAAAAACAAATGAACATCAAGCGATTGATGGACATGGGTTGCTTCCGTGGCATTCGCCACCGTCGTGGTCTTCCAGTTCGTGGCCAACGCACTAAAACAAATGCTCGTACCCGTAAGGGTCCTCGCAAACCAATCCGTAAGTAATTACGGATTGGCTTTTAGTGTAGCTGCATTGTCATTGTCTAGGTTGCAGTGTTGATATTAAAAGTAGGATTGTAGAATATGGCTAAGCCAGGAAATTCTCGTACTAAGAAGAAAGTTAAAAAGCAGGTTGCTGACGGTATCGCTCACATCCATGCCTCTTTTAACAATACCATCGTAACTTTGACCGATCGCCAAGGTAATGCTCTTTCATGGGCAACTGCAGGTGGGTCTGGTTTCCGTGGTTCACGTAAGAGCACACCTTTTGCTGCGCAGGTTGCTGCAGAGCGAGCGGGTGAAGCTGCTAAAGAATATGGATTAAAGAATCTTGACGTTGAAGTTAAGGGTCCTGGTCCAGGTCGTGAATCTGCGGTGCGTGCATTAAATGCACTAGGTTACAAGATTAACAACATCACAGATGTGACGCCGATTCCTCATAATGGTTGTCGTCCACCTAAGAAACGTCGTGTATAAGGAGACAGAATAGTGGCACGTTATATTGGTCCTAAATGTAAACTGTCTCGTCGCGAAGGCACTGATTTATTCCTAAAGAGCGGCGTTCGCGCATTAGACTCTAAGTGTAAGTTAGAAACTAAGCCTGGTGTACACGGCGCGGGTCGTGGTCGTTTATCCGACTACGGTCTACAGTTGCGTGAAAAGCAGAAAGTTCGTCGTTTATACGGCATTCTTGAAAAGCAATTCCGCGGATATTACAAAGAAGCTGCACGTCGTAAAGGCGCTACAGGTGAAAACCTGCTTCAGTTGCTTGAATCTCGTCTAGATAACGTTGTTTATCGTATGGGCTTTGGTTCAACTCGTGCAGAATCTCGTCAGCTGGTATCACATAAATCGATTACGGTTAACGGCTCTGTCGTTAATGTTGCTTCTTTCATCGTTAAGAGTGGCGACGTTGTTGCTGTTCGTGAGAAAGCAAAAAACCAAGATCGTATTAAGAGTGCTCTAGCTCTTGCTGGTCAACGTGGTGATTCAACTTGGATCGACACGAATGCTAGTAAGATGGAAGGAACATTTAAATCAGTTCCTGAGCGCGCTGATCTTCCAGCAGAGATCAACGAAAACCTAATTGTGGAACTTTACTCTAAATAATAGAGCATCGTAAGGGGCAGCTATGCAGCGTGCAGTAAACGAATTTTTGACACCTCGTCATATTCAAGTTGAAGAAATGAGCAAGACTCATGCGAAAGTGACTCTTGAGCCACTGGAACGTGGTTTCGGTCATACACTTGGCAACGCATTGCGTCGAATATTGCTGTCCTCCATGCCAGGAGCGGCAATTGTTGAGGTAGAGATCGACGGTGTACTTCATGAGTACAGCACGATCGAAGGTGTACAAGAAGACGTAATTGAAATCTTGTTAAATCTTAAAGGTGTTGCAGTCAAACTTCACGAACGTGATGAAGCGACTCTGACTCTGGTTAAATCTGGAGCAGGTGCAGTAACCGCTGCCGATATTCAACTGGATCATGGTGTTGAAATCGCTAACCCTGAGCATGTTATTGCTCATTTAGCACCCGGCACTGAACTGAAGATGGTTTTAAAAATATCTTCAGGTCGTGGTTATGAGACTGTAGAGTCTCGCAACCAAAACGACGAAGAAACAAAGGCCATTGGCAAATTGCAAATTGATGCAACTTATAGCCCGGTACAGCGTATTTCATACAGCGTAGATAACGCTCGTGTTGAACAACGTACTGATCTAGACAAGCTGGTTATCGAATTGGAAACCAATGGTACTATTGATCCAGAAGAAGCAATTCGTCGCTCTGCTACTATTCTGCAGCAACAATTAGCAATATTTGTTGACCTGGAAAATGAGGAAGTAGTTGAGCAGCAGAAAGAAGAAGAGGAAATTGATCCTATCCTTCTACGTCCAGTTGACGATTTAGAGTTAACTGTTCGTTCTGCGAACTGCCTAAAGGCCGAGAATATTTACTACATTGGTGATTTGATTCAGCGCACAGAAGTTGAGTTGTTGAAAACACCTAATTTGGGTAAGAAATCTCTGACTGAAATTAAAGACGTTCTTGCATCACGTGGTCTTTCTCTAGGTATGCACCTAGAAAATTGGCCGCCAGCAAGTCTTAGAAATGACGATAAAGTGTTGGCTTAGTCTTCAGACTAAATCTCGCAGAGCGTTCAGTTAGTAAAGGAAAATAATCATGCGTCATCGTAAAAGTGGTCGCCACTTTAATCGCACTAGTTCACACCGCCAAGCAATGTTTAAAAACATGGCAGTGTCTTTGTTCGAGCATGAAATCATTAAAACGACTTTGCCAAAAGCAAAAGAGTTACGTGGTGTTGCAGAGCCTTTGATTACATTGGCTAAAGTTGACTCCGTTGCAAATCGCCGTTTGGCTTTTGCACGTACTCGCAGTAAAGAAGCTGTTGGTAAGTTGTTTAATGAGTTGGGTCCTCGTTATGAAGCACGTCCGGGTGGCTACATTCGCATTATGAAATGTGGCTTCCGTTCTGGTGATAATGCACCTATGGCTTACGTTGAACTAGTAGACCGTCCTGCTGTTGAAGCAGACGCTGTTGAAGCAACTGAAGCTGGCGAAGAGTAAAATCTTCGTCATAAAAAAAGCCCAGCTTATGCTGGGCTTTTTTTTGCCCAAAATTTAGTTTCTGTTGGGTATGTCAGCATCAATAATAGTAAATCCATTCTTTCAAGTAGTACTTATTGTGGATTGCTAATGCAAGGGAGTATTAATGTTAAAGCGAGACAATGCTTATGTCATAAAGCAGCAGTTGGCCAGCTATCTAAGTGATTTTAAGTCTCATAGAGAAGTCATCGGACAAGATACTTTTAGTTATATTGAAGCTGGCCCACCAATGGCTGAGTGTGTTTTTTTTATACATGGAGCGGTTGGTAATAAAACTCAGTGGCGAGGCCTGATGCAGCTTCTTAGTCGCCAATATCGGGTTATTGCTATCGATGTCCCTGGTTTAGCTGTGGGGCATGAGGCAGCTAGCGGTTATTATTCGTTAACTGAATTATCTAATTATATAATGCGCTTCTTTCGGCATAAAAATATTGAATCAGCCTGTTTGGTAGCTCATTCAATGGGAGCTAATATTGCTTGCCGATTTTCGGCCCTGTACCCTAATAAAGTTAATTCTTTGGTCGTCGCTTCACTAACTGGATGGGAGCAATTATTTGGCCAATCTTATTGGCATAAATTCAGTGAATTTAAGCAGTTACTTGTTTTTAATAATCTAGATGAATTCAAAGCTTTATTTTCTTCTTTGTTTCACCAACCCCCTTATATGCCAGATGCATTATTAGAGCTTAGAATGCGTGATCTGCAAAAGCATCAAACTCAGCTCTATAAGGTGCTTACTCACATACAGCAAGAGTTCCATTTACTGAGTAATGATTTGGCATCTTTAACCTGTCCGGTATTGGCGATTAATGGAGTGGAGGATGTTTTCGTTGATTTATCTATTTTGGATCGAGTTGTGAATCTGTATCCAGATTTTAAAATGGTGAATTTTAACGAATGTGGTCATGTGCCTTTTCTGGAATACCCAAAAAAGACACACTCAACAATCACAAAATTTATCTTATCGAATGGGCGTGATTTCTGACTTATTCAAGTCTAGTAGCCACGTTCTAACAAAGGCTTAAGGAATGTCGCTGTATGAGACTGCTTTTGCTCAGCAACTAGCTCTGGCGTGCCCTCAGCAATAATGTATCCACCTTTCGAGCCACCTTCTGGCCCAAGGTCAATGATCCAGTCAGCTGTCTTAATAACATCCAGATTATGCTCAATAACAACAACAGTATTGCCGTGATCACGTAAGCGATGCAATACAGCTAATAATTGCTGAATATCGGCAAAGTGCAAACCGGTTGTCGGCTCATCCAAAATGTACAAGGTATTACCGGTATCGCGCTTAGAAAGTTCTTTGGCCAACTTAACACGTTGTGCTTCACCACCCGAGAGTGTTGTCGCTGCCTGCCCTAGAGTGATGTAAGAAAGGCCTACGTCAATCAGGGTTTGCAGTTTGCGTGAAATAGCGGGTATAGCATCAAAGAACTCACGAGCATCTTCTACTGTTAGCGATAAACATTCGTGGATGTTTTTACCTTTATAGCGAATATCCAAGGTCTCACGGTTATAACGCTGTCCTTTACAAATATCGCAAGGGACATACACATCCGCTAAGAAATGCATCTCAACCTTAATAACGCCGTCACCTTGGCAAGCTTCACAGCGTCCACCTTTAACGTTAAACGAAAAGCGACCTACCTTGTAACCACGGCTACGGGCTTCTTGTGTCCCTGCAAATAACTCACGTATTGGAGTGAAGATGCCGGTGTATGTCGCAGGATTCGAACGAGGTGTGCGGCCAATGGGGCTTTGATCGATATCGACGACTTTATCCAGCTGGTCCATGCCTACGATAGATTCGTAAGGCGCTGCTTTTAACGTCGTCGCACCATTTAGTGCGGTTGCCGCTAGAGGATAAAGCGTACGGTTAATCAGCGTGGATTTACCGGAGCCTGAAACCCCTGTCACACAGGTTAATAAACCAAGAGGAATGTTGAGCTCAACGTTATCAAGGTTATTACCTGTTGCGCCTGTCAGCGTTAATAATCGTTCTGGGTCATATACGCTACGTTCTTTAGGGATATCAATTCTTCTAACACCCGTCATAAACTGACCGGTGATGGAATTCTTGTTATTAAAAACTTCTTCAGGCGTGCCTTGGGCAACAATCTCGCCACCATGCACCCCAGCGCCAGGACCAATATCAATAAGATAATCGGCGCTGCGAATTGCATCTTCATCGTGCTCAACAACGATTACGGTATTACCAATATCGCGTAAGTGAACCAGGGTTTGTAATAGGCGGTCGTTATCGCGCTGGTGTAAACCAATTGATGGCTCATCCAAAATATACATCACACCGACTAAGCCAGCACCAATTTGAGAAGCAAGGCGAATACGCTGTGCTTCACCACCCGATAAGGTATCAGAGCTTCGATTTAGGCTTAAGTATTCTAAGCCGACGTTAACCAAGAACTGTAGGCGATCACGAATTTCTTTAAGAATTTTTTCTGCGATTTGAGCTTTCTGCCCAACAAATTCAAGTTGAGTAAAATAAGCCTGCGCTTCATCAATAGGTAACGCCGTACATTGGTGAATCGTTTTATCACCAATAAATACATGACGCGCTTCCGTTCTTAGGCGAGAGCCTTCGCAAGTTGGGCACGGTTGTACGCTTAGGTACTTGGTCAGCTCTTCACGTACCATTTGTGAATCGGTATCGTGAAAACGGCGGTCAAGGTTTGGCAGTACCCCTTCAAAGATATGAGTCTTTAATACGGTATCGCCACGGCTATTAACATAGTTGAAGCTTATTTCGTCTTCGCCGCTACCTTGCAAAATTAGGTGTTGTTGCTTTTTGGTTAGTTTGTCGAAAGGCTTGTCGATATCGAAGCCATAATGTTCGGCGACTGAATTAAGCATTTGGAAATAATAAATGCTACGACGATCCCAGCCACGAATAGCCCCTTCAGAGATGGAGAGGCTAGGTTCTGCAACCACTAAACTTTGATCAAAGTATTGTTTAACACCAAGGCCATCACAGGTGCCGCAAGCGCCAGCAGGGTTATTGAACGAGAATAAGCGAGGTTCTAATTCTGACAGGCTATAACCACAGTGTGGGCAAGAGAATTGTGAGGAAAATAATAACCCCTCACTGTCATCGTCATCCATCGGCACAACAAGTACAAGTCCGCCACTAAGTCCAACGCAAGTCTCTAACGATTCAGCTAGACGCTGCGCAATTTCAGGACGAATTTTAAAGCGGTCTACCACAACTTCAATGGTGTGCTTCTTTTTCTTATCCAGTTCAGGAGTATCATCTAAATCACAAACCAAACCATCAATACGAACTCGAATAAAGCCTTGGGCACGGAGGTTGTCTAGAATATGTAGATGTTCGCCTTTGCGGTCTCGAATAACCGGCGCCAAAATCATCTGCTTACTTTCTTCTGGAAGTTCAATGATTTGGTCAACCATCTGGCTGATGGTCTGTGCTTCAAGAGCCACATCATGTTCAGGGCACTTGGGTGTGCCAACTCGAGCAAACAGCAATCTTAAATAATCATAAATCTCAGTCACTGTGCCCACGGTAGATCGAGGGTTGTGAGAAGTCGATTTCTGTTCAATAGAGATGGCAGGTGATAACCCTTCGATATGATCAACATCAGGCTTTTCCATCATGGATAAGAACTGACGAGCATACGTCGAGAGAGATTCAACATAGCGACGCTGACCCTCTGCATAAAGAGTATCAAATGCTAATGATGATTTTCCTGAGCCACTCAAGCCAGTAATGACGATGAGTTTGTCGCGAGGAATCTCAATATCAACATTCTTGAGATTATGGGTGCGAGCGCCCTGAACTATAATTTTATCCATTAAACAATTCTGACTTTATTAATCAATAAGCCAGAATTGTAAAGCAACTGAGCAAGGGGTAAAGGAATTAAACAGCGGTTTCCAGAACAATGTCTTCTAAGTTGTCTTTTGCCCAATTAACCGCTTGGATTCGGTTAGAGACATCAATCTTTTTGAACAAGTTGTAGATGTGAGTTTTAACGGTATGCATACTGACATTCAAATTCTTCGCAATTTCAGTATTCGTGGCACCTGTCGCAGTTAAGCTAAGAATTTGCTTTTCGCGTCGAGTAAGTAGGCTGGCGTTGTGAGTAACTTTACGAGGCTTAATGCGTGTGCGCTCTAAGTACTGTGCAATTAAGCGACGTGAAAGCCAAAACTCGCCTTCAAATATCCCCATTATGCCTTTCACTAACTGCTGCTGGGATGTTTCCTTATAGAAAATACCGTTAACCATCGGCCAAGCAATGAGGCGTTCAACTGAACTGGTATTGTTCGTATTAAAGAAAGCGACTTGGATATCGGTGTTTTGAGCAAAAATTTGCTCTAACAACTCTTGCTGGCGTTCAGAGCG
>OLHK01000184.1_pt1 | contig 19035 bp, 17 predicted proteins | sample 1609371 | NCBI WGS metagenome assembly OLHK01 (sample SAMN05416779, study PRJEB24817) | seawater metagenome | isolation source: Sea water | place: Canada:Atlantic | collected 2013-11
GAGATTTCTGCCTGTCTCGTGGGCTCGGAGATGTGTATAAGAGACAGTCCCAAATCTCTGCTTTAGTTAAGTTTTCAGAATCGAGAACCTTAAATTCAGTAAAGTCTTTGGTTGAAATATCGCTTAAGCCAGTTGGTGCTTCTACCTCAGTGTTATCAACGGCAGTTTTATCTACAATACCGCTATTTTTTTTAGATGTTTTATCCTCCTTACAAGAAAGGATTAATAAAAATATAAAAAGTGTTATGTATTTGGTCATTTCCTTTTTTTATAAAAATAAGAAAAGCCTTTGGTATATTAATAAAATCCAAAACGGATTAACATCTGTTAAGAATTCACAATTATATCGAAAAAAGAAAAAGACAGCACCCTTTATTATTTAAAAAATGAATCCACAAATTCATATTTATTGAAAACCTGAAGATCTTCAATACCTTCACCCACACCTATATATTTTACAGGAATTTGAAACTGATCGCTAATACCAATAACAACTCCTCCTTTTGCTGTACCATCTAATTTAGTAACAGCCAATGATGTAACTTCTGTAGCAGCCGTAAATTGTTTGGCTTGTTCAAAAGCATTTTGCCCAGTAGAGCCATCGAGAACCAAAAGCACATCGTGTGGAGCATCACCAACCACTTTTTGCATTACGCGTTTTACTTTTGTTAGCTCATTCATTAAATTTACTTTATTGTGAAGCCTACCTGCAGTATCTATAATAATAACATCAGCATTTTGTGTCACTCCAGATTGTAATGCATCAAACGCTACAGAAGCAGGATCACTTCCCATAGATTGTTTTACAATAGGAACTTCAACTCTATCTGCCCAAACTTGTAATTGATCTATTGCAGCTGCTCTAAAAGTATCTGCAGCTCCAAGAACTACTTTTAAACCTTTTTTCTTAAACTGATAAGCTAATTTACCAATAGTAGTAGTTTTACCTACGCCATTGACACCAACCACCATAATTACGTATGGTTTTTTATCTTCAGGAATTTTAAACTCAGTAGCTTCTCCGCTATTGGTCTCAGATAATAAAGCTGCTATTTCTTCACGTAAAATTCTGTTAAGTTCTGAAGTACCTAGGTATTTATCTTTTGACACTCTGGCTTCAATACGTTCAATGACTTTTAATGTGGTATTTACGCCAACATCGCTGGTCACCAATATTTCTTCAAGATTATCTAAAACATCATCATCTACTTTAGATTTTCCGGCAACGGCTTTATTTAATTTATTAAAAAAAGAGGATTTTGATTTCTCTAAGCCTTTATCTAAAGTTTCCTTCTTTTCTGAAGAAAATATTTTTTTGAAAAAACTCATCTTATTTTGGAGTTATTTGTTGTTAAGTTATGTTGGTATGTATTACAATTTTCTTGCCTAACTGGATTACTGTAAAGTTGTCAGTATTGTTCTCAAATATAGCCATAAAAAAACTGCTTTCAAACGAAAGCAGTTTTGTAAACCTATCTAAAAATGATAGTTTATTTTTTGTTTAAAAAGTCATTGACAAATTCTGGTGCCATTACTGATTCTACAAACATATAAGCTCCAGTTTTTGGTGATTTTACCATTTTTATCGCTTTTGTCAAACGCTTTGATCCTGTCTGTAAAGACGCTACTGATTTCTTTGCCATGTCTCTGCTTATTTAATTTCTTTATGAACTGTCATACGCTTAAGGATAGGATTAAATTTCTTAATCTCCATACGGTCTGGCGTATTCTTCTTATTCTTTGTTGTAATATATCTTGAAGTTCCTGGTTCACCAGAAGCTTTGTGCTCTGTGCACTCTAAGATAACTTGTATTCTATTTCCTTTTTTTGCCATTATAATTTGACTTTAGCGAATGCTATTATTTGTAAAATCCTTTTGCTCTAGCTTCTTTCAATGCAGCAGAAATACCAATTTTATTGATAGTCTTTAGTGCAGAGGTAGAAACTTTTAACGTTACCCATTTATCTTCTTCAGGAATATAAAAACGCTTCTTTACTAAATTAGCGTCAAACTTACGTTTAGTTTTATTCATGGCATGAGAAACATTGTTCCCTGTCATTGCTCTTTTTCCTGTAAGCTCACAAACTCTTGACATTTTTTCTTATTTTTAAAACAGGGTGCAAATTTAGTAAAACTTTACATTTCAACAAATATAAAGTTTTAATTTTTTGAAATTATTTTCTGAAGCATTTCAAATGCCTTAGTTGTGGCTTTCATAATTACCTTTTCTCTTTGGTTGCTGAAATTAAAAACTTCTGAAAATACTTCTGCTTCTGTAGCAACGGCAATCCAGACTGTACCCACTTCCGCATCTGAGTCTCCTTTTGATGGACCAGCATTTCCGGTAGTACTAATAGCGTAATCTGTGTCAAAAAGTTCTCGTACATTATTTGCCATCGCTTCTGCTACTTCTTTACTGACCACTGAATTCTCAGTAATAGTTTTTTCAGGGATTTTTAAAATATCCGTTTTTGATGCTGTTGCATAACTCACTACACTGCCCTTAAAATATTTTGATGCTCCTGCATTTGCGGTAAACGCTTGTGCTATTCTGCCTCCTGTACAACTTTCTGCTATGGATAAAGTTTTTCCCTTTTCAGTTAGCTGCATACCAATAATAGCTTCGATAGAATGGTCTTCTTCATAACCAACAAACACATCTTCAATCTGTGGCAATAATAGATTTACTTGTTTTTCAATTTCGGTTTCAACTTTTTTTCTGTCCATATCAATGGCTGAAAGTCGCAACCGCACACGTCCTAAACTAGGTAAATAAGCCAATTTTATGTATTTGGGAAGTGCATCTTCCCAAGCTTCAATCCTATCCGCAATAGCACTTTCACCTAAACCATAAGTGAGAAGGGTTTTATGCTTTATAAAAGGAAATTTGAATTTTTTTCGTAATCTAGGGATAACTTCATCCGTAATCAATGCCTTCATTTCGTATGGCACACCTGGCAATGAAACAAAGACTTTGCCATTTTGCTCTATCCACATTCCTGGCGCAGTACCAAATTTGTTTCTTAAAACATCAGCCTTGGTTGGTACTAAAGCTTGCTGTCTATTAATGTCTGAAATTGGTGTACCAATGTATTTCTCAAAAAGTTCTTCGACATTTTTAAGTACCTCCTTATTTTCAACTAAAGTATCATTGAAAAACTCACATAAGGTATGTTTGGTAATATCATCCTTAGTTGGGCCTAATCCACCAGTAACAATTATGATATCTGCATTTTCTTCTGCTTCTTTTAAGGCTTTTAGAATGTGAGCTTTGTCATCTTGAATTGATGTAATCTGATAAATGGAAACACCAATTTTATTAAGCTCTTTTCCTAAAAAAGCTGAATTTGTATCTACTATCTGCCCAATGAGAATCTCATCTCCTATGGTGATGATTTCTGCTTGCATTATAACCCGAAATCCGCTTTCATCTCATTTGCAGCTTTATCCACAGCAGAAAGCACAATTTTAAGTTGTGCATCAACATTTTTATCTGTTTGCTCAAACTTTCCCCAATCTTGTACTTCTATGAGCTTATCCAACACACCTAGTTCAAACAAATCTATTGTAGGTTTCATTTTGTGAGCTGCCTGGTAAGCTTCCTTATAATCCTTTGCTGGTATTGCTTGTCGTAAACGTTCAGCATCTTCGGGAACTTCCTCTAAAAAAGCTGCTGCCAATGCTGCTACAAACTCCTCGTCGTCATCTGCCATTTCGCGTACGCGATGTAATTTATAATGTTCTGCCATTTATTTAATTTTTATTGAAAACATCTCCTCGTCTTCAATATATCCTGTTAATATATCGTTTGCAAACACCTTGCCAACTCCAGCTGGTGTTCCCGTAAAGATAATATCTCCAATTTTTAAAGTAAAATATTTTGAAACATATTCGATTAACTCATCAATTTTCCACAACATTAATTCCGTATTTCCAGATTGTACCATCTCATCATTTTTCTTTAAGCTGAAGTTGATATTATCATTATTTTGAAACTTAGACTTTGGTAACCATTTACCGATTACCGCAGCACCATCAAAGGCTTTTGCCTTTTCCCATGGCAGTCCTTTTGCTTTTAATTGCGTCTGAAGATCACGAGCTGTAAAGTCAATTCCGAGTCCGATACTATCATAATATTTGTATGCGAATTTTTTATTGATATGCTTCCCGACTTTGTTGATTTTTACCAAAATTTCAACCTCGTGATGTACTTCATCTGAAAAATCTGGAATAAAAAATGGCTGCTTCTTCAATAAAATAGAAGTATCAGGTTTTAAAAACACTACAGGATCAGTAGGTTTTTCGTTTTCTAATTCGTTAATGTGGTCTGTGTAGTTGCGACCTATGCAGATGAGTTTCATTGTGTATCTGTTCGGTTATTGGACTATATGTGTATTCTATTATTTAACAATCAGTCTAGTTTGTTATTAAACTGCCTCAGTTTTATTGCCGTCAACACTTTTTTGGTGTACAGCGGAAAGTCTGCATTGAGCAACCAGCCAAAGTATCCTGGTTCTTTCTCCAAAACATCAACCACGCGTTTGTTTTTGTGTTTTCCAAAAGAGAAACATTCTTCTCCTTGTTTATTGAATATTAAAAAGCCTGCAAAATCCGCAAACTTTTTACGTGAACTGAATTCTGCCAAGAACTTTGTATCATTCTCTAAACTCTCATATTTGCCTAGTTGCGCTTTTAAAACCTCGTATGTGGCTTTTGTGTCTGCTTCTGCGCTGTGTGCATCGTCTAAATTTTTATCGCAATAGAATTTATATGCCGCACTCAGTGTGCGTTGTTCCATTTTATGGAAAATGGTCTGCACATCTACAGACTGTGTGTTTTTCATGTCAAAATCTACCTCTGCGCGTAGCATTTCTTCTGCCAGTAAAGGGATATCGAAACGGTTGGAATTGAAACCTCCTAAATCGGAATCCTTTATGAGGTTATAAATTTCCTTGGATAGTTCCTTGAAGGTAGGTTTGTCCTTTACATCCTCGTCTGAAATGCCATGAATGGCAGTCACCTCTGCGGGAATTGGCATCTCAGGATTTACAATCCACGTTTTGCTCTCTTCTTTACCGTCTGGATATACTTTAAGGATGGATATTTCTACTATACGGTCTTTAGAAATGTTGACTCCTGTGGTTTCTAAATCGAAAAAACAGATGGGTTTGTTTAGGTTGAGCTGCATTGCTATTAATTTTAGGCAAAGGTAGGTAGAATTAGCAAATTAGCCTTAGCGCATTTTAAAAAGGTGTTTTAATTATAAAATTGTGTCAGTACTATAGTATTACCGCTTAATGTTAGGTGTAGTTGAGCTGTATTTACTACGTTATAAACTTGCTATAACCTTATTTTAACCATGCTATAACCACGCTATAACCTGTATTAACTTTATTATAAAATGTTGTGAATGTGCGTTTTAAAAAAATTTAACTAATTTTACACAGTACAGCGATTTTTATACTTCTGACGGAGTGCCTTGAGGTGTTATTACTTTGATTATTTGAAGATTACGTAGAACTACATATTGACACCCTGAATTAAAAGAGGTACTTTAGCTTAATTGTAGCTATAAATTAATGAAATGGATTTATATTCTTAAAGTTTCCTGCAATGCCGAAAAAACATTCAAACTAAAAACAAAATTTAATGCAAAAAGATTACCAACAATTAATATCAAGTGTAAGAGGAAGAATTAATCCTGAAAATTTTGCGTTAAAAAAAGCCTTTTCTGACGAGTTATCAACGATTTCTTATAGTAAGGTATTATTATATATTAGACTTGCAATGAAAGGTGTAGAACCGGAATATACTCAAAAAAGTAAAGATGCTGGGGAAAGAGTTAAAGAACATTTGAATAAAGAATTGAATAACGTTGTATTTAGATATCAAGGTTCTGTTATGACAAATACTCATATAAAAGGTTATAGTGATATTGACCTATTGACGATTTCAGACAAATTCTATTCATATGACGCAAGTAATATTCAGCAACTTTTGGCAAGTTCTGAAAGGAGGTCTAAATATTACCAATCCTCAATAGAAAAGTTGGAAAAAGAAGTAAACACATCATCTTATTTGGGGAACTCGATACAAGATTTAAAAGATTTGAGAATTAAAAGTGAAAATATCTTAACTGGAGTTTATAGCGTTTGTGATATTTCAAAACCAAAAGCAATTAAAATTGAAAACTTGAGTCTAAAGCGAGAAGTAGATATTGTAATTGCTAATTGGTATGATGATGTTTCTTCAATAATTAATAATAAAGGAGATTATAGAGGTATTCAAATATTCAACAAGGCAACTAACTCGAAAGAAAATCCAGATTATCCATTTTTAAGTATTAAAAGAATCAACGAACGAAGTTCGGAAACAAATGGTAGGTTAAAAAAAATGATACGATTTTTGAAAAACAGCAAGGCGAATTCGAATCAAGATATTGACTTAAACAGTTTCGAAATTAATGCTATATGCTATGACATAAATCCATCCAAATACGAAAATCTTTCATTTTATGAATTAGTGCCAGTAATCTATAATCAAATGAAAGAAATAGCAACCGATGACATCAAAGCAAATAATCTTGTATCTGTTGACGGAAGAGAGTATATCTTTAGATACAAACAATCTAAAAAAGATAACTTAAGAATATTACTTGCTGAAATAGAGGCGATTTTTGTTGATTTAAAAAGAGAAATTGTATGATTAGACCTAAAATATTTATTGGTTCTTCAAAAGCAGGTTTAGAAGTAGCAGAAAAAGTTAAAACATATTTGTCCAGCATAGCAGATTGTTTCGTCTGGTCTGAACCAGATATTTGGGAACCAAATAGAAGTACTTTCGACAATCTAATTCGTATGGCGAATTATTTTGATTTTGGTGTCTTTGTTGCAACTGCTGATGATTTGACCGAAACTAACGACCGTTTGGTAATTGAACCAAGAGATAATGTAATTCTTGAAATGGCATTATTTTTAGGTGCGATGGGTCACCATAAATCCTTCTTGTTAGTTGAAAACGGTATAAAATTACCGACAGATTTCAATGGAATTTATATGCCACGATTTGATATAAATGATGATAATTCAATAAAAGATGCATGCAATACCTATATGGCAAAAATTGAAGAACATTATCAATTAGGTCACTTAAGTCTATATCCAACAACAGCCTTAGCCATTGGCTATTACAAAAATTTTATATCCGATTTGGTTGAAAGTGTTCAAACTGCCAAAAAAATGACCATTGATGGAACAGAATATACGGATTTCAAGCTCAAGGTTGTAATTCCAGCTGACCTTAAAGGAATGATACGCGAAAAGGCACAAGTATTTTACAAACGAAATGGATTTTCAGCCAATGCTATGGAAGCTAAATTTAGAAAACATCATTTATGGTTTCAATTAGATAAAAAAAATGCCCCAATTGCAATTATGTATGATATGCCGAGTACATTAACAGGAATTGATGATGCTATAGAATTAATACTTCAAAAAAGCTATAAAGGAAGAACTAAAATTCAAGAGTTAATCGAACAAAAAGAGCTAAATAATTTCAGAAGAGTATTACAAATGCAAATAGATAGCAGTCCTTTTGCTCAAGAGACTGTCGAAATAATCGATGAATTTTAAATCTGAGAAGGTCCAGGAAAAGCATAATAAACATTGCTACCATAAGGCCATACAAGAGGTTTATGTTTGTTTATGAAGACCGATAAGCACAATAAAAAAAGCACAGTCCTAATAACTGTGCTTTTTTGCTATTCTATACTGAGTTTCCTTTTGATAAAGGGACTGGTTATATCTCTCTATTTACATCCCAAGCTTCTAAATAATCTTTTACGGCCTTAACAAACTGACCTCCAAGCGCTCCATTTACCACTCTATGGTCGTAAGAATGTGATAAGAACATTTTGTAACGGATGCCAATAAAGTCGCCTTCTGGCGTTTCAATAACCGCAGGTACTTTTCTAATCGCACCTAAAGCTAAAATAGCTACTTGCGGTTGGTTGATAATTGGTGTTCCCATTATGCTACCAAACGTACCTACGTTGGTTACGGTGTATGTGCCGCCTTGTATGTCATCTGGGCTTAACTTATTCTCTCTTGCCCTACCAGCCAAGTCGTTTACTTTTTTAGCCATGCCCAACAAATTCAATTGGTCTGCATCCTTTATTACCGGTACAATGAGGTTACCATCTCCTAAAGCTGCAGCCATCCCTAAATTGATGTGCTTCTTTTTAATGATGTTATCTCCTTGAACTGCAATATTAATCAAGGGGAAGTCTCTAATTGCTTTTGCAACGGCTTCCATGAATATTGGTGTGAAGGTTAGGTTTTCGCCTTCGCGCTTTTTAAAGTTTGCTTTATGTTTGTTTCTCCAGTTCCAGATGTTGGTGACATCTGCCTCAATAAACGATTGTACGTGTGCAGAGGTCTGTACAGAATCTACCATGTGTTTTGAAATGAGTTTGCCCATACGGCTCATTTCAATAATTTCATCTTCGCCTGATGCCACAATAGGTGCGGCTTTAGGTTTTTCAGTGGTTTTAGGTGCTTCTGTTTTTTGGGCCTCTACTGCGTTGGATGTAGCTGTACGGTTTGCGTCATCTGCTTTTTGAGTTTCTGCTGGAGCTGAACCACGGGTTTCTAAGTACGATTTGATATCGTTTTTTGTAACGCGTCCGTCTTTTCCTTTACCTGAAATGGTATCCAATTCTGATTGGGAAATGCCTTCTTTTTTAGCAATGTTTCTTACTAAAGGAGAATAGAAACGGTCTTCAGAAGATACAATAGGTTCGGTTATTGTTTTTGCTGCAGTTACCGTCTGTGCTACATCAGCCGCTTCTTTAGGAGGCTTTGGTGCCGTGTCTGGTTCTCTTGGCTCAGATTTAGTTTCGTTAGTGTCTTCGCCTTCGGTTTCAATTACAGCAATGGTTTGGCCCACCTGTACCACATCATCAGCGTTGAATAGTTTCTCTACCAAAACACCATCTACCTCACTTGGTACCTCGCTATCCACTTTATCTGTAGCAATCTCCAAAACTGCCTCATCAGCTTCAATGGTATCACCAACGTCTTTAAGCCAAGATGTTATGGTTGCCTCTGCAACACTCTCTCCCATTTTGGGTAATTTAAGTTCAAACTTTGCCATATCTTTAATTTGAAGGTCTTTATTCGCTAAGCGAGTGCAAAATTACTAAAAAAACAGGGATTTAACTGCTATTAATTCAATTAAAATGCGTTATACTTCCTCTTTGGACTGCACTATCGCTTCCGATGATAAAATTACTATTTTTCGGTAATAATCTGAATATTATGTTATTTTGAATTGATTTTATTTTCATATCCGCAAGTACGTTTTTAACTTTCAGATGATTGAAATCATACACGACCATGCTATTTTCAATTTCAGCTTCTGAAAGTGTTGGCGTTACCGCAACGGGTTTTGGTAATTGTTCTTGAAGTGTTTTACTGATTTGGTTTGCGATAACAATTGTCTTATTTGCTGTCTGTTGCTGAGCCTTGTGGGTTTTTCTTGTTAGATATGCTCCCTTGATACCCAAATAAACCAGAGTATTGAACACTAAATTTTGTTTAAAATGTTTTTTGTAAAATATCTGCATGGCTCCATAAAACCGTTTGGCGTATTTAGCATCCCTTAATGTACTTTCCCCTTTAAAATGTAAAACTGAGGTGTTACCGAAGTAGAAATTATGGTAACCTGCTTTTAGAACTTTATAGGATAAATCTATATCCTCACCGTACATGAAATAGTCCTCGTCAAAACCACCGACTTGGTCGTAAACGCTTTTTTTCATAAGCATGAAGGCACCGACCAAAATATCTACTTTGGCTGTGGCATCAGCACCAATATGATTGGCATAATAATCCTCTGCATTTCCCATCATTTTTTTGAGGGATACTTTTGGCGTTGGGATGTTGCGCTTACTTTCGGGCAAAAATTCTCCTTTGCCATCAATAAGCTGACAACCTGTTATGCCCAAATTGTCTTTTGCATCCACACAATCCAGAAGTTGGGTGAAGGTATCTTCGGCCACAACCGTATCTGGATTTAAGATACACAGGTATTCTCCCTTGGCTTGAGCCACACCAATATTATTTCCTTTTGAAAAGCCTGAATTGGTTTTGTTCTCTATTAATTTAACCGAAGGAAAAAGCTGCTTTACCATATTGCAACTGTCGTCCTTTGAGTTATTGTCCACTACGATGATTTCGGCATCAATGGTTTCAATTGCAGACTCAACACTTTTTAGGCACAGTTCTAAAAAATAACGTACATTGTAGTTTAATATGACAACAGATAACTTTAAGCCCATATTAAGATTTTAGAGAGGCTTCGAATGGTACGCGGTCAATGATGCTTCGGCCCAAGGTGATTTCGTCCGTATATTCCAATTCATTTCCAGCTGCAACACCTCTAGCAATGGTTGATGTGGCAATATTATAATCTTGGATTTGCCTAAAGATATAGAAGTTGGTTGTGTCCCCTTCCATAGTTGGGCTCATGGCGAATATCAGTTCCTTGACGGTTCCTGATTTTACTTTTTCTACCAAAGAACCAATATTTAAGTCTTGTGGGCCAATGCCATCCATGGGTGAAATTTTTCCGCCTAAAACGTGGTACAAACCTTTGAACGAACTTGTGTTTTCCACAGCCATTACATCCCTAATATCCTCTACTACACAAATCAACTCACTATTTCTGTTAGGATTGGCGCAGATTTCACAAAGTACGGTATCGCTTATATTATGGCACGATTTACAAAAGTTAATATCTGCCCTTACCTTAGAAAGTGCATTAGCCAACTGAACGCTCTGCTCTTTTGGTTGGCGCAATAAATGCAATACCAAACGCAAAGCAGTACGTTTACCAATACCAGGTAACTGTGCCATTTCATTGACTGCATTTTCCAGAAGTTTTGATGAAAATTCCATGATTGCGAAGGTACAGATTTTTGCACATAAAAAAGTCCAACTGTAAAGGATTTACACTTGGACTTTTAGGATAATTTGGTTGTTATTATTTTAGGATGAGCTTTTTTGTGATTTCACCTTTTGAAGTGTTTAATTTCACTAAATACAATCCTGAACTATAGGATGACACATCAATATTGTAACCATTGCTTAGATTGACTTTTTTACCGTAGAACATTAATTTACCCAAGGTATTGTATATCCTTACACTTACATTATCGGAATCATTCCATTTTAGATTTACATCATTTTGTGCTGGATTTGGGTATATGGTGAAATCTTCAAATTGAAAATTATTGACGCTTAGTGTTTCGTTATACAAATTTGATCTCCAGAGTCCTCTTCCATATGTTGCCGCATATATTTTTTTATCTGCAGTGTTTATTTCCAACTCATTGATTCTTACGTTTGGCAATCCGTTGTTGAAAGTCGTCCATGTATTTCCCAGCGTATTGTCCGTATAGTATATGCCATAATTCATACCTACATACAGACCATCCTGTCCATTGTTTTGCCAAGCCACAGCTTGTGACGAGAAGTTTGGTAAATCCCAACCCATAGCTGTAAAGCTTGCACCATTATCTGTACTGACGTAAACTTTATCACTATTGGTTGTGGCAATTGCTATTTTAGTTGGATCTGCTGGGTGTATTGCTATGGAATTAATTCTACCACCATTAAGATTTAAACTTGATTGTGCCCATAACAAACCACCATTTGTAGTGTACCAAAACGCGCCATTAATAGCTATATAGATATAAGAGCTATTTGTTGGTGCTATTTTTAGATGATCTATGCTCTCACTAAAATTTTGGGAAATGGAAGTCCAAGTATCACCTCCATTTGTTGACTTGTAAACTTCATCAAAAGCGCAGTAAATTGTGTTTTGTGTAATATTATCTTGCTCAAATGGCACTACCCAGTTCCAATTGTTTTGACCTCCTTTATTATCTGGTTGTGACACTCCAGAAATTGTGACTCCCCCATTAAAAGTTTTTATAAATGAACCATACTGTGAAGTTCCATACATAATATTCTGGTCGTTTTTATCCACAAAACCTTCCATACCATCTGCTCCCCACCAATCGGTCCAATTGCCATTAGCTCCCAGTACAGAAGAACCATTGTCTTGAGATCCTCCAGTAACCACAACCGGATCTGTTTGACTTATTCCAATTTTGTAAAACTGTCTAATCCCCAAACCAGATGTTAAATCTGTATAATAATTATTATTAACTGTAGTTGGGTTATCTGCTCTATAAATTCCGCCATCAGTACCTACAAATAATTTTGTATTTGCGCCAGTGCCTACAAACTCTAATATATCTACATCTGCATGGCAATATCCTATATTTTCGAATATAGCACCAACTGGAGTCCATTGCGAACTAATGTTGAAACTTGCACCTCCATTTGTAGAACGCCATGTGTTAATACCTGCGATATGGACATCATTTACATCATTTGGATTTACTGCTATATCCATATCCCTTGGTGCCTGACCTCTATTATCTGAGCCATCGGATTCGTAACCAAAATAATTTAAACTGTGAGGAAGTTTATTAAAATTTGCTCCATTATCGGTTGATTTATGAAATCCTCCAAACGTTCCTCCATTTGCTTCAAGAATATAAACCACAGAAGGATCATTTGCTGAAACTCCTATCATTTTTGCACCTGATGAAAAATTGTTAGGAGCAGATTCAAATCCATCTGAAAATACAATTCCCGTATTAGTGGTTTCAACAGAGATATCGTCTAATGTCAATCCTCTACCATAATTTGCAGTACCCTCAAAAGCTATATAATAATCTGACGACGTATTTGGCAAATTCAATGTAATATCTGACCAGGTGTCAGACTCATTGGTATATTCTGCTAATTCCACCCAATTGCTAGCTGCCGAAGTTTTATATAATATTCTCAGTTCGTCAATATCTCCTTCCCAGTTTACGTTGGTAAATGAAAACTTTACTTGTGGGTTTACTGATCCAATTAAATTCAATGAAGGAGTTACTAATTTGGTAATGGGTGAAGAGAAATTACCCACGTAAAATAATGCCATATTGTTTCCTGTTCGTGGGACTACAGTATTATTTTGATTAGAATCTGTTGTTGTCCATGTTGTAGAACCTGTCATAAATTCTTGCGTCCACGCTCCTAAACCATTTGGAGAGTTAAATGTTACACCTCCATCAGTAGATCTAAAAAAGCTATTGCCCGAAGCGTATATTGTATTTGGATCCCCTGGTTTAAATTCTACATCATATCCGTTTGTGGCCTCATTGTCAATACTTGCCCAAGTTGACCCTCCATCGGTTGACCTGTAAAGACCACCTCCCTCAGCACTGCAGTACATTTTGGAATTATCCGTTGGATGGATTAAAATCTTGTTAACATTCCCTCCAGGCAAATTGCCGTGGAGCGTCCATGTTGCCCCTGAATTTGTAGATTTAAAAATTGCACCTCCTCTAGATCCCCAAAAATAGGTTGAGCTATTCAATGGGTCTATTGCCAAGGCATACACATCCATATTTGCAAGATTGTCCGTTAAGACTGTCCAAGATGTTCCGCCATCCATACTTCTCCAAACACCACCTGTTGGGCTGCCTGTAATAATGTGATTAAGATTAGATTTATCTACAGCAATAGCCGTGATACGACCAACACCTGGATTATAACCCGAAGTGGCATTCCAATAGGTTGGCCCCATTTCTTCCCAAGTACCAACAACCGTTCTACTTGCTATACCTTCATTCGTTATTTTTGAATTGTAATTTTGGAGTTCTTGGTAATAAAATTCTGGGGATTTTAATTTACCAGTTTCATCCATGGCACGCTCAGCAAAATAAAGCCATCGTCTAAACGGTTTATAACCTACGCCACGTTCTCTACCTACAGTATCAAAATGGCGCTCTGCCACCTCACTTATATACTCGACCGTATGGGTTCCTTCTGCTATAAGTTGTTTAAAATCTTGTGCGCTTAGGTTTATTGTAGCTAGAAAAATCGCTATAATTGCAATCTTTTTCATAATAATTTAGTTTTTGGGGCGTAAATTTTTCCAAATGTACTATTTTTCATAAAATTTTCTTAAAAAAGATTTTCTTTTTATGTCTCCCGTATCCATTATTGTTCTGATTGTCTGTTATTTTGGCGTGCTTGTTCTAATTTCTTATTTCACTGGTAAGGAAGATTCCAATGCTGCATTTTTTAAAGCCAACAAATCTGCACCATGGTATTTGGTGGCTTTCGGGATGATAGGTGCATCACTCTCTGGAGTCACCTTTATATCAGTTCCCGGAGCTGTTGAAGCGAAACAGTTTGGGTATTTGCAAGTCGTTTTTGGCTATTTCTTTGGGTATTTGGTTATTGCCTATGTTCTGCTTCCACTCTATTATAGATTGAATTTGACTTCGATTTACACCTATTTGAAGGATCGATTTGGAGTTGTGAGCTACAAAACTGGCTCTATTGCTTTTTTAGTTTCCCGAACAGTCGGAGCTGCGTTTCGCTTATTCTTGGTTGCCAAAGTGCTTCAGCTTTTAGTTTTTGATCTGTTTGACATACCATTTGCCATAACCGTTATTATAACCATCGTGTTAATTTGGTTATATACTTTTAAAGGTGGAATTAAGACCATAATATTTACAGATACGCTTCAAACCTTGTTTATGCTCATTTCTGTAGTTGTTACGATTGTATTTTTAGCTTCTGATTTAGGTTTAGACGGTATTTCTGCCATTGTGGAAAACACGCAAAGCAGTAGTCTTAGCAAAGTATTCTTTTTTGAAGATGGCAATGATCCTCAGTATTTTTGGAAGAGCTTTTTATCTGGAATTTTCATAACCATTACCATGACTGGTTTGGATCAGGATATGATGCAGAAAAATCTAACCTGTCGTAATTTGAAGGATGCCCAAAAAAACATGGTGTCCTTTAGCGTAGTTCTTATTTTTGTAAATATTTTATTCTTGGTTTTAGGACTGCTGCTCACCCAATATGCAGCACAAAATGGTATAACTGCTAAAAAGGATGATCTCTTCCCTACAATAGCTATGCTTCCTGAAATTAGCGTTGTTACCTCAGCGTTCTTTTTATTGGGACTTATAGCAGCTGCTTACTCAAGTGCTGATTCTGCTTTAACCTCGCTGACCACTTCTTTTTGTATTGATATCATTGAACTTGAAACCAAAGCCGAAACCGAACGAAAACGCATTAGAAAACAAGTCCATATTGGTTTTAGCATTGTTTTAATGATCGTAATTCTTTTGTTCGATTTAATATTTAAAGATGTCTCTGTAATCTGGGAGCTCTTTAAAGCAGCTGGCTATACATATGGTCCCTTACTTGGTCTGTATGCGTTTGGACTGTTTTCTAATTTTCAAATTAAAGACAAATATGTTTGGGTTGTTGCCATCGTAGCTCCCATCGTGTCCTATGTGCTCAATCTATATTCCAAAGAATTATTTAACGGTTATGAGATTGGCTTTGAGATTTTAATAATAAATGGGCTTTTAATGGTTATTGGACTGCTTTGCATTAAAAAATCAGTATTGGCCAGTACTGAGCAACACTAAAGTACAAGCTACTTCCGCTTTAATATTATTTTCTTTCAATTTTGAATAAAAATCAGGGTTCTCCGTACCTGGATTAAAAATTACACGCTTTGGGTTTAAACCAATGATAAAATCATAATACTGTTCTTGCCGTTTAGGGTTGAGATACAATGTCACAGTGTCAATATCTTTATATGGCATTAACTCCGTATCAATACTTACTCCGCTTACGTCTCCTTGTTTAAGTCCAAAGGCTACGACGTCATGATTATAATTTTTTAAGCGTTTAATTGCTATGTTAGAATAACGGCTTGGATTTAATGAGGCTCCGATGACTAATGTTTTCTTCTTCATGTGTTAAAAAGTTGTTAAGTGAAATAGTTAAGGTAACAAAATATAAAAATAGTCGTCTAGTTAATAAGAAACTATCAATCAATCAAAAAATCAATCAAAAATGAAGCATTTTCTTTTAATGCTTATTATGGTCTCATCAACCATATTAAGTGCACAGCCCCAATCCCATTCAGATATTAAAAACGGTTCTCTTTCAGGACGTGTTATAGATGCTGAACTCAATGAACCCTTACCTTATGTAAACGTCATTATTAAAGACGTTGCAAACAACATCATTACAGGTAGTATTACCAATGCTGATGGTACTTTTAAAATAGACAAAATTCCGGAAGGCAATGTAAAAGTTGAAATTAAATTTATCGGTTACAAAACTGTTTTGAAAGAAATAAACATTGGCAAAAATGGCTATGACATAAATATTGGCGATATTATGTTAGAAGAAAGTGCCGAGTCTTTAGACGAAGTTACTGTTGTGGCAGAAACCTCAACCATTCAACAAAAGATAGACCGAAAGGTCATAAATGTTGGTAAAGATTTAATGACTTCTGGTCCTACGGCTTCAGATATAATGAACAACATTCCGTCTGTAAACATAGACCAACAAACTGGAGATATTTCATTACGTGGTAACCAGAATGTGCAAGTAATGGTAGATGGAAAATTATCGAACATCCCAGCCGCACAACTTTTAAAACAGTTGCCTTCAAACTCTATTAAACAAATTGAATTAATCACAAACCCTTCAGCAAAATACAATCCTGAAGGCATGAGTGGCATCATCAATATCATTCTACATAAAAATGTGAATATTGGCTTTAATGGTAATGCCAACGTTGGCTTAAGCTACCAAATAAGACCAAAATTCAACAGTTCTATCGATGCTAATTACCGTAACGGAAAATTAAATTTTTATGGGAGTTATGGCAATAGCTTTTCTGATAACGTAAATAACGGAATTGTAACACAAGAACAATCTGGACTACTACAAGAGTTAGATATTTTAAATGAGAATAACAGTCATTTGTTTAAAGCAGGTATTGACTATTATCTAAACGATAAAAACACACTGTCTTTTTTTACCAATCAAAACTTATATGATGGAAACGCGCTAGTAAATACAGCAGTAATTTCTACCAGCAATAACACTACTAATACTCAGTTACAATCTATAATTGGCGAAAGTGAAAATGACAGTCAGCAATACAACTTTAATTATAAATTTGAATTTGACGAAGACCACAACATTGAGCTAGAAGCAGACCATAACCTATACGAAGGAAATTCAAACACCTCAAACTTATTTGATGGGAATGTTGTGCGTCCTAATTTTGAAGAAATAACCGCTGTTGAGCGTACTAACACCACTCTTAATTTAGACTATGTTAATCCACTAACCGAAAAATCTAAATTAGAAGTAGGTTTACAAGCCAGACTGTTTGATAACATAATTAACTACAACTCTGATGCTAGAGTCAGAGATATAAACGGAAATTACATACCCACACAAACTTCTTTTGATTATACAAGAGACATCTATTCTGCTTATGCCAGCTATGGTTTAACATTAGAAAAATGGTCCTATCAGTTAGGTTTAAGAGCTGAGATGGTAGATGTTAATGCGCTTGCCATAGATACAGATTTAACCAATAATACAGCAACAGATTTCCCTTTTGAAAATGATTATTTTCAACTCTATCCTTCAGCATTTGTGACTTATAGCGCTTCTGATAAAAACTCATATCAATTTAGTTTTAGTCGTCGTGTAGATCGTCCTGGAATAGGTCAAATCAATCCAATTCCAGAATTTAATACCGCATTGTTATCTCAATTTGGCAACCCTGAATTAACTCCACAATTCACAAATTCGTTTGAAACCAATTATACCAGAAATCTAGAAAAAGGCAGTATAACTGCTGGTGTTTTTTATAGGTTGATACAAGATGAAATTAATCAGGTTGTCATTGTAGACCGTTCAGATTTATCATCTGGTAGAGTAATTTTAACGCATGGTAATTTTGATACTACTAATGCCTATGGACTTGAACTATCTAGCAATTACAGACCTACAAAATGGTGGAGCTTTAATGCCAGTTTTGATCTTTACAACCAAAAACAGAAAGGTATAGCAGAGTCTATTGATCCTACAATTGTAAATCCTGTAGAAAGCGATATTAATCTAAACACCATAGAAGTAGACAACCTGGTTTACAACTTTAGAGTTTTTAATAATTTTAAGGTTACCAAAAATTTGTCCCTATCTGCTTTTGGGCTATACAGAGGAAAAGAAACTGGATTGAATTTTGAAGTTGATCCTATTTATTTTGTGAATTTAGGACTGCGCTATAATTTCTTGGAAGACAACAGAGCAACATTTAGCCTTAACTTTAATAATGTTTTTGATACGCAAGAAATCCAAGTATTAAGCGAACGGCCTTTTGTGCAACATGTAAATTTTGAAGGTGAGTTTAAAACCATTTATGCTGGCCTTTCTTACCGCTTTGGTGGTGGAAAATACAGAGCAAAATCCCGAAAACAAAGAGATGATAACGTAAAAGATGGTGGTGGATTTATGTAAAAAAATATTTAATAGTTAGCAGAAATAGTTGATGGTTAGTATTAATGTTTAACTATTAAATGAGAAAACCCGAAACGCAATCGTTCGGGTTTTTGTTAAAGTTTATGTTAAAACTATTATCCCATGAAATAAAACTGAAGTTTTCACGTCTTTATGGGCGAGATAAGTTTTTAAGTAATAATTGTTATAAAATTAATTTTTATAATAGTGTTAGTTAAAGTTGGTTAATAGCTGAAAAAGCCCAAACTATATGTTTGGGCTTTTTTTTATTGTAAGGTTTTGATTTAATGGTGTAAGTAGTGGCATGATTAAGAACTAATTCAGCAAATATAAACCGAATAGAAAATCCTCGTGGATTTTAGTAAGCAAGCTCGTACCAAGCAATAAATTTTATATGTGGTTGGCAACTGGCTTTACTCAATTTTAATATCATATTTATTTAATAATCCTACGAGACCTTCAAGGGAAAATTTTGCTTTGGCTATATTGTTCCGTTCAGGATCTGTCTCTTATACACATCTCCGAGCCCACGAGACAGGCAGAAATCTC
>OLHK01000186.1_pt1 | contig 19015 bp, 19 predicted proteins | sample 1609371 | NCBI WGS metagenome assembly OLHK01 (sample SAMN05416779, study PRJEB24817) | seawater metagenome | isolation source: Sea water | place: Canada:Atlantic | collected 2013-11
GCCATCCGTGGTGGCATCCCGATATGCTGGCCCTGGTTTGGGGCGCCCGAGAAAAACCCCCCGGAAGTTCGCCGCAGGCTGCTGACCACCAGTTCCCACGGTTTCGCCCGTACGGCAGTGTGGTTCGTCACGGGCGGCAAAGTGAGTAAGGTGAGCGCCCTGCAGGAAAAGGCGGGCGTGGAACAAGGGGTGGTGTACCTCCATGGCTTCCAGTTGCCCGATGGTTGTCCATCGGGTGAACGACCAGTGCCCGGGTTTTAGTGTCACGTAGTGCCTCGTTACAGCTTTCTGGGTGGTCAATGGATTGTCGGTCTGAGGTGCCGCAAGCGTTACGGCATGTCCTTATACTCAGGGTAAATTAAAACTGTGCTTACGGCGAGAAACCATCATAAAATCGGCCGTCCCCGTCGGAGTTTGATGAATGATTGACCAGATTGCTGCCTCAGTTCCCGAGTCTTGCCAGGCTGGAGTCGACCTATCGACGCCGGGAGGCGATCAGTGGCTGGATGACTTGGCGGATGGTCTAACGGAGCACGGCTGGATGAGCCAGGATGTGTCTGTGCTGTTAACTCCGTCCCTTTTAAAGGGTCTTCGCAGTGAAGTTCGGATACTGGACCGGACCGAGGCGCTGCGTAAGGCGGGTGTGGGGCGTGGTCAGGACTTGCTCCAGGACAGATCCGTAAGGCGAGACAAGATTGCATGGCTGCAGGGGGTGACGCCGGTTCAGGCGGCGTTGTTCGAGTTCTTCGAGTCGGTCAGGCTGGGGTTGAATGAGCGCCTGTTTCTGGGGCTGAAACGGTTTGAGGCACACTACGCAACCTATCACAGCGGTGACTTCTACCGCCGCCATGTGGATAGCTTCCAGGGCAGGGCGTCGCGGGTTGTCAGTCTGGTGCTGTACCTCAATGAGGATTGGCAGGAAGCCGACGGCGGCGCGTTGCAGATTTTCAATCGTGAAAACGAGAACGAGGTATGTGGCGTTGTATTGCCACTGGCAGGGCGGATGGCGCTGTTTATGAGCGAAGAAATTCCCCATGAGGTGTTGCCGGCCCACCGTACCCGTTACAGCGTCGCCTGCTGGTTCCGATGCGATGAAGTGCCGCTGCCATTGTAGTGCCGGAACCCTTTTGCTAATATGCGCGCCGCTTTGAGGGATTTCACCCCAAAGCCCGTTATGGTGGCTCCATTGGTGCCTCCGCAACGATAAACCGTGAACCCGGTCAGGCCCGGAAGGGAGCAGCCGAAGCGGTGGACTTGTGTGCCGGAGTGTCGCTGATGGAGTCACCCCCAGATTCCCCGTTTTTACGTCCCCGATTATCCCTCTCCGATTGCTTCTTGTTGGCTTCTTCTAACACCCTGACCGTGCTATGGTTAAACCCATTTTTAACGGCAGTTGGCAGAACATGAGCTACCAGGTACTTGCCCGCAAGTGGCGCCCCCGGACATTCGAAGATATGGTCGGCCAGGAGCATGTGCTCCAGGCACTGATTCACGCCCTGGATAACCAACGGCTGCACCATGCCTATCTGTTTACCGGCACCCGGGGCGTGGGCAAAACCACCATTGGCCGCCTGTTGGCCCGATGCCTGAACTGCGAGACCGGTGTTACCGCCACACCGTGTGGAACCTGCTCCAGTTGCCAGGAAATTCAGGAAGGGCGGTTTGTTGATTTGATTGAAATCGATGCGGCCTCCCGCACCGGCGTGGACGATATGCGGGAACTCACCGATAACGTCCAGTACTCGCCAACCCGTGGCCGCTTCAAGGTGTACCTCATTGACGAGGTGCATATGCTGACCAATCAGTCCTTTAACGCCTTCCTCAAGACCCTTGAAGAACCCCCGGAACACGTCAAGTTCCTGCTGGCGACAACGGATCCCCAGAAGCTACCAGTTACCGTGTTGTCCCGTTGCCTGCAGTTCAACCTCAAGCGGATGACGCCAGAACACATTGCCGGGCACCTGCGCCACGTGCTGACCCAGGAAGGCATTCCTTTCGAGGAACCGGCGCTGTGGCTATTGGCGCGTGCCGCGGACGGCAGTATGCGGGACGCGCTGAGCCTGACAGACCAGGCCATTGCCTTTGGCAATCAGACGCTCAGCGGCAGTGATGTCAGCAACATGCTGGGCACGATTGATCAAAGCGATATCGAGAACCTGGTGAACGCGCTGGTGGAGGACGATGGGCCTGCGCTGCTGTCCGAGATTAATCGTATTTCCGATTTTGCGCCGGATTACAGCGTGATCCTGGCGGACCTGTTGTCGCTGTTCCATCGGGTGACGATGGAGCAGGTAGTGCCGGGCAGTGTCGATAATGCCCTTGGGGACGCCGCGCAGGTGGAATCCCTGGCACGACGGCTGAGCGCGGAAGACGCGCAGCTCTTCTACCAGGCCGCGTTGATGGGCCGAAAGGACCTGGCGGTCACTCCTGATGCCCGCATGGGGTTTGAGATGACGTTGCTGCGAATGCTGGCCTTCCGGCCTGGCACCGACCGCCGTGATCCTCCAGTAGTGGCCTCCGGGGCGTCATCGTCAGGGCAGGAGTCCCGGGATGACCCTGAGCCTGGCCCTGCAGCGGCGGAGAAAGAAACAGCGGCTGTTGGTACTGAACAAGCACCTCAACCAGAGCCAGAGCGGCTTGCGGCACCGGAGCCTGAGCCGGCACCTCAACCGGAAACTCAGGAGCCCGTACTGGAATCCCAACCCGCTCCCGAGCCAGAGGAGCCTGATGCTGCCTGGCTGGCAAGTCTGGATGAGGCGGCTGAATCTGCAGTGGCCGAGGCTGCCAGCGCTGAGGATTATGATCCCGAACCCGTGGCGCCTGAGCCGGAATACATTGAAGAGCCCAAGGCCGAAGCACCGCAGGCTGAGCCCGCAAAGCCCGAAGAACCGAAAGAGTCGACAGGGCCAGATGAACCGGTTGAAGAACTCGTGGATAACGGCGAATTTGCCTGGGAGCGTGATTTCCGCAGCCTGGGCATTGTGGGCATGCCGGGTAACCTCGCCAGTAATGCGGCTATGGCCCGCAACGGCGATGAAATCGTGCTGACCATCGATGAAGGTCACGCGCGGTTGTTGAACGCCCGCCATGAAGAAAAAATTATCGAGGCTCGGAGATGTGTATAAGAGACAGCCATAACTTTGCGTGTGGAACAGGGCGATGCGGGCGGCAAAACGCCGGCCGCCTGGGAAGAGCGCCAACGACAGGCGCGCCAGAAGGCGGCGGAAGACTCAATTCGCAATGATCCCGCAGTGCAGTCGATTGTTGAACGATTCGAGGCTCGGGTCGTCGAAAACAGTATCCGGCCGCCGAATCAGGCAAAGTCCGGCTAAGGTCTGCGGTTGGAGCCACATGGTGGCAACTCTCTAAGGCAATTCTGTAGAAGGTGAGCGTGATGAACAATATGGGCGACCTGATGAAAAAGGCCCAGCAGATGCAGGAAGAAATGAAGAAGGCCCAGGAAGAGGCCGCCAAGGCCGAGATTACCGGCGAAGCCGGCGCGGGCCTGGTCAAGGTGACCATGAACGGCCGCCATGACGTGCGGAAAGTGGATATTGATCCGTCCCTGCTGAGCGAAGACAAGGAAATTCTGGAAGACCTGCTGGCGGCTGCTATCAACGATGCCGTGCGCCGTGTTGAGGAGAACCAGAAAGACAAAATGTCCGGCATGATGTCCGGTATGGGTATGCCTCCGGGCTTCAAGATGCCGTTCTGATTGAGGATAGCTGATGGCTTTTAGTCCGTTGGTAGACGAACTGGTGGAGTCTCTCCGCTGTCTGCCTGGCGTCGGTCAGAAAACGGCCCAGCGTATGGCCTTCCACTTGCTGGAGCGCGGCCGCTCTGGAGGCTCGCGGCTTTCTGACGCACTGGATCGTGCCATGACCGGTGTGCGCCGCTGTGAGAGCTGCCAGAACTTCGCCGATACGCCTACCTGCAATATCTGCGAAAACCCCGAGCGACGTACTGGTACGCTCTGCGTGGTGGAAAGCCCCTCCGACCTCCTTGCCATCGAGCAGGCGGGCGATTACCGCGGCAGTTATTTCGTGCTGATGGGGCACTTGTCGCCCATCGACGGCGTGGGCCCCGAGGAAATCGGTATCGAGCGGCTGCTGCAACGCATCCACGGAGAAGGGGTGACGGAGCTGATCCTAGCGACCAATCCAACTGTGGAAGGTGAGGCGACTGCCCACTACATTGCCGACAGGCTGGATGGCCGCAATATCCTGATTACCCGTCTTGCCCATGGTATCCCGGTGGGGGGCGAACTGGGTTATGTTGACGGATTCACCCTGACCCACGCCTTCCGTGGCCGAAAACCTCTGACTGAATAAACCTGACCGGGATTATTATATGGATTCCAACACCCCGGCCGCTTCCGTTCCTGCGGCTCCCGACACGGTTACCTGGATTCGGGAGCCGGACGATCTGGACCGCTGGCTTGCCGAAGGGCAGGGCGAACCGCTTGCATTGGATACCGAGTTCGAGCGCGTAAACACCTTCTTTCCGATTCCAGGCCTGGTCCAGTTAGGGTTGGGGCAGCGGTTCTGCCTGGTGGACCCTGCGGTTGCAGAGGCTTCTGAGGGCTTTCGCAATGCGCTTACCGACCCGGGCACTCCAAAACTGCTATACGCCATGAGCGAAGACCTTGAGCTGTTCCGGCACTGGTTGCAGTTGGAACCGGAGGGCGTTGTCGACCTTCAGATTGGTGCTGCGCTGGCTGGCGCCGGCTTTTCCGTCGGTTATGCCCGGCTGGTCGAAACCCTCTTCGGTGAGTCACTGGATAAATCGGCGACGCGATCAGATTGGGTCTCACGCCCGCTTTCCGCGGCTCAGGAACGCTACGCTCTGGACGATGTTCGCTTCCTGGTTCCCTTGTATCACTGGGTAATGAGCCGGTTGCAGGAGCGGGGCCTTGAAGCGGCTCTGGTTGACGAATCCACGCGATTTTCAAAAGAATTGGCGGCCCAGGACAACCCTGACAACCACTACCTGAAACTGCGAGGCGGCTGGACATTGAGCCGCCAACAGCAGGGTGTGCTGAAAATCCTGGTGTGTTGGCGGGAAAATGAGTCACGCCTCCGGAATAGGCCTCGCAACCGGGTTGTGGCCGATGCGCTGCTGATTGCCATCGCCCAGAGACTGCCACAGTCCGTACCTGAGCTATCGAATATCCAGGGCTTGCCTCCGGCCGTAGTCAGGCGCTACGGGGATACGATTATCAATAAGGTTGCGGAGGCATCGACTGCGAACAATTCCGGCATCGACGTTATCGCCGCTCCCCTGAGCCGCCAGGACCAGATGTTCTATAAACAGCTCAAACGCCTCATGGTGAAAGCGGCAGAGGAGCGGGATGTGCCGGTGGAGCTGCTGGCGCCTCGCAAGCGTCTTGAGGCTGTTGTGCAACAGCGAAAGCTGACTGCCGGGCTGTTTGACGAGGGCTGGCGCCGTGACATCCTGGCACCGGTGCAGGAACAGATTGAGGAACTACTGAAATCATGACCGAAAAAACCTTTGTGTCGGTGTTTCGCAGCAGTAAGAAGCCGGACACGTACATCTATATTCGACGGGGCCAGGCCTGGGATGACCTGCCGGATAGCTTGCGGGGCATATTCGGCCAGCCAATACACGCCATGGACCTGATCATGACACCGGAACGGAAGCTTGCCCGAACGTCTGGCAAGCAGGTTCTGGAGGCTATTGCAGACAAGGATTTCTTTCTGCAGATGCCTGAGGAATCCAGTGGCTATGTCGTAGACTTTCGCCGTAAACCGGAGCCCGGCGGGGAATGATCGCAGAGATTCCGTTCTGGCAGCGTAAACGTCTTCACGAGATGACCACCAGGGAATGGGAGTCCCTGTGTGACGGCTGCGGAAAATGTTGTCTGGCCAAGCTGGAAGACGAAGACACCGGCGATGTCTACTACACTGAGCTGGTGTGCCGTTACATGGAGCAGGACACCTGTCAGTGCAGCGTGTACTCCGAGCGTTTGCAGAAAGTGCCTGCATGCACGGTGCTGACACCGGATACGCTGAGCGACTACCATTGGCTGCCGTATACCTGTGCCTACCGCACACTGGCGGAAGGGCGTGCGCTTGCAGACTGGCACCCGCTACGGTCGGGTGACCCCGATACGGTTCATGAAGCGGGTGTATCGGTGCGTAATCGCGTGATCTCGGAAGCCGATGTACCGGAAGACGATTGGGAAGAACACATAATTCACTGGATCCTTTGATGATAGACGCAGAAACAAACCTTGCTTATGGAATATTCTGGGCCTTGTACGCCGTTGCCTTTGTGGTGTTTTTCTACACCATATCCCGCCTGTTCCGGGTGATTCCGGTTTATGCCATCCGCACCCTGTTGCAGGCCGCGTTGATTGTCATCCTGCTGACCCCGGTCGAGTCCGGTGAGGTGGCTGGCTGGTGGATGCCAGCCTGGTTGCACGGCGGCTACGAAACCATACTGGGTGACGCTGCCAACGCGGGCCGCGCGTTCATGAATCTGGGCATTGCATCCCTGGTGATGGTGTTGGTGTGGGTTCTCGACCTCGTCAGATACCGACTGGTTAAACGCTGAGATTTCCCACAATCGACATCCCGCACGGAGCTGCCCTGATGCGACTTCTGAGCCGCCTGTTTGCCGTCTTTCTTATCCTTCCTCTTACAGCGCTTGCGCAGCAGGCGCCAACCCTGGAACTGCCGGACAGCGCCGATGTCCGCATCATTGTCGACATCTCCGGCTCCATGAAAGCCAACGACCCGAACAACCTGCGCCGTCCGGCTGTGCGGCTGTTGGCGCGCATGCTGCCAGCGCAAGCCAATGCCGGAGTTTGGACCTTTGGTCAGTACGTCAACATGCTGGTGCCCCATGGCAAAGTTACTGACGACTGGCGGGGGCTGGCGGTCGAGCGCTCGGACGAGATCAATTCAGTCGCCCTTCGGACCAATCTGGGAGAGGCGATTCAGGTTGCCAGTGATGATTACCTGTTGGGTGCGGACAGTCTCGACAATACGGACTTCATTCTACTCACCGATGGCAAAGTGGATATCTCCGACAATGAGAATGCCAATGATCGCGAGCGCGAGAGGATTCTGGGGGCGTTGCTGGACGAGTTGAGCCGCCGTGGTGCCACCCTTCATACCGTCGCGTTGTCCGAGGAGGCAGACCTTGCTCTTTTGAAGAGCCTTGCGGAACGCACCGGGGGCCGCTATGCCCTGGCGTCGTCCGCTGATGCACTGACTCTGGCTTTTCTTGAGGCGCTGAATACCGCCGTACCGCAGCAACAGGTTCCCATTGAGGACAACGGCTTTCAGGTGGACGGAGGCGTAGAGGAATTCACCGCGCTGATTTTTCGCGCGGATGATGAGCCCGCCGCCAACCGAACGCTTGAATTGGTCAGTCCGGGCGGCATCAAGGCGGGGCCGGAGTCTGCCACCGAGGGGATGCGTTGGGTACGCGAAACGGAATACGACCTGGTTACTGTCACCAGTCCCGAAGCCGGTGACTGGAAGATTATTGGCGAATTGGGTGAGGGAAGCCGGGTCACTGTCGTCAGCGATTTACGGATGGTTGTGAGCCCGGTCCCGCCAACGTTCACGGAAAACGAACCAATATCCCTCCAGGTGGCCTTCTTTGAGGAAGACCGGAAAATCGAAAACCCGGACTTCCTGGGAGTTATCGATGTCAGTGTGGCGTTGACCTCAGAAGATGGGCGTAGTGGCAACAAGGTGTTGTCGCCGGATCAGCCACCGCAGGACGGGATTTATACCGACGCCATTACACGCCTGCCCGGTGCCGGAGAATACCAACTCAGCGTTGTAGCGGATGGCCAGACGTTTTCCCGGCGCTTCAGTACCGTCACCCGATATGTCGCTGCTGACGAGCCCCCGGTGATTGAGGAAGAATTTCCAGAGGCCTCACCCGCTCCCGAAATTGAGCCGCCTGTGTCCGGCTCAGGGCCGATCGATATCAGTCAGGTTGAGAACCCGGAGCCTAAGCCGCTTGAGGAACAGCCTGTCGACAAGGCAGAGGCGGAACCGGAAATGCCGGCCACCGTTGAGGAGCCGGCCAGCGGCATTCCGTTCTGGGTATGGGCCGCAGCCGGCACCTTCGGTGTCGTGTTTGTTGCCGGGGTGGTATGGCTGTTGGTGAAGCGCCGAAAACCTGCGCAGGAACTGGATGCGGACAACGACGAGGAACCGCCTCTGGTCGCAGAGGAGTCGCCGGAGGAAGAGGCTATCGCTGAACTCGAACCGGAACAGGCGCCTGAAGACCTACCTGAAGAGATACCCGAGCCAGAACAGGTGCCGGAACCGGAACCTGAAGAAGTGCCGGAACTTCCGCAAGACGAAGCGTTGCCCGAGGACGATATTCCCGTTGCTGATGCGGAGGTGGAGGATGGTGAAGACGAATTCGGGCTGGAGGACTTTGATCTCTCCGAGTTCGACGATTTGCCAGCCACGGATGAGGAGAGCGATCCCTTCGACGACGATGAACCTGAAGAGGATGACAAGGATGGGGGAAAGGATCGGTAATCGGCGGTTAATCGAACAGGGCTCTTATCAGAACGGCTTCGGTTCTCTATACTCTGAGTCTATTTTCAAACAGACGTTTTACCGTTAATTGAACAGGACACTATCAGCATGAAGTTTACCGGTACCGAGAAATACGTAGCCACTGATGACCTGCAGATGGCAGTCAACGCAGCCATAACGCTGCAACGCCCGCTACTGATCAAGGGCGAGCCCGGCACTGGTAAAACCCTCCTGGCCGAGGAAATGGCTGCGTCCCTGGGCCTGCGCCTGATTCCCTGGCACATCAAATCCACCACTAAGGCCCAACAGGGACTGTACGAATACGATGCGGTCTCCCGTCTGCGGGATTCCCAGCTCGGTGACGAGAAGGTCAAGGACATCAGCAACTACATCGTCAAGGGCAAGCTGTGGGAAGCCTTCGAATCCGAGGAGCAGGTGGTACTGCTGATCGATGAGATCGACAAGGCGGATATCGAGTTCCCGAACGATCTTCTGCTGGAACTCGATCGCATGGAATTCTTCGTCTACGAGACCCAGCAGTCTGTGCGTGCCAAGCATCGTCCAATCATCGTGATCACCAGTAACAACGAAAAGGAGCTGCCGGACGCTTTCCTGCGCCGCTGTTTCTTCCACTACATCAGCTTCCCGGACCACGACACCATGAAGAGCATTGTGGACGTGCACTTCCCGGGTCTGCAGCAGCAGGTAGTTCGCGATGCGTTGGAAGTGTTCTTCGACGTTCGCAAGGTGCCAGGGCTCAAGAAGAAGCCGTCCACTTCGGAACTGATTGATTGGCTCAAACTGCTGATGGCGGATGAACTGTCTGCCAAAATGCTGCAGGAAAAGGACACCAGTTCCGCCTTGCCGCCGCTCTATGGCGCACTGGTGAAGAACGAGCAGGATGTCCACCTGTTGCAGAAGCTGGCCTTCATGGCCCGTCGTCGCAGCTGAAATTCAGCAAGAGCAGCACCCTATGTTGATTGATTTCTTTCTCGAAGTCCGGCGAGCCAAGGTGCCCGCCAGCCTGCGCGAACTCCTCGATCTGCTTGAAGCCCTGCAGAACAGGCTCGCCTTTGCGAATATGGAAGAGTTCTACTACCTGGCCCGTGTATGTCTGGTCAAGGACGAGCGCCATTTCGATAAGTTCGACCGGGCGTTCCAGGCCTATTTCGAGGGCATAGAAAACCTCGATGACCTGATGCAGGCGTTAATCCCGGACGACTGGCTGCGCGCGGAATTCGAAAAACAGCTGTCTGAAGAAGACAAGGCGAAAATCGATTCCCTTGGCGGGCTGGAAGAACTGATCGACACCTTCAAGAAACGCATGGAAGAGCAGAAGGAGCGTCATCAGGGCGGAAACAAATGGATTGGCACGGGCGGCACCTCACCCTTCGGTGCTAACGGTTACAACCCGGAAGGCTTTCGCATTGGCCAGAATAAGGGCCGTCATGGCCGTGCTGTAAAGGTCTGGGAAAAACGGGAGTTCAAGGACCTGGACGACAGCGTTACCCTTGGCATCCGCAATATCAAGGTAGCCATGCGCAGGCTGCGTAAGTTTGCTCGCCAGGGCGCTGCGGACCAGCTCGACATGGACGATACCATCCGTTCCACAGCCCGTAATGCCGGTTACCTGGACCTGAAAATGGTTCCCGAACGGCACAACGCGGTGAAAGTCCTGATCTTCTTCGATGTGGGCGGATCCATGGACCCGCACGTGCGGGTCTGCGAAGAGCTCTTTTCGGCTGCCCGGCTCGAATTCAAGCACATGGAGTACTTCTACTTTCACAACTTCATCTACGAAAGCGTGTGGAAGAACAACGTCCGCCGGATGAACGAAACGACGAGCACCTGGGATATCCTTCACAAGTACACGCCGGACTACAAAGTGATCTTTGTAGGGGATGCCACCATGGCGCCCTATGAGGTGTCACACCCAGGCGGCTCCATCGAGCATTGGAACGAGGAAGCCGGTGCAACGTGGTTCCAGCGAATTACCGACCACTTCCGCAAGGTGGTGTGGATCAATCCACTGCCAGAGAATTACTGGGGCATGGGTGGGTCGCTCGGTATGACCCGCCAACTGGTGAATGACCACATGTATCCGTTGACTATTGAGGGTCTGGAATCGGCTATGAAACAACTGAGCAAATAAAAAAAGCCGATGCGGTTGATGGCATCGGCTAAGCTCGGCATATCAAACGGGGGCGCCAATAGGCTTCCCCGCGTTATTCCCGGAGCAAATCCGGGGCCAGTTAAAGATAACGTCTGTAAATCAGTCGATTAACCGCGATCAAGCGCCTTTCCCTAAAACGTGACATACCCCAACGTTTTCCTCCTGTTAAAAAAACCGACGGTTTCGGATCTCCAATTGGTGATCTGGATACCGTTCTTGCCTGTTACCAAGTGTTACTCTTTCTGCTGGTTTGTTACAGAACATTGCAAGAGGCAGGAAGCGTATGGTCGCCGGAGCGCAGCAAACAGTAACGGTTAGGCGCCAGGGAGGAGTGGTGTGGCCGGTCATCGTGGCAATGCTGGTGGCGTGCCTATTCGGTTTGACGCGAAGCGCCTTTGCAGAGTCGCTGGATCATGAGATCGACCGCCTGAAAGCCGATGTAGCGGACCTCAGTCAGACGTTGTACGAACTGGAGGAGAACGTTCTCTATCCCGTCGACACGCAAGTGGCAGTTTTCCTGACACTCAGGAATCGGGAAGGGTTGGATCTGGACTCGGTGGAACTGTACGTCAACGAGACACCCGTTGCTTCGCACCTGTATACCGACCAGGAACGCGACTCCCTGAAGCAGGGCGGCGTCCAGCGGCTTTATATCGGTAACCTGCCTCATGGCACCCATCAATTAAAAGCGGTTCTGACGGCGCGTTCAGCGAATGAGCGCTTTGTGCGCCGGGAAGCGACCCACCAATTTCGAAAGCGACCCGGCGAATCCCGCCTACAGATGACTCTGGATGCCGCGGCGCCGGACTACGAACCAGTGGTTTCGTTTCAGGAATGGAAATAGGGCGGAAGGATGGTCGTGCGCACTAAGCTTCGGAAAGTCTCCATTCTGCTTGCCCTCAGTCTGCCCGCGGCCTTTAACCCGGGGCTGGCGTCCGGAGCCAGCGATTTGGCGTCGTTACGCTCTGGGCTTGCACAATTCGCCCTCGACACCCATGACCCGGCTGCTGCATTGCGTTACACCCGGAATGCCGTTACCGAAGCTGAACGCCTGGTTCGCGCTAAAGCACTTTTGGTCACCGGGAGTTATCAAGAGGCTGAAGGTCTGCTGAATGAGCTGCTCGAAGGTCAGTACTACCGGGGGCAGGCAGCACTGCTATTGGCAGAGCTGGCTGCGGGGCACGGCGGCAACGGCGTCCGGGAATACCTTGAAACAGCCGCCAAGCGAGCCAGCGGCAGTGCCCGGCAAAAGGCGCTTTACCGGTTGGCAGAAATTGAGCGGGAGGCGGGACATACTGATCGGGCCGGGAAAGTGCTGGCGTCCATGGAGCCTGGCTATTGGGCTGCGCTGGGTTACATGAACATTGCGGCTGATTATGGCAGGCAGGATCGGAACCCCTCGCGAGCACTGGTTGCACTTCGAGTGGCACTGGCCATGTCCGAAGGGGACGTTGATAGCCAGCGCAGCCAGGAGCTCAGAAGCCGACTACTGGTTCGCGCCGGCTACCTTGCCTACGATCACGAAGACTACGAAAAGGCCATCGGTTTCCTGGAAAAAATCCCCCTGGAAAGCTACCGCACACCTCATGGCCTCTACCTTCACGGTCTTGCGCTCTCGGCCAGTGGCAACCAGCGGGCGGCGATGCAGTCCTGGCATCGGGCCAAGAAATACCCGCTGGCCTATCCCGGTGTGGCCAATGCCTGGCTCGGGACGGGCAGGGGGTACGACCTGGCCGGTTACCTGGGGCAGGCGGGGGAAGCCTATCTTGCTGCAAATGCGTCCTATGAAAGCGAGCGGGTGACACTTCGTAAGCTGGCGGATCAGATTCGTCAGAAGGGTGCGTATCAGGCGCTGGTGCTGGACGCCCGGAACTCCGAGGCCCAATGGTTCCTTGCCGACAACCGTACGCTCACACAGCCCCGTACTGCCTATCTAATTCGTTTCATTGAGCAGCACGCTGCCCAGGCCGCCGTCAACCGGGTGGCTGAACTGAGGGAGATGAGGCAAACACTGAATCAGCGGGAAGACAGCCTTGCTGTTTTTCGGGGGGCCATCAGTGAGCGTTTGGGGCCCGTGGGGCACAACGTTGATGGCGGTCCATTCAACGAAGACATTGAAGTGCTGGTGCAGCGGTTAGCGAACCTGAAAGCCCGGACCACCTCTCCCGCACAACGAGAGGCGCTGAAAGGTGCAGCCAGAACATTGGCCGATCTGAAAGCGTCCGTTGCCAGGCTTGATGGCAGATTGAAAGAGAAAGACCGCACGCTCAATGAACTAATAACACGTACCGACCTTGTGCGGGAGCGGATACGGGCGGTTCGTCGCAAGGCCAATGCACTTTTGGGCAGGGCGGAGTCGGAACTGGATGAACTGGCACTGGCCTATGTCGAAGCGCAGGACCACCGTATGGCGTTTGCGTTGGATCGGACCGAGCAGCAGATTGCCCACCTCTACGAGTACCTGGCCCTGGAAAACCTCGAGCGAGGTCAGCCATGAGGCCATTGGTGTCAATTTCCCTGACGGCGCTATTCACAGTCTTCGCAACGGGTGCCCAGGCACAGGAATCGTTCCGGGTAGAGCTGGGTCGCGACGGCGAAACCATCGCTGATATGCGCCCGGTGTTCCTGGAATTCCAGTCCCGCCCGATGCCGGCCATATCGCCGACGGAAGTCGCCCGTCGATACCAGCGATTGTTTGAACACTCTGATGAACCTGAAGTACGCATTGATGCACTCAACCGGCTTTCCAATATCCAGAAGGTGACTGACAAAGACGTCAGCTTCAGCGAAGAGCGCGAACAACAGGTCTACCGACAGGCGCTGGAAAGTTATGAATCCATCCTCGACCGAGGCGCCTATCAGGGCCGGCTTGATGAATTGCTCTACCAGATGGCGAAGGCCCATGCCTACATGGGGCAGGCGGAGGAGTCAATTGACCGGTTACGCCAACTGGTAGGTCTCTATCCTTCGTCTTCTCTGGTACCTGAGGCCCGTTTCCGCATCGCGGAGGCGGCGTTTTCGGCACAAGACTATGCCGAGGCTGAGTCCGAATACAGCCGTGTGATATCGGGTGAGGGCACGGATAGCCTGAAAACCAAGGCCCGATATATGCAGGGCTGGAGCCAGTACAAGCAAGGGCCTTCTGCCCGGCCAAGGGCCGCAGAGACCTTCCTGGCGGTACTGGACGGTTTCGGTGAGGAAACCAGTGGGTTTCGCCACATTCCCGCCAACGATGCCGAACTGGTTGACGACACCTTCAGGATTGTTGCCCTGATGGCAGCGGAGGACCGGGGGGTTGAATCCCTGGCAGGCTGGTTGACCGATGCGGGTGGCAAGGACTACGGGTACCTGTTGTACGACCGGCTGGCAGATTACTACGCCAGCAACCGGCGTTTTGAAGACAGCGTGGCGGTGAACAATGCCTTTGTTCGCGATTTCCAGGCGCATAACGCCGTACCGGCCTTTCTGGCCCAGAACGTGGATGTCTGGCGTATGGCTGGGCAAACGGATCGCGCAAGGGCCGCCAGGGCTGAGTATGTCCAGGCGTTTTCCGGTGATGCCCGTTACCAGCGGCTCGCCAGTGCTGATCAGGAACGCTGGCGGAGTTTCAGTCGGTCACTGGCGGACTATCACTATGATCAGGCCGAAGAGGACCAAACCGCTCGCCAACGCGAATCTTTCCTATTGGCTGCGGACTATTACAGTCAGTTGGCTGACCGGACCAGCGCAGAAGCTGACGTTCTTCGTCTGGCCGGTGATGCCTTCCTGCAGGCAGGTGACCACGTTAACGCCTTAGAGCACTACCAGCGGGCGGCCTATGACACCGATTATGAGATAAAAGAGGATCCGGCGGCAGCGGATGCTGCCTGGGCTGCCATAGTGATTCAGCGTGATGCCCTGGACAATCGCAATTTGCTTCCCGCGACACTGGACGACCTGGCTGCCGCTGCAGACCGCTTCGCTGCCAAGTTCCCCGAAGACCAACGACAACCTGGTCTGATGGCGGATATTTCCAACCGGATGCTCGCGCAGCACCGTTATGCCGATGCCCTACGGTTTTCCGATTTCGCCATAACCCATCCGTCTGTCAGTGCAGCGGAGCGCTACAGCGCCTGGGTGGCAGCCGGTGAGGCGAACGTGGCGATGGCGTCTTATGGGCTTGCCGAAAATGCCTGGCGTCAATCACTGGCACTGATTTCGGAGGGGCTGCTACAGGATGCGCTGGCCAAAGATACCGACAGTCTGCAGCGGCAATTAGCCAGCAGCATCTACTACCAGGGGGAGAAAGCGGCGAGTGAGGGCCGGATTGATACCGCCGTGGCGCATTTTCAGCGTGTGGAGTCTGCGTTTCCGGGGTCGGATATTGCGATCAAGGGCCGTTACGATGCTGCGAATACACTTCTGAAGGCAGAGCGCTGGCAGGCTGCCGTTAATGAACTGACCCGATTTCGCACGGATTACCCGCAGCATGACCTGACCCCAACCGTAGGCGAAAAGCTGGTGTTTGCCTATCAGTCATCGGGCCAACTGGTGCGGGCGGCGGATGAAATCATGCGTGCCGAAGGGAAAGAGTCGCCGTCCTGGGGTCAGCAGCTGAGGGCGGCAGAGTTGTATCACAAGGCAGAGGCCCACGAGCGTCGCAATCGCATCTATGTTGCGTGGCTTGATCGCGATTCAACTGCTGACGATTCCGAGAGTCATATCCGTAACCAGATCCTGCGCCACCGTCTTGTGCTCGACAATGTGGAGCCGCGTCGATATCGAACCGAGTTGGTAGAGCAAGAGCTCGCCAGCCAATGGCATTCGGAAGACACGCTGGCCTGGGCCGGGCGGGCAGCCATCGTGCTCGGTGCGGAGGCGTCTGAGCGGTTTGCAGATGTTCCGTTGCAGATTCCATTGGCCGAATCCCTGACGCGCAAACAAGCGGCCCTCTCGGCTGCGCGGGAGCGCCTTGCACAAGCCGAGAAGCTGGTTGGAGACGGCGCTCGTTCGGAAATCCTGTTCCGCCGGGCAGAGCTGTACCGGGTGATGGCACAGGATCTGATGACGTCAGAAGCGCCGGCGAACCTGAGCGACCTTGAGGCAACCCAGTACCGGATGTTGCTTGAAGAAGAGGCCTACCCGTTCGAAGAGAAGGCTATTGACCTGCACGCAAGGAATCATCAACGCCTGGCGGAGGGCCGGTTTGATGAGTGGATGGAACGCAGCCTGCAAGTTCTGGCGGACCTGTTCCCCGGCAGGTACGACCGGGAGGTGCGCTGGATGACGTGGAATGAGGAGGTCAACGATGACGCCTGAAACAGCTCGCGCGGTTCTGCTTGCGGGGTGTCTTGCGTTGCTGGCGGGGTGCGCCAGCCAGCCCAGGCCGGAGCCGGTGGTCGTCGACACCGCCGAGGCCAGTGAACTGGCACGTCAGGCCTGGGAGGCACACCAGCAGGGACGCAAGGAAGAGGCCCTCGAACGGTACCGTGAGGCTTTTGATATGAACCCGGGCAACGCGCTCACGGCCAACAACCTGGCGCTGTTGCTGCGAGAGCAGGGACGATTTGATGAGGCAGTGACGGTGCTGGAGACGGGGCTCAGGCATTCCCCGGCTACCGCCGAACTGCATTACAACCTTGCCGTTATCTCAGAGCTGTACCTGCTGGACCTGGACGGCGCACTGGCGCATTACCGTCGTTACCGCGAGCTGGCGGGCACCGAGGAGAAGCGGGTGGCCGGGTGGATTGCGGACCTGGAAAGGAGGCTTAACTGAATGCGCTTTTATCGACGGCTGACGGCTGCCAGCGTGAGCTTGATGCTTACCCCATTGATGGCCTTTGCCAATGAGGCGCCCACTGCCTCGGGAACGGAGGCTCTTCAAGCCGCGGATAACACCGTCGCACTGGGCGTGGAGGGAATCAACCGCCATACCGGAGACGATGATCCCGGCGTGCTTTATATCCTGCCCTGGCAGCCGCCGACCTTGCCGCGGCGTTCACGCGCTGAACTGGATGCCGGAAGCGAGGAACTGCTCGAACCCAAGGACCCGTTGACCCTTGAGCGTCACCGGACGTTTCGTGAAACCCTGAATCCATTGCTGGATTCCACTCTTTCCCTGCAGTAGAGAACCGGGAGTCTGAATATGCTGGAAACTGTTGTTCGTTTTTTTCAGGAAGGTGGCCCCTTCATGTACCCGATTGCCATTGTGCTGGCCGTCGGCCTGGCGATTACCTTTGAGCGTTTCATCTACCTTGCTTCGGTGCGCCAACGGAACCGGCTTGCCTTCGAGAAGGGCATACTGCCGCTGCTGAGGAAGCGGGATTACCAGCGGGCGATGAAAGCCGCGACAGGCTCTGACAGTGCCATTGCGTCGATCATGAGCGCCGGCATTGGTCGACTGCTGAACAATCACTCCCGCGAAGATGTTGAGTACGCCATGGAAGAGGGGTTGATGGAAGTCTTGCCCCGTCTTGAGAAACGTACCCAATACCTGGCAACCCTGGCCAACATCGCGACACTCTTGGGCTTGTTGGGCACGATCATCGGCCTTATCGCAGCGTTTACGGCCGTGGCCGCTGCGGATCCATCCCAGAAGGCGTCGCTGTTATCGGAAAGTATCTCCGTTGCCATGAATACCACGGCGTTCGGGCTCATGTCGGCTATTCCCCTGTTGATGTTTCATGCACTGCTTCAGACCCGTACCAATGAAATCGTGGACAGTTTCGAGATGGCCGGGGTGAAGCTGCTGAACATTATCTCCGAGCAGCCTGCCCCCCAATCCGCCTGAGCCATGGGTTGCCGCATGAGACGAAAGCATCGCAGGCTAGTCAGCAATCCGGAACTGGATATCACGCCATTCCTGAACCTGATGATCGTGTTGGTCCCGGTATTGCTGCTGGGCATGGTCTTTAGCCAGATTCGTATGATTGAGCTCGACTTTCCCGGGATGGAGTCGGGTGAGGCGCCACAGGCTGACGAACTGCGGCTGGTGGTGGCGCTGATACCTCAGGGCCTGGAAGTGCTGGACAGTGAGAGAGGCGTGATCCGGACCCTGCCGTTGATTGAGGGGGAACAGGACTTCGACGGCCTGAGGGAAACTCTCAAGCAGATCAAGAAGCGGGTGCCGGAGAAGACTGACATCGTTCTGGAGGTCAGCCCGGACATCGACTATCAGACTCTGGTGACTGCGATGGATACGCTCCGCTCCTATCCGGCAGTTGTTGCGGCCAGTGTGGTGAAGGGAGAGCTTTTCCCGGATGTGGCACTGGCAGACGCACCTGAAGACCGGACTCTATCGGGCGAAGGGGAGGGTGCATGAAAACCTCCCGCCGTGCCCGTCGTATCCAGCGCCACTACAGCCGCATGCACCGCCCGGGAGGCCTGAACCTGGTGTCCCTGATGGACATTTTTACGATCCTGGTGTTCTTCCTGATGGTGAACTCGTCCGATGTAAAGGTTATGCAGAACACGGCCGATGTCCCACTGCCGCAATCGACCGCGGACAAGGAGGCGGTTGAAACCCTGATGGTCCAGGTAATCGGCCGGTCCATTCTGGTGCAGGGCCGGGAAGTTGCACGGCTGGATGGCATTGAAACCGGGGACAGCACCATCGGTGGACTGGCGGATGAGCTTGCCTGGGTGCGTAACCGACGGGGCGAAGTGCCGGCGCAGGGCCATGAGGTGACCATCATGGCGGGGCGCGCCACCGACTACCGGTTGCTGAAAAAGATCATGCAGACCTGTATTGGCGAAGATTTCCGGCAGGTCCGGTTGGCGGTTGAAGCGACAAGGGAGGTGGGCAATGGCTGAGCGTCAGGGTCTTTCTCCCAAAAAGCTATCTCCTAACAACCTCGCGTCCAAACACCTTTCATCCGGATTGCCATGGGGCGCGGAAAAGGGCGAAAACCGCCGTTTTGTGCTGGCATTGTTGGTGATGTTGGCGGTGTTTCTGCCTCCTGCGCTGCTTATTCCGGTGCTTCAACTCCCGGAACCCGATCGCAGTGAGGCGGAGAAGATCCCGCCCCAGTTGGCGCGACTGATAGAGCAACGGGAGCCGCCAAAGCCGATTCCTGTGCCTGAGGTTGAGCCTGAGCCAGAGCTGGCCAGGGAACCTGAGCCCGAACCTGAGAGTACAGAACCCAAAACGGTGGAGCCGGAATTGGCAGAGGAGGTAGCCCCACCCAAGCCTGTGCGCCCGACACCAACACCTCCCCAAACGGTCGAGCAGGCGCGTGAAACTGCCTCCAGGTCGGGTCTGATGGCAATGCAGGACCAACTTGCCAGTATGCGGGCGCCAGAGCCGGACGCCGTGGACACCCTGGCCGCC
>OLHK01000196.1_pt1 | contig 18703 bp, 12 predicted proteins | sample 1609371 | NCBI WGS metagenome assembly OLHK01 (sample SAMN05416779, study PRJEB24817) | seawater metagenome | isolation source: Sea water | place: Canada:Atlantic | collected 2013-11
TCTACACCTCTCTATTCGTCGGCAGCGTCAGATGTGTATAAGAGACAGGTTATTAACTCATTGCGAGGAGGTGCTGCTGGTGGAGGAACTAGGATGAGAAAAGGGCTAGATAAAAATGAGGTGCTATCGTTAGCAAAAACCATGGAAGTAAAATTTACCGTTTCAGGTCCTGCAATAGGCGGAGCCAAATCTGGTATTAATTTCGATCCTCAAGACCCAAGGAAGAAAGGCGTTTTAGAGCGCTGGTATGCTGCTGTTTCACCGTTGTTGAAAAGCTATTACGGAACTGGAGGAGATTTAAATGTTGATGAAATACACGAGGTAATTCCCATTACTGAAGAAAGCGGTGTTTGGCATCCTCAAGAAGGGGTTTTTGAAGGGCATTTTAAACCCTCTCAAGCTGATAAAATAAATAGAATTGGTCAGTTAAGACATGGTGTGATAAAAGTAATTGAGAATCCAAAATATTCACCAGACGTCACAAAAAAATATACTGTCGCAGATATGATCACTGGTTATGGAGTGGCCATAGCAGCAAAACATTTTTATGATATAAATGGAAATTCCATAAAAAATAAAAAAGTTGTTGTGCAAGGTTTTGGAAACGTTGGTGCAGCAGCAGCATTTTATTTTGCACAAATGGGAGCTAAAGTTGTTGGTATAATTGACAGAGTTGGCGGTTTAATAAATGCAGATGGTTTTTCATTTAAGGAAATCACAGAATTATACCTTAACAAAACCGGAAATACATTAATCGCAGAAAACCTTATTCCTTTTGATGAAATAAATGAAAAGATTTGGTCTTTACAGACTGAAGTTTTTGCACCTTGTGCAGCATCTCGTTTGGTTACCCAAGATCAAATAGATCAAATGATAGATACTGGTTTAGAGGTGATTACCTGTGGAGCAAATGTACCTTTTGCAGATAAGGAAATATTTTTTGGATCAATAATGGAGCATACAGACCAAAAGGTAAGTTTAATTCCCGATTTTATATCTAACTGTGGTATGGCAAGAGTTTTTGCCTATTTCATGGAGAGAAGAGTACAAATGACAGATGAAGCCATTTTTAATGATACATCGAGAGTTATAAAAAAAGCATTAAAAAAAGTAAATAAAAATAATCCATCACAAATTGGTATTAGTGAAACTGCCTTTGAAATTGCACTAAGACAATTAATATAAATTATAACTACATATGACAACCGTAATAATTCTAGTCTTTGTTTTTGGTTATTTAGCCATTACATTAGAGCATAATATTAAAATAGATAAATTAATACCAGCATTGGTGATGATGGCTATTAGTTGGGCATTAATTTCACTTGGTATTGATGACTTTAATGAATGGTTTGATTCTGCAAGCCATGGTTTGGTAGAAGGCTTTGCAAATTTTGGTCATGAAGCCAAGATGGAATGGATGGAAGAAACGCTCTTACACCATTTAGGTAAAACCGCTGAGATATTAGTGTTTCTATTGGGAGCAATGACCATTGTTGAAATTATCGATTATTTTGATGGTTTCTCTACTATCAAATCTGCAGTTAATTTTAATAGCAGAAAGAAATTACTTTGGATGTTTTCTATACTGGCATTCATACTTTCCGCTATAATAGATAATCTTACAGCTACAATTGTATTAATTTCAATTCTTCAGAAAATTGTAAGAGACAGAGATATTAGAATTTGGTATGCAGGTTTAATTATCATTGCAGCAAATGCAGGTGGAGCTTGGTCTCCAATTGGTGATGTAACTACTACAATGCTTTGGATTGGCGATAAGGTTTCAACAGGGAAGTTATTCGTCTATCTCTTTATACCATCATTATTATGTATGGCTGTACCTACTTTTATTGCCTCATATCTTAAACCATTTAAAGGTACTTTAGAATTGCAAGATGAGGATGATAAGCCAAAAAGCAAATTTAGTTCTACCATGCTGTTTTTAGGTTTGGGAGCTATTGTATTTGTTCCTGTTTTTAAAGTGATTACGCATTTACCTCCTTATGTTGGTATGATGTTGTCCTTAGGTGTTGTTGCCATATTTGCTGAAATTTATAGTAACTCAAAGTTTGCAATAACCCAAGCTGTTTCAGATGAACATGAAGCGTCTTCAAGTCACAGTCCTGTACATGCTTCATTGTCTAAAATAGAATTGCCAAGTATCTTATTTTTCTTAGGAATTTTAATGGCTGTTGCTGCATTAGAATCTCTAGGTATTCTATTTAATTTTGCTGGTTCTCTTCAAGAATCAATGCCAATGATGGGCACAGAATTACATGGAGAAGGCGTTTCGGATTTAGTAGTGTTACTCTTAGGTGTTGGCTCGGCAATTATTGATAATGTGCCATTAGTTGCAGCAAGTTTAGGTATGTTTTCTGAGCCATTAGATAATGAATTGTGGCACTTTATAGCTTATTCTGCTGGTACAGGTGGTAGTATGCTTATCATCGGGTCTGCTGCAGGTGTTGTGGCAATGGGAATGGAAAAAATAGATTTTTTCTGGTATCTAAAAAAGATTTCATGGTTGGCATTTGTCGGTTTCTTGGCAGGAGCAGCAGCATTTATGGTTACTAGAGGCTTGTTCTAAATATACTTAAGCCAAAAACTTAACGTTATATCTATTTAGAACCTAAAATTTAAAGAATTTATATATGGCATTACTTAGTATTTTTCAAGATACTGCTGAAGTGGTGACTGATGAAGAATCAGTTGAAAAAACACTTTCTATCATAGAGCTTATCACAAGTGGTGGTAGTGCAGGCGTGATCATCATTATCATCCTTTTTGCCCTTTTGATTGTTTCAACATACATTTATTTTGAACGTATTTTCGCAATAAAAGATGCTTCAAAAGTCGATTCAAACTTTATGAATCAAATAAAAGATCACGTTAGTAATGGAAAAACGGAATCTGCACAAATGTTGTGTGCTCAGGTTAATTCACCAGTATCACGCTTAATAGCAAAAGGAATCACCAGAATAGGAAAGCCATTGGAAGATATTAATACAGCTATTGAAACCGCTGGTAGATTAGAGGTTTATGGACTCGAAAAGAACGTAAGTGTACTCGCTACAATTTCAGGAGTGGCACCGATGATTGGTTTCCTAGGAACGGTCATTGGGATGATACTTTCAATTTTTGAATTGGCAAATGCAGGAGGAACTATTCAAATGGATGTGCTCGCTAGCGGATTATATACCGCAATGACTACTACTGTTGGTGGACTTGTGGTTGGTATTGTTGCATATGTGGCTTATAACCATTTAGTGGTAAGAACCAATAAAGTGGTGCATAAAATGGAAGCTAATTCTGTTGAGTTTCTAGATTTATTAAACGAACCAATCTAATATGAATATTAGAGGACGAAATAACAAAGTAACACCAGAATTCAATTTTGCGTCCATGACGGATATTGTTTTCTTGTTATTGATTTTTTTTATGATTGCTTCAACATTGGTAACAACAAATGCTATTGATATTGTGTTGCCGAAAGCAAGTGGAAAGACTGAAAATAAAAAGTCTACAGCTGTTAGTATTAAAGCAGATCTAACTTATTATATAGACCAAAAACGAGTAGGAGAAAGCATTTTGGAAAACCAATTGGTATCTATTTTGTCAGATAAAGAAGAACCAACTATTGTTTTAAGAGCTGAAAAATCTGTACCTGTTGAAAATGTTGTAAAAGTAATGGATATAGCCAACAGAAATAAATTCAAGGTTATACTTGCAGTGAAGCCAAATTAAACGGCATCATTTTTGAAATAGAAACTAATCAAAATCAGATTAAGTTGAAGTATTTAGACAACAAACACGAACGTAATTCTGCCAGAATCACAATTCTAATTACAGTGATTCTAGTGCTGCTATTGTTTGTTGTTGGCCCACAATATTTAGATCCACCAGAAGAATACGGAGTAGCGGTAAATTTTGGTACTACTGATTTTGGAAGTGGGAATAAGCCACTCAGTGAACCTCGAAAAGCTGTTCAACAAAAAGAGGTAGAAGAAGCACAGCCAGAAAAGTCAAAAGTAGAACCTACGGAACCAGTATCACAAGCAGAGGAGGTTATGACTCAAGAAACAGCCGAATCAATTGCAATCAAAAAACAGAAAGAAGCTGAAGCAAAAGCCAAAGCTGAAGCCGAACGAATAGAAAGAAAAAAACGCGAAGCTGAAGAACAAAAGCGTAGAGAGGAAACAGAAAAAAAGAAAAAACTAGATAATCTTATTGGTGGAGTAAAAAATGCAGAGGGCAATACTGATGGAGGAGAAGGGTCAGACAATGTAGGAGGAAATAAAGGCCAGTTAGATGGTGATCCTTATGCTCCAAGTTATTTTGGAGGTTCAGGTCCTGGAAAAGGTGGAGTGGGTTATGGACTAGGAGGACGAGGAAAACCTTCAAGAGATATATATAAACAAGACTGTAACGAGTATGGTTTGGTGGTTGTCCGTATTGAAGTAAACAGACAAGGAAAAGTCGTTAAAGCTGAACCTGGTATTAGAGGTACAACCAATACACATCCATGTTTATTAGAACCAGCAAAAAAAATAGCATTATCCCATAAATGGCCAGCAGATTCAGACGCACCTTCAACTCAGGTGGGTTTTGTAAGTATTAATTTTGACGTTGGTCAGTAATTATGAATTACGATGAGACAGTTAGCTGGATGTTTCAACAATTGCCCATGTATCAAAATAAGGGCAAATCAGCTTTCAAAAAAGATTTAACAAACACATTAGCATTATCTCATCATTTAGATAATCCTCACAAACAATTCAAATCAATTCATGTTGCTGGTACCAATGGAAAAGGTTCAACAAGCCACATGTTAGCTTCGGTACTTCAAAAAGCTGGTTATAGAGTTGGTTTATATACATCACCACATCTAAAGGATTTTAGAGAGCGCATTCGCATTAATGGTGAGGTTGTTTCCAAACAATTCGTCATTGGTTTTATTAAGCGCAACAAAGCATTTTTAGAATCACATCAGTTGTCTTTTTTTGAAATGACTGTAGGAATGGCATTTGGTTATTTTGCTAAACAAAAGGTAGATGTTGCAATAATTGAAGTGGGTTTGGGAGGACGATTAGATTCTACAAATATTATCACTCCTGAGTTGTCTATTATCACCAATATAGGCTTAGATCATACTCAGTTTTTAGGAGATACACTTCAAAAAATAGCAGAAGAAAAGGCTGGAATCATTAAACCAAATGTACCTGTGGTTGTGAGTGAAACTCAACCTGAAACTAAGTCTATATTTCAAGTAAAAGCAAAATCTTCAAATTCCGAAATTTTTTTTGCAGATAAATTAATCCAGAAAGGACTAAAAAGTGATTTGAAAGGTTTATATCAAATTCATAATATAAAGGCAGTAATGCAAGCTGTAAATATATTGAGTTATTCAAAATTCAAAATCTCTAAAACAGAATTAAAAAAAGGCCTTTTAAATGTTATTAACAATACAGGATTGAAAGGACGTTGGCAAATTTTGGGTCATAAGCCAAAAACTATATGTGACACGGCACATAATAGGGAAGGGTTAACCTATGTTATGCAACAATTAAAAGAAGAAGAATACGAGCGTCTGCACATAGTATTTGGAGTTGTTAATGATAAAGATTTGTCAGGAGTATTGCCGTCATTGCCAAAGTCAGCCTCGTATTATTTGTGTAAACCCAATGTGCAACGTGGTCTAGATGCTTTGGTATTGAAAGCCCAATTTGTAGAATACGGACTTAAAGGGAGAGCATTTAATAGTGTTGAAGAAGCATTAAATTCCGCAAGGTCAGCTGCTAATGAAAATGATGTTATCTTCATTGGAGGTAGCACATTTGTAGTTGCTGAAATAATTTGATTTTTTTTATAAAATTTCTTTTGAGATATTAAAAACTAATCTATATTTGCAATCCAATTTAGAGGGCGAGTAGCTCAGTTGGTTAGAGTATCCCGATTACATCGGGAGGGTCAGGTTTTCCGAATCCTGTGTAAGTTTAAAAAAATCGGGCGCATAGCTCAGTTGGTTCAGAGCACTTGGTTTACACCCAAGGGGTCGGGAGTTCGAATCTCTCTGCGCCCACTAAGGTTTCCTAATATAGGAAACCTTTTTTGTTGGTTGTTGTAATGAAATTCTTTACTTATATTTTATTTTCTGAAAAACTAAATAAATATGTTGGCTCAACGAATGGAATTGAAGGAAGAATAGAAAAACATTAGCAAGTAATAAAGGTTTTACTTCAAGAGCGAAGAATTGGTAATTGAAATATTTTGAAACTTATGATTGTAGGTCATTTGATGTTCAAAGAGAGATAACTATAAAAAGATGGAAAAGTCGAAAAATGATTGAGAAGCTCATTAATCAGAATTAATTATTACGTTTATAAATTTAGTATCAAGGGTCATTAACTCAGTTGGTTCAGAGTGTTACCTTGACAGGGTAGAAGTCACTGGTTCGAATCCAGTATGACCCACAAAAAAAGAAATCCAAACTATTCAGTTTGGATTTCTTTTTATAAATTTTTTTAGATGAGCTCTAAAATACGCTCCAAAGCCATGCCTCGTGAGCCTTTGATTAAAATAGAACAATTATCTAGGTTTTGTTGTTTCAAATGTGGTTTTAAATCTTCAAACGTTGAAAACTTATGGATTAATAATGAAGTTTTCGTTTTATTAAAATTTTCTCCAATTAAATAAGTATTGGAATTAAAATGTTTTTCTACATAATCAACAATAGCTTGATGTTCTGTTTCTGCTTCGTTTCCTAATTCAAACATATCGCCTAAAAAGAGATATTTATTTTCAGCCTCTAATTGTTTGAAATTTTTTAATGCGGCCAACATACTGGTTGGGTTGGCATTATAGGCATCAAGAATAATTTTAGTAGAATTTTTTTCTATAATTTCCGAACGGTTATTTTTTGGTTGATAATTTTCAATAGCCTTTTTAATATTTTCTGAGGTTACTTTAAAATATTCGCCAATTGCAATTGCACACGCAATATTACTATAATTGTAATCTCCTATAAGTTGACTCTCTATTCTGGTATCGTTATAACTCAAAGTTACAAATGGATTGGCGTTTTCAAATTTAATTGTGTGATCATTGTTTGGGCTTGAGCCAAAGTTGATAACTTTAGAGTAAGCACCAATCTGTTGTACTTGTTTAATATCATCAGTATTGATAAAAACAGATTTCTTATTCGCTATTAAATAGTCATAAAGTTCTGACTTTCCTTGTATGATGCCTTCAAGACTTCCAAAACCTTCCAAGTGTGCTTTTCCAAAATTTGTAATAAGCCCAAAATCTGGCTCAGCTATTGAACACAGAAACTGGATTTCTTTTAAGTGATTAGCTCCCATTTCAACAATTCCAAAATCCAAGCTTGAAAAAGTTAATAAAGTAAGTGGTACACCAATATGGTTGTTTAGGTTGCCTTTTGTAGCCTTTACATTATATGTTGTAGCTAATACGGTTTGAATTAGTTCTTTGGTTGTAGTTTTGCCATTACTTCCCGTTAGAGATATAATAGGAATTTTAATTTCTTTTCTGTGATAATTTGCCAATTGCTGAAGCACTGTCAATGTATCTTCAACTAAAAGACAATTTTGGTTAATTACTGCTTTCTTGTCATCAACAACGCAATATTTAGCACCAGCTTCAAAAGCTTGTGACACAAATTTATTACCATCAAAATTATCTCCTTTTAGGGCAAAATACATACAGTCCTTTGTCAGTTTTCGGGTATCTGTAGATATCGATGAACTTGCTCTAAATTTTTGGTATAATTGGGCTATTTCCATAGGCTTAAAAATAAAAAAGTCCTGATAATTTTATCAGGACTTTTTAAAATATTATTTAGTGTCTTTTAGTTTCGTCTTTTTCCTTTCCCTTCAGATTTTGATCCTACTCTAGATACAGCACATCTAAAGCCAATATAATCTGTAGCCATATCTTGTGGGAAATAACGACGCTGAGCTGGGTCAATCCAATATGCTCTATCTCTCCAGGAACCACCTTTATAAACTCTTACTTCATCGTTGATTAAAGATGTTCTGTTATTAGATTTATCATACTTTCTTACCATTTCACCTTCAGAAGAATCTACTTCAACAACATGCTTTGGCGAGTTGTACATTTTTCTGGTATCCTTGGCATTTGTATCTGCTTCGTCAAAACTATCTCTGTAATAACGAGAAGAGCGCTTATCACCATCTCTAAAGTTACGGTTGTCACTTTTACTGAAGTTTGTTCTTAAATAGGTTTCTTCTTCATCTACAGCAGTAGTAGCAATCTCACCTGGTAAATCTCTTGCAATAATTTTACCGTTACTTAAAGTGTCGTAAACAATTTCATCTACTGTTACTATCTTAACAGTACCGTCTTCATTTAAGACATTTTTGGTATAAACATTACCTCTATAGTAGTTAAAATCATTAAACTCATCATCTACAATAGGTCTGTAAACATCAGCCACCCATTCTGCAACGTTACCAGCCATATCATATAGGCCATAGTCGTTAGGTTCGTAAGATTTAACTTCTGCAGTAATATCAGCACCATCGTCAGACCATCCTGCAATTCCGCCATAATCACCTTTACCTTGTTTAAAATTTGCTAATTGGTCACCACGATTAACTCGCTTACCTGATCTGGTGTATTGTCCGTCCCATGGATATTTTTTACGACCTCTATATACATTGTATTCTCTTAAATCACTCATGCCTAGAGCTGCATATTCCCATTCAGCTTCAGTTGGGAGTCTAAATTTTACTGGGATAACACCTGTTTCTCTATTTGCATATACATTTATTGGGTTACCGTCTGCGTCTGTTTGTTGTCTTCGCTTACCTCCTTGTAGTACGTCATCGTTACCACCATAAGTTTGTGAAGGAGCATTGATGTAAGTATCAACATCAAATGTGCTTTCAGCACTTAAATCAGTGTATTGAGCATCTTGTTTAATATAGCCTTCTTCTTGTAGTGCTAATTCAGCAACACGATTAGATCTCCAATTGGCATATTCAACAGCTTGTATCCAACTTACACCAACAACTGGGTAATTTGCATATCCTGGATGACGTAAATAGTTTTCTGTCATCATTTCATTGTATCCCAAACGGTTTCTCCAAACTAATGTATCAGGTAATGCACCTTTATATATTAATGAATAATTTGGATCATCTGGAGGATAAACACTTTTAAGGTAATCTAAATAGAACAGATAATTTAGATTGGTAACTTCATTTTCATCCATATAAAAAGACTGGATGTGTTGCTGATTTGGAGTATTGTTCCAATCGTGCATAGGGTCATCCTGTACTTTACCCATAGTGAAAGTTCCACCTTCTACAAAGGCAGTACCTTGTGGAGTTTCTTGTTCTTTAAAATCAGTATTGTACTGAAAACCACCATCTCTAGAGTTGATTTTCCAACCTGTGGCGCTATCTACATTTCCGGAATTAGACGAACGTTTACAGCCAACAATAGTGGCGCAAAGCGTAAGCGCTATTAAAAATTTGAGGTTTGAGACATTTTTCATATCCATACGTTTAAGTAAGCTCGTTAAATTTTAGACTCGCAATATAACAATTAAAGGTAAACCAACAACCTTTTTTGACTTCAAAATATAAAAAAAACATGCATTTCATCCTTTTTTTTGAACACAACAACGGATTTAAAGTCGGTTTATCGGTGTATTTTGCTCTTTAATAACGAACAAGAAAATAAATTATTGTTGTATTTTTGAAATAAAAATTGTGCTATTATAATAAGGCCTATATACTACCGTTATTTACTATGAAAAAGATTATTGTAGGTGCCCTCTTTTATTTGAATATAAAATTCAACATTTAGCACCTCGACAAATATGAATAAATGAAAAATCACTTTACTCTTTTTTTGTTTTGTTGTGGATTTCTAACCTTTGGTCAACAAAAAGAATTTATTATCAATTGGAATGAACCAAAAGTATTAGCAACAGCTTTAAGTAAAATTGAAGTACCCAGTTTTGATGCTGAACATTTTAGTTATGGCGATTCTGAAGGCTTAAAGTTCTTTGCCCAATGGAGTAGTGCTGGTTATGTAAATGAAAATTCAGTTACGGTTTCAAATATTTCATATCAAACTATTTTACAGACTGAATTAAAAGACTTGGATGTAGGTTTAATTCCAAATTCACCTAAGTATGTGTTTCATAATACTAATGCAAGAGGTGTCCGCAATTATTATTTCGAAATTTCACCAATCATAAAAGATAGAGGTTCTTATAAAAAAATTACGGGTTTTACTATAAATTACAATACACAAGTAGGAAGAAGCTCAAGTAGCTCAAGAAACCAAAACGATATTACCAATTCAGTTTTAAGTTCTGGTCAATGGTATCGCTTTTATATTGATAAGTCTGGTGTGTTTCAATTGACTAAAGGATTTTTAAGTAGTCTGGGCATTAATACAAACTCAATAGATCCAAGGACAATTAAAATATATGGAAATGGAGGAAGGATGTTGCCCTATTTAAATTCTGCCAATTATCCTTTTGATGTTGTAGAAAATGCTGTAAAATTTGTTGGTGAAGAAGATGGGAGTTTTGATAATGGCGATTACATTTTACTTTACGGTGAAGGCCCAACAACTTACAATCAAGAAAGTAATACAAATATTAATTTATATACAGACAAAACCTATTACTATGTAAATATTAGTCCAGGTAATGGAAAACGTATTCAACCCATGCCAACCATCAATGCAGCGGCAGACTTTCAGATTAATACGTTTCAAGACTATCAATTTTACGAAGTTGATGAGTTTAATTTAGCAAAGTTGGGTAGAAGGTGGTTTGGAGATAAATTTGATGTTGAAAACGAAAGAACCTATGAGTTTAATTTTCCAAACTTGGTACAAAGTACTCCTGTTGAGGTAAGCGTTGCTGTTGGTGCAGTATCTGCAGTACAATCCCTTATGAATATAAATGTTAATGGAGCAAATGTGTCAACTTTGCCATTAAACGCTATAGTTGATGGTTCGATTTTAGGTAGTGCTAATGCAGGTATCTATTCTATTAATGCTAATTCAGATAATATTGCAGTTACCTTAAATTACGACAATAACGGAAACCCTTCTGCAGACGGTTTTCTTGACTATATAAATATTGAAGCTACACGGCAATTGACTTACGCTGGTGATCAACTTGTTTTTAAAAATGATATCGTAAATAATACAGGAGGTATTGTAGAATATGTACTATCCAATACTGGTATAGTCCGAGAGGTTTGGGATATAAGTGATCGCTTTAATGTGGTTTCGAGCTTAAATACTGAAGGTGAAAGTTCGTTCTCATTTAAAGCACAATCAGGAGAAGAAAGAACTTATGTTGCATTTGCTAATTCAGATTTCTTTGAACCAAAAAAAGATTCCAGAACTACTGTAGCCAATCAAAATTTAAAAGGAACAATTTTTCAAAATGCACAAGGTGTTTTTGAAGATATAGATTATATCATCTTAACTCCAAATATCTTTTTGTCCCAAGCAGAGCGATTGGCTCAAATTAATAGAGACCAATACAATCTCAATGTAAAAGTTGTAACCTTAGATAAAATTTATACTGAATTTAGTACAGGAAGCCAAGACATTGCCGCTATAAGAAATTTTATAAAATATGTTTACGACAATGCAAGCACACCTGCAAATAGGTTAAAGTACCTTTGTTTATTTGGAGATGGATCTTACGACTATAAAAATAGGATTCGCAATAATACAAACTTGGTTCCTTCTTGGTACACTAATAGCAGTTTTAGTCTTTCAAGCTCTTTTGTGTCTGATGATTTTTATGGCATGTTAGATGAAAACGAAGGATCCATGGAAGAGGATATTGACCGTTTGGATATTGCTATAGGTAGAATTGTAGTTGAAGATGTACAACGCGCAAATGAAATGGTAGATAAGATTGCTGCCTATTACCAACCTGAAGCTTTTGGTAGTTGGAGAAACAATGTTATTATTATTTCTGATGATGTAGATGTTGTGTCTGAAAGACAATTACAGCAAACAACCGAAGGTTTGGGAGTGGCTTTAGAGAACGAAAAACCGTTTATTAATGTCACTAAAATTCATTCAGATGCTTTTGAGCAAGAACCCTCTTCTGCAGGTGATAGATATCCTAAGGTGAACAAAGCGGTAAAAGATGCCATTGAGGTTGGTGCTCTTGTGGTAAATTATTTCGGTCATGGAGGTGAAGATGGTTTAGCTAAAGAACGCATTTTCGACAAAACCGATACTCAAGAGGTCAATAATATTTGCAAGTTTAACTTGTTTGTGACTGTAACCTGCGAGTATACAAAGTTTGATGATCCTCACAGAGATACAGCAGGCGAGTTTACATTTTGGAACAAAAACGGTGGAGCTATTGGTCTCATTACTACCACAAGACAGATTTTCTTATACTATGGAATTGACTTCAACGAGACCTTAGATGATTATTTGTTTGCTTTTGGGTCTAGCGATTACCCTTCCATTGGTGAAGCATTAAGACTTACAAAGACGGACAATGTAGTGGCTGGTGACGATCAAAAACGCCTTGTGTTTTTAATTGGAGACCCAGCAATGAAACTGGCCATCCCTAAACCAGATATAAGATTAACAAAAGTCAATGACGTAGATATTTCACAGCCAATTGATACGCTAAAAGCACTAAGCTATACAAAACTTGCAGGTGAGGTAACCGATGTTAACGGTAATTTGCTTTCAAATTATAACGGAGTGCTTACAGCGACTGTTTTCGATAAAGAAATAGAACGACAAACATTGGGTAATGATGGTGTTCAAGATAGTAATGGATTAATAATACTAGATTTTAATACCTTAGGTGAAATTATTTTTAGAGGCCAAGCAACCATAGAAAATGGCCAATTTGAATTCGATTTCATAGTGCCAAGAGATATTGGTATTCCTGTAGGAAATGGCAAGGTGAGTTTTTATGCAAAACAAAATAATATACTTTCAGATCAAACAGGTTCAAATTTTGATATAGAAATAGGTGGTATCAATGAAAATGCACCAGAGGATAATACTGGCCCAGTTATCAACTTATTTATGAATGACGAAAATTTCGTCTCAGGTGGCATTACCAATGAATCGCCTAATCTTTTGGCAAAACTGCAAGATGAAAATGGTATAAATACAGCTAGTGGCATTGGTCACGATATTACTGCTGTTATTGATGGGGACGAAACCAACCCGTTTATACTAAACGACTATTATCAAGCCAATGTAGATGATTATACCAATGGAGCAGTATCTTATCCGTTCAGGGATTTAGAACCTGGCTTGCATACATTAACTGTAAAAGCTTGGGATGTTTATAACAATTCTTCAACAGCAGAAATTCAGTTTAGAGTTTTTGATAAGGATGAAGAATTGGTCATTAACAACGTGCTTAATTACCCTAACCCCTTTGTAAATTACACAGAATTTTGGTTTAACCATAATAGTGTGGAACCACTGGATATTTCGGTACAGATTTTTACAGTTTCAGGAAAATTAGTAAGAACTTTAAATGGCCAAACAACTGGCGGAAGTAAATCCGTGAGCTCTTTGTCTAAGGATATTATTTGGGATGGAAGAGACGATTTTGGAGATAAAATAGGAAAAGGAGTGTACATCTATAAACTAAAAGTGAAATCTAACCGTTTAAATAAGCAAGTTGAAAAAATTGAAAAACTTGTAATACTCTAATATTAAATTATATTTGTTAACGATTTAGTGCCTTTTAGTAGGTGCTATGAACTTAAAAACTCACATGAAAAAAATCATATTTACCTTGGTTGCTGTTGCAACACTTAACTTCACATTTGCACAAAATTCAGTACAGCTTATACCCAATGATAACGATAGTCGCGTAATTACAACTGGCTTACCTTTTATGCTAATAGCACCAGACTCAAGATCTGCAGGTATGGGAGATGTTGGTGTCGCTACTTCGGTTGATGGTTTTTCACAACAATGGAATCCTGCAAAATATGCATTTTCAGAAGCTAAATCTGGTGTTGGTCTTAGTTATACTCCTTATTTAACAAGGCTAGTTAACGATATATCTTTGAGTTACGCAACATATTTTAATCGGCTAAATGATTACAGTGCAGTTTCAGCAAGTTTAAAGTATTTTTCTTTAGGTGAAATTGTTTTGACACAAGATGCTGATGATGTTGGTTTTGCCGTAAAGCCAAATGAATATGCCATAGATGTAGCTTATTCACTAAGATTGGCAGATCAATTCTCAATGGCTGTAGCTTTACGTTATATGAGATCTGCATTGAGAATAGAGCAAGTGCCAGGTTCAAATGCACAACCAGCAAGCACTTTTGGTGCAGACATTACAGGATATTACCAAAGTGAGGAAGAAGCTTATGCAGATTTCAATGGTCGTTGGAGAGCAGGTTTTGCGATTCAGAATTTAGGGCCAAAATTTAAGTATGATGATGGAGGACAAGATACATTTCAACCAACAAATTTAAGATTGGGAGCTGGTTTTGATTTTATTTTTGATCAATATAGTACGTTGGGAGTAACTGCTGAAGTTTCAAAATATTTAGTACCAACACCACCGATTCGTGGAGAAAGAATAGTTTTTACTGATGCTAATGACGACGGAGTTTTTAACACAGATGATGGAGATACCCAAACTCCAGAACAAGAAGCTGCTTCTGGACAAGATGTAATCCTAGAAGGCCAAGATAATGATGTTAGTTTCATCAGCGGAGTATTTCAGTCTTTTGGTGATGCACCAGGCGGATTTAGTGAAGAATTAAGAGAGTTTACTTGGGCTTTGGGTGCAGAGTATTTATATCAAGAATCCTTTGCCTTAAGAGCTGGTTATTTTAATGAAGCAGATGATAAAGGAGCGCGTAAGTTCTTTTCATTAGGTGCTGGGTTTAAATACTCAACAATTAATATTGATTTGTCCTATTTATTTTCTGCATCAAAAATTCAAAGTCCATTAGAAAACACATTACGCTTTTCATTGACCTTTAATTTTGGTGATGGCGAGTATGACGAGTATTAGAAAACACAAATAATTAAAATGTCAAAAAAACTATTGTTTCAAAAGAGCAATAGTTTTTTTGTCTAAATAAATGCCTTAGCATGAAAGAAGTTAAAATTGAAACTACTTTACAAGTCTATGATGCCTTAGATCAGCTTCCAAATGATATTCAAAATCTCATGGCTAAAGCTGTTGAGGTAAGGGATAATGCGTACGCACCTTATTCAAAATTCAATGTCGGAGCAGCTATTATGCTAGATAACAACGAAGTTATTGTGGGTAGCAATCAAGAAAATGCCTCGTACCCTTCGGGACTTTGTGCTGAGCGTACGGCTATTTATTATGCTGGTGCTAAATACCCAAAGTCAAAAATCTTAAAAATGGCTTTAACGGCATCCTCACAAAATCAAATTACGAATAAACCAATTCCACCTTGTGGTGCTTGTAGACAAGCTATAGCAGAATACGAAATAAAACAAAATCAGCCAATAGAAATTTACTTTATGGGAGCAAAGGGCAAGGTTGTTAAATCTAATTCTTTGGCAAATTTACTGCCTTTACTTTTTGATAACTCTGTACTATAACGTTTTCGATTTTTTATTTTAATAGAGCATTTATTATTTTACTAGTTACAGTTTCTTGTTTACTATCTAAAATGTTATTTTTGTTATTCAATTATTCTAAGAGAATTGGAACTTGTTCATTATTAATTTTATAGATTTAATGAACTATTTTTTACAATAACAACTACATTAAATGCAAAAAGTAACAAAAGAGGTTTACCTTAACTGGTATGAGGAGATGTTGTTTTGGCGTAAGTTTGAAGACAAACTTGCACAAGTTTATATACAACAAAAAGTTAGGGGTTTCCTACACTTGTATAACGGACAGGAAGCCGTATTAGCGGGAGCGTTGCACGCTATGGATTTAACCAAGGACAAAATGATTACAGCATATCGTAATCACGTTCAGCCTATTGGTATGGGTGTAGACCCAAAACGTGTTATGGCAGAATTATATGGTAAAGCAACAGGAACTTCTCAAGGACTTGGTGGCTCTATGCACATATTTTCAAAAGAACATCGATTTTATGGAGGTCACGGTATAGTTGGTGGACAAATTCCATTAGGAGCTGGTATTGCATTTGGAGATAAATATCACGATAAAGATGCAGTAACACTCTGTTGCTTTGGTGATGGTGCAGCTAGACAAGGCTCATTGCACGAAACTTTCAATTTAGCTATGCTATGGAATTTACCAGTAGTTTTCGTTTGTGAAAATAATGGCTATGCCATGGGAACCTCAGTGGAGCGTACAGCAAACCACACAGAAATATGGAAATTAGGTTTAGGTTATGAAATGCCTTGCGGACCAGTGGATGGTATGAACCCTGTAAAAGTGGCAGAAGCTTTTGATGAAGCTATACAACGTGCCAGAAAAGGTGGAGGCCCAACATTCTTAGAGTTGAAAACCTATCGTTACAGAGGTCATTCAATGTCCGATGCTCAGCATTATAGAACAAAAGATGAGGTTGAGGAATACAAGAAAATAGACCCAATTACACAAGCTAAAGAAGTTATTCTCGAGAAGAAATACGCAACTGAAGAGGATATAAAAAAAATAGACAAACGTGTAAAGGAAAGAGTATCGGAATGTGAGAAATTTGCGGAAGACTCTCCATATCCAGAAAAAAGCTTGATGTACGATGCAGTTTACGAGCAAGAAGATTATCCATTTATTGACCACAAAATAAAATAAGCAATGGCAGAAGTAATTAATATGCCACGTTTAAGTGACACCATGGAAGAAGGGACCGTCGCAACTTGGCTAAAAAACGTAGGTGATAAAATTGAAGAAGGCGATATTTTAGCTGAAATTGAAACGGATAAAGCAACGATGGAGTTTGAATCCTTTTATGAAGGAACTTTACTTCACATTGGTGTAAAAGAAGGAGAGACCACAAAGGTTGATGAGCTGCTTGCCGTTATCGGAGAAGAAGGCGAGGATATTTCTGAAATTATAGATGGTAAGCCTTCAGGTTCTGGTTCCAAAGAGGAAGAAAAAGAATCGTCCGAGGAAAGTGAATCTAAGTCTGATGCAGAAGAGTCTGATGAAGATTCCAAAACAGATAACGAAGAGTCTAAAGATAAAGATGGTGAAGGTGATGAATCTGACTCATCAAAAGAAAGTGAGCTTCCTGAAGATGTAACGGTTGTGTCCATGCCACGTTTAAGTGACACCATGGAAGAAGGAACGGTAGCAACTTGGCTAAAAAAAGTCGGTGATGAAGTTGAAGAAGGAGAAATTTTAGCTGAGATAGAAACAGATAAAGCAACGATGGAGTTTGAGTCTTTTCAATCTGGTACCTTATTGCATATTGGCTTAAAAGAAGGAGAGTCAGCCAAGGTAGATTCACTTTTGGCAATCATTGGACCAGAAGGCACTGATGTTTCTGATATAGCCAAAAATTTTAAATCAGGAGGGTCTTCATCCGAAGAAAAGAAGAAGGAGGAAAAGCCTAAAAAAGAAAAAAAGAAAACAGATTCCAAACAGGAAGAATTGCAGAAAGAAGAAACGAAGAAAGACGATTCTAAGAAATCACCTTCAACTTCTATTTCAAGTTCAGATTCTGGAAGAATTTTTGCTTCACCTCTTGCCAAAAAAATGGCAGAAGAAAAAGGGATAAAGCTTAATCAAGTTAAAGGTTCTGGAGAAAATGGCAGAATTGTAAAACGAGATATAGAAAATTATACACCGTCAACTTCCACAGCTGCTGTCGGTAAATTTGTACCCACAGGTCAAGTAGATTTTGATGAGGTACCAAACTCAAGTATGCGTAAGGCGATTGCTAAAAATTTAGCAAAATCCAAATTTTCAGCACCACATTATTACCTTAATGTTGAGTTTGATATGGAAAATGCCATGGCATTTAGAGCACAATACAATTCACTGCCAGATACAAAAATCTCATACAACGATATGATAATTAAGGCATGTGCATTAGCTTTAAAACAACATCCACAAGTAAATTCACAGTGGTTTGATGACAAGATGCGTATGAACAATCACGTGCATATTGGCGTTGCTGTTGCTGTACCAGAAGGATTGGTTGTGCCAGTTGTAAAGTTTGCCAATGAGCAGTCTTTACCACAAATCAACGCAGCCGTAAAAGATTATGCAGGGAGAGCCAGAAATAAAAAACTGACTATAGAGGAAATGGAAGGCAGTACGTTTACCGTTTCTAATTTAGGAATGTTTGGTATTGATAGTTTTACATCAATTATTAATCAACCAAACTCAGCAATCTTATCTGTTGGAAATATTGTTGAAAAACCTGTTGTTAAGGATGGTAAAATTGTGGTAGGTAATACCATGAAATTATCAATGGCATGCGATCACAGAACAGTTGATGGAGCAACAGGAGCACAATTTCTTCAAACCTTAAAAGGATATATTGAAAACCCTGTAACGATGTTGGTATAATGCAACTATTATTTTTTTAAGGTAATCTTAAATAATTTTATAGAATAAATCCTGATTTGAAAATCCTTCAAATCAGGATTTATTTGTTTAAGACCTAAATAAGTCTACTTTTACACCTTCAATAAACTACTATTAAATCTGTCTCTTATACACATCTCCGAGCCCACGAGACAGGCAGAAATC
>OLHK01000204.1_pt1 | contig 17951 bp, 20 predicted proteins | sample 1609371 | NCBI WGS metagenome assembly OLHK01 (sample SAMN05416779, study PRJEB24817) | seawater metagenome | isolation source: Sea water | place: Canada:Atlantic | collected 2013-11
ACGAGATTTCTGCCTGTCTCGTGGGCTCGGAGATGTGTATAAGAGACAGCGTTAGAGCTGTATTATTGCCAGAAAATCCAAATAATTACGATGTGGTTTGGATGGAAACCTTTAAAAAGCACGCTTACGATAAGGACGCCAAAGTGCTGTATGCAGGTGTTGGTTTGGGAAACCCAAACGGTGAAGACTTACCAGTATATTTGAATGAAGAATACTTAATTGAATACAATGGCATACAAGTCATAGAAATGAATTTGAATTAAAATGCCATTTCAAATGCTAATCCACCTCTTTAAAGAAACTAAATAAATTTTATATGAAAAAACCTATCGTTTTATTATTAATTATAACAGTATTTTTTTCCTGTTCAGAAGAACCAAAAAACATTAAACTAAATGGATCTGTTTTTGGAACTTCCTATAATATTCAATATCTCGATAAGGACACTAACAATTACCAAAAACAAATTGACAGTCTTTTTGATGAGGTAAACGAATCGATGTCAACTTATATACCAACTTCAAAAATATCTAGAATAAATAAGGGCGAAAATGTTGAAGTAGACCATCATTTTAAAACAGTCTTTAGAGCGGCAAAATATATTTACAGAAAAACGGAAGGAGCTTTTGACCCAACAATTGGTGCTGTTGTAAATGCATGGGATTTTGGTCCTGAAGGCGCCATTGAAAAAGTAGATAGTACAGCTATTGATAGTTTAATGAAACATGTAGGCTTTAATAGAATGGGATTAAAAAACAATAGAATTGTAAAAAATAACAGTTCTTATCTGGATCTAAATGCCATTGCCAAAGGTTATGGAGTAGATGTAATTGGTAAATTTTTTGAAAGCAAACACATTGAAAATTATTTGGTTGAAATAGGCGGAGAGATAAAGACTAAAGGCATTAACGCTGAAAAAAACTTGTCCTGGACCATTGGTATAGATGATCCTAATTTTAATGGTGAACAAAGCTACTCAAAAATCCTTGCCCTAAAAGATGAAGCGATGGCAACTTCTGGTACCTATCGCAAATTTAAGACAGATGAAGAAGGTAATCGTTATGCACACATTATTGACACCAAAACAGGTTATCCTACTAAAACCAATATTTTGAGTGTTTCAGTTATAGCTGAGGATTGCATAACAGCAGATGGTTATGCAACAGCTTTCCAGACAATGGGAATTGAAAAAGTAGAGGACTTTTTAAACAGGCACCCAGAATTAAAAGTTTATTTTATATATGAAGATAACGACAATGTTGTAAAAACCCTAAATTTAAACGATTTTCCCGACTAATTATTTATAGACTACAGGAATAACCTCTCCCTTTGCCAATCTGAATTTATCAATGTCCTCTTTTGAAAGCTTTGCTGTATAATCAACTTCTTCTACCTTAAATCCTATAGTTCTAAGTTTATTAAAATAATCTCTTCCATAAATACGTACATGGTCATATTGTCCAAATATTTTAGTACGTTCTTTTTTATCGGTTATAGAATTATCTTCAAAAGTCACTTCAAGATTCAAATCTTGTGGAATTTGGAATATGCCATAACCTCCAGGTTTCATAACACGGTACAGCTCTTGCATCGCTTTTGTATCATCAGAAATATGTTCCAATACATGGTTGCACAGTATTACGTCGTAGCTATTATCTTCAAAGGGAAGGTTGCAAATATCTGCTTTAACATCTGCAATAGGCGATTCTAAATCTGTTGTGGTATAATCTAGGTTTTCAAGTTTTCTAAAACGTTTTAAAAAACATTGTTCTGGTGCAAAATGGAGAACCTTTAGTTTTTTAGAAAAGAAATCGGTTTCGTTTTTTAAATACAACCAAAATAGACGATGACGTTCTAAGGAAAGTGTAGAAGGGGAAAGTACATTATTTCGCTGCTTACCATAGCCATAAGGTAAAAACTTTATAAAACTTCTGCCATCAATAGGATCAGTGTAGGTCTTACCTTTTAATAGAAACGCCAAAATAGGTCTAACAAAGTAGCTTAACCTAATAAGGATAGGTCTTGGAATAAAATTTAAGAATAGTTTAAAGAGTGATTTCATTTGATATATAATTCTGACACGAATTTCACAAATTTACACCAAACATTACAGAACAATTCTTTTATATCATAAACTATCTTCTCCAAAGTTAATTAGAAGTCCCAACTTTAATTTTGAAACAGCTAAATAATTTTAGGTTTGTTTAATATGTGAATCAGTCAAACAGCTTATTGCTTTTAATTCTAAAACAATTTTATCTTCAATTATAAAATCGGCTTTGTACTTGTGTGGCAATTATATTTCCTTTATAGTTAATTGCATATTGGGTTTCTCTAGAATATTCAATTCCATTATCAATAAACTCTATTTCTAAAGCATCTGCATAAACTACTTCGTTAAAACCTTTACCAAGTTGATTATGTACCTCCATACAAATCCCAATAATTTTATAAGCTTCATCTTTATATATTAATTTGGTCATAAAATGAAGGTGTTTTCAAATAGAAATTAGTGAAAATTAGTGAAATTCGTGTCAAAGAAAATTATAATACAAACACCTCTTTTCTAAAAGAATCTTCTTCAGTAGATATGATTCCCAAAGCTTCATGAACATAAGCAAATGTTGAAAGAATCTCTGGTTTTCCATCAATTATAGCAATATCATGCTCAAAATGTACACTTGGTTTTCCATCTTGTGTTACAATCGTCCAGCCATCTTTAAGTTGTTTCACCTTGTGTGTTCCTAAGTTTATCATGGGCTCAATGGCAACCACCATACCTTCAATAAATTTTTTACCTCTGCCTCTACGACCGTAATTTGGCATTTCAGGATCTTCGTGCATTTTTCTGCCAAGTCCATGGCCAACCAATTCTCTAACGACACCGTAACCTTCGGACTCACAATGCTGTTGAATTGCGTACCCAACATCACCGACTCTGTTGCCAAGTTTCAGTTGTTTAATTCCCACGTAGAGTGATTCTTTTGTGACTTTTATTAGTTTTTTTGTTTCTTCCGCTACTTCACCAATCTCAAAGGTGTAAGCGTGGTCACCGTAAAAGTCATTCATCAAAGCACCACAATCCACAGAAACAATATCACCATTTTTTAATGGAGTATCAGTTGGTAATCCGTGTACCACTGCTTCATTTACACTACAAAGTAAGGTTGAAGGGCAATCATAGAGTCCTTTAAAACCTGGTACTGCACCTTGGTCTCTAATAAATTCTTCAGCGATGGTATCTAAATGGTTGGTGGTAACACCTTCTTTTACTTCTTTGGCAAGCATGCCTAAGGTTTTAGATACTACAAGCGCACTTTGACGCATTAGTTCAATTTCTTCTCTGGTCTTTGCAATAATCATTAATAAAAAATTTTGAAGGGCAAAGGTACATAATTCAGAAGATACTTTCCTTTGTTGTATTTTGAAGATAATACTATAATATGTGAATTTTTATACTAAAATTGCCACCATTTCTTTTTTGGTGCACTAATTTTAGGTTTTTCGTTTGTAATCATCTGATAGATTTCTCCCCAACCAAGAATACCGCCAATGTTGCGGTCGTCTATAAAAAGATCCGCATGGACTTTACGGCTTCTACTGTAATCGAATTTCTCTTCTGGAAAGCTGGCATTGACAGCATAGAATTCTATGCCATTTTCTTTACAGAAATCTATTGCTTCTTCAAGTTTTACACCACATCTATAAGTCCAGAGAATAAGTCTGTGACCATCTTCCTGTAGTCTTTTAAGAGTTTCAAAAGCAAAGATTCTTGCTTTTCCTATTTTAGGGTAAGCATCTTCTACTATGGTGCCATCAAAATCTACGGCTATTATTAATCTATCGTGAAAATTCATGTTATCAATCAATTAAGGGCAAATCTACAATAATTTTTCTGCTTAAATCAGGCTATTTTGAGTCATAGCATCTGGTTGCGTAATACCAATTAATTTTAAAACAGTTGGAGCAATGTCACCCAAAATACCATCGTTGATTGAGGTTAAATCCTTGTCTATTAGTATTATAGGAACAGGGTTTGTGGTGTGTGCCGTATTAGGTGTACCATCTGGGTTTATCATGGTTTCACAATTTCCATGGTCTGCAATTAGGATAGTAGTGTAATCATTTTCTAAGGCTTCTGTTACAACGTCTTTTACACACTCGTCAATTACTTCGCAAGCTTTTATAGCAGCTTCCATTACACCTGTGTGACCAACCATATCTCCGTTGGCGAAATTTAGACAAACAAAATCCACATCACCTTTCTTTAATTCCGGAATTAGGGCATCTCTCAATTCGTAAGCGCTCATTTCTGGTTTAAGATCATAGGTTGCTACTTTTGGTGAGTTTCTTAATATTCTTGTTTCTCCTTCAAAAGGTGTTTCTTGACCTCCTGAGAAGAAAAATGTAACGTGTGGGTATTTTTCAGTTTCGGCAATTCTTATTTGTTTTTTGTTATGTTTCGCTAATACTTCACCTAAAGTATCGGTTAGGTTCTCTTTATTGAATACAACATTAGTACCTTTAAAATTGTCATCATAATTAGTCATGGTTACATAATGCAAATTGAGCTTGTGCATATTGTATTCATGAAAATCTATCTGTGACAATACTTGTGTTAATTGACGACCTCTATCTGTTCTAAAGTTGAAGAAAATAACAACATCTCCATCTCCAATGGTAGCAATTGGTTGGTTGTTTTCGTCGGTGCAAATTAGAGGTTTTAAAAACTCGTCTGTAATATTCTCCTCGTAGCTAGATTGAATGGATTTTAAAATAGCATCGGTTTTTTTTCCTTCTCCATTGACTAAAGCATCATAGGCCAATTTAACACGCTCCCAACGTTTATCTCTATCCATAGCATAATAACGACCTGTTACGGTAGCTAACTTACCTGTGGTTTTTTTAAGCTGATCTTCTAATTCTGAAATAAAACCGTAACCTGATTTTGGATCTACATCTCGTCCATCTGTAAAGGCATGTACAAAAACATCTTTTAAACCAAAATCATTGGCAGCATCCAATAACCCGAAAAGGTGATTAATGTGAGAATGTACTCCACCATCACTTACTAAACCTAAAAAATGAACTTTTTTGGCATTGCTTTTAGCATAATCAAAAGCGGTTTTTAAAACAGGTTCTTCACGAAGTGTTTTATTTTTAACGGCTAAATTTATTTTCACCAAATCTTGATACACAATTCTCCCAGCACCCAAATTCATGTGCCCAACTTCACTATTGCCCATTTGTCCCTCCGGAAGGCCAACGTGCAAACCGTCCGTTCTTAAACTGGCACTTGGGTATTTATGGTAAAGCGAATCTATAAATGGTGTTTTGGCATTATCTATGGCAGAAACTTTAGGGTCTGGTGATTTTCCCCAGCCATCTAAAATCATTAATACTACTTTCTTGTTCATATATTGGTTTTTAGTGGTTCTTCAAAGATAACATATACAATGCTATAACAAATTTCTTCATTTAAAAATTTAAGTTATTAAGTCTGTTTTAAACTATCATAACGGATGGGTTACTTACAGTATTGGTTTTGATAAAGTCTTAACATATTTGTTTTCAAACTGTTAAATAACTGTTATCTATTTATGTTAAGTGTAACAAATTGAATTTTATATCGTCTATTTAGTATAATCATAAAACAAATCAATTAATTAAAATCATTTCATCATGAAAAAAACAGTAATCATTTTAGCCTTAGCATTGGGCTTTTCAATCAGTAACGTAAATGCAACGAACACTATTTTAACTTCCGGAGTTGAGGTAATTAAACCTGTTGAGGTAAGTCCACTTTGCAAAGCGGTAGCGACAGGAGATATGGTAGCGGTAAAAAAACTTATTAAGTCGGGAGCTAATGTCAATGAAAAATCTAACGGTATGATGCCTATTCATTATGCGGCAAAATATAATCGTGTAGATATGATAAAGGTATTGATAACAGCAGGATCTAAAATCCATGAGGTTTGTGATAAAGGTTTTACACCATTGAGACATGCAGAGAAATCTAAAGCTAAGGATGCAGCATTGTTCTTAAAGAGATTTAAAAAGAAAACTGTCTAAAATTTAGACAATTATTTGAGTTAGTTAGTTAGCAAAAGCGCCTTTGGAGAAAGGCGCTTTTTTATATAAAATTCTATTTCAGAAAACTTAAATCGGAATTTGTAGAAATTTCATAAGGTGATTTTCCATGTTCAAATATTCTAGCTTCCAAAGTTCCTTTTAAAGTTAGGTTATCTTCTTTTGCTTCAATCCAACTGCCTTCACGCAATCCAATTACAGGTGGAGTGTTGTAAGCATGAAATTCCTTGATTCTTGTTTCACGTGTTTCCCCTTTATGTGTACTATTTGGATCTGGATCTAAATAATGTGGATTAATATTAAAAGGCAATATCCCTAAAGTTTTAAAACTTGGAGGATATACAATAGGCATATCATTTGTGGTATTTATCGTTAAGCCACAAATATTACTTCCTGCACTTGTTCCTAAATATGGAGTGCCTTTATTTATGGCATTTTTAAGTGGATTCAAAATGTCATTTTTATACAACATATTGACTAAAACAAAGGTGTTTCCACCTCCAACAAAGATACCTTTGGCATTAGCAATAGCTTTAACAGGGTTTTTAAACTGATGAATCCCTTTTACCTTTTTATCTATTTTACTAAAAGCCTCAGAGGTTTTTTTTGTGTATTCATCATGGGAAATACCGCCAGGTCTTGCGTACGGAATAAATAGAATTTCATCTGTTTTTTCAAAATGAATTTGAAGTTCATCTAACAAATAATCTAAATAATCACTTCCGTGTATGGTTGAAGTGCTGGCAATGAGCATTGATTTCAAAATAGAGTGTTTTTTGTAAAAATAAGAGTTATTTTTTATTCATATAAATAGCGAGAATGGTCTTTTCCATTTTTCGATTTAACAAACATTTACCACCTATTTTTTATGAAAATTAAAGAATATAACCGAACTTTAGTTTTAAAACCAATTTATAATGAACAAAACACTACTTATACTCTTTAGCCTTTTCGCAACCGTTATTTACAGTCAAGATGTTAACCGAATTACCGTTGATGGTAAAATTATAGTTTCTTCTGCTGATAAAGAAGGAGTAACGGTATTCAATAGCTCATCTAACAAAGGCACGTTTACGGATGAAAACGGAGATTTTAAGATTAACGTGGCAGTAAATGATATCGTTGAGTTTAGCTCGTTGCAATTTAAGGACTTTACGGTAAAAGTTACGGACAATATTATGGAAACTAAGCAAATGACCGTAATTTTGGTTGAAGAAGTTAACAAATTACCAGAAGTAGTGCTGTTACCATTTGGTCTCACAGGTGAAATAGATGCAGATTTAGCTAATGTTAGAACTTACAACGCAGATTTAGATGCCATTTATTTTGGATTGGAAAATGTTGAAGATTTTGAGTTTTCTGCAGATTATAAAACTGAAGCTGAAAATTTGGCGTTTAACGAATACCATCCACGTGTAGAAAATATGATAAACGTTGTAAACTTAGCAGGCTTTATTTACAAACAAGTTTCGGGTAAAACAACAACATCCAAAACCGATAAGGAAAAAGCCCTTGAGAGGTCTCCGTTTCAAAAAGCGTTAGACCAATATAGTATCAATTACATTCATGTAAATTTTAATATACCTCGCGAAGAAGTCCCAAACTTTGTAAATTATGTTGAAAATCAAGGTATAGATAAAGAACTACTTGAGGATGATAAAGAACTACAATTTTTAGAGCGTATAAACGAATTGAGCAAATCTTTCTTAAAACAAAAAAGTGATAAAAATTAATGTTTTGTTTTTGGTCACCATATTGGCTTCATTTTCCTTTTTAAATGCCCAGCGTAAAGGTTTAAAAGGACAACTTGTTGCAAATGATGATATTGAAGGCATTCACATTCTAAACAAAACTGCGGTAAAATATACCGTTTCTAGTGAAGATGGTAGTTTTACAATTCCGGCAAAAGTTTCTGACACTTTGTTTATTTCTGGTTTAAAATACGAACCCAAACAGATTGTCATTTCTAAATCTATTTTTGAATCAGGTAATTTTGAAGTACAGTTAGTAGAAAAAATTAATGAGTTAGATGAGGTTATACTCGGTAAACTTTTAACAGGAAGTCTTCAATCTGATATTGAAAACTCAGACGACGAAGCCGAGATTAATTTTTACGACTTGGGCATTCCTGGTTATAAAGGCAAACCACTAACGCAAAACGAAAGAAAATTACACGACGCAGATGCTGGCAAAACTTTAGCGGTTATGGGAGGTCCCTTTGGTGGTGGAGCAGCAATAAATTTTCATAAACTATTGAACAAAATTAGTGGAAGAACCAAAAAACTTGAGAGAATCGTTGCCATTGATAATAGTGAAAAATGCATAGATCGCTTAAGACGGGAGTTTGCCGAAGCTATTTTTGAAACAGATTCCTTAGCTGAACATCTTAAAAATGAATACTTTTATTTCTGCCAAGAAGATGAGGATTTTAAAGCTTTATGTGAAGAAAACAATGATCTGAAAGCCATAGAATTTTTGAAACAAAAACTAAAAGCCTATAAAGAAATTAGGCAGTCTGCAACTAAAGATTAATTTTGGAATACTTTTTGGTTTCACAAGTCAAACTTTACCACTTCAAATGAAATTAGTACAACTCTTTTTTGCATTTCTCATCTTTCCTGTTCTGTTATCTAGCGATATAAAGCACGAATATTACGTTAGCGTAACCAAAATAGAATATTCAGAAAAAGATAAATCACTTCAAATTATAACCCAGATTTTTATAGATGATTTTGAAAAACTATTACGACAGCGATACGATGAAACCATAACTTTGACCGAAGAGGATGAATCAACAATGGTTAATACCTATATGAAGCGTTATTTGGCGGATAAACTTAACGTAAAAGTTAACGGAACTGCTGCTAGTTTTAAATTTATAGGTAAAGAGTACAAAGATGGTATTACCTATTGTTACCTCGAGATTGAAGATGTTTTAAACATAAACTCAATAAAAGTTACAAATCAAACTCTCTTCGATGTTTTTCCAGAACAGCAAAATATCGTTAGATTAAAACTAAAAAATAAGAACAAGAGTTTTTTACTACTTCCAGCCAAAGACACGTGCGTGTTAAACTTTGATTAAAACCCTATTAAAAACTGCCAAAATCGTTATTTTAGGCTTCGATTTTAAAATTACTAAAATAAATTATGAAGATTTTTAAGTATTCCTTATGCGCCATGCTATTTGTATCGGTGAGCGCATTCGCTCAAGATGAAATACAGCCTGAGCGTAAACCTGGTCACACTAACCAAAACAAATTCAAACAATTATACGATGAGTTTGCTACACCAAACATGTTTAGAACAGGTTCTGGTGCTCCAGGTCCTGCTTATTACCAACAGCAGGCAGACTATAAAATGGATATTGAGATTGATGATGAAAAAGCAAAATTATATGGTGACGAAACCATTACTTACACCAACAATTCCCCAGACGAGTTAAAATATCTTTGGGTGCAGTTAGACCAAAATATGCGTGCAAGAGATTCAAAAACGCCTCTTATTTCAAATGATAGAAATCAAGAAGCAACTTATCCAGGTAGTTTTGCAAACCAATATTTAAAAGAATCTTTTGATGGTGGTTTTAATATTGAGCATGTAAAAGATACTAACGGGAAAGATTTGCCGCACATGATTAATCGTACTATGATGCGTGTAGAATTGCCAAAAGCAATGAAAACTGGTGATAAATTTTCATTCAAGATAAAATGGTGGTACAATATTAATGATCACGTAAAGGATGGAGGACGTTCTGGTTATGAGTATTTCCCAGAAAATGACAACAGAATATATGTAATGGCACAGTTCTACCCACGTATGGCAGTTTATAACGACGTAGAAGGTTGGCAAAACTCCCAATTTTGGGGACGTGATGAATTTGCTTTGCCATTCGGTGATTTTGATGTTAACATTACAGTGCCAGCAGACCATATTTTAGATGGTACAGGTTATTTAACCAATAGAGAAGAGGTGTTTACAAAAGATATGATGAAGCGTTTTAAAGATGCTAAAAAATCTTACGATAAGCCTGTAATGATTGTAACCCAAAAAGAAGCAGAAAAAACAGAAAAGTCTAAAAGCAGCGCCAAAAAGACTTGGAAACTTTCTGCACAAATGGTTCGTGATTTTGGTTTTGCAACTTCACGTAAATTCCTTTGGGATATGATGGCTGTAAAAATTGGAGATAAAGATGTTATGGCTGTATCCTTATACTCTAAAGAAGGAAACCCACTTTGGGAACAATGGTCAACAAAATCTGTGGCGAGTACCTTAAAATCTTACTCAAGAATGACGTTTGATTATCCTTATCACAAAGCAATTTCAGTACACGCACCTATGGGAATGGAATATCCTATGATTTGCTACAACTTTGGTCGTCCGGATAAAGACGGAAACTACTCTGATAGAACAAAATACGGAATGATCTCGGTAATTATTCATGAAGTTGGGCATAATTTTTTCCCAATGATTGTAAATAGTGATGAGCGTCAGTGGACATGGATGGATGAAGGTTTAAATACTTTTGCTCAATATGTAGCCGAACAAGATTTTGGTGAATGGAATCCAACAGCACTGTCCGAAGGTGATGAAAAATATCCATCACGTAGAGGACCTGCTAAAAATATTGTAAGATACATGGGAGGTGAGCAAGATTTTATTGCTCCAATTATGACAAAAGGCCTAAACACTTATCAATTTGGTAACAATGCTTATGGTAAGCCAGCAACAGGATTAAATATTTTGAGAGAAACTATAATGGGAAAAGAATTGTTCGATTATTCTTTTAGAGAATATGCCAATCGTTGGATGTTTAAGCACCCAACACCAGAAGACTTTTTCCGTACAATGGAAGATGCGTCTGCAGTGGATTTAGATTGGTTCTGGAGAGGCTGGTTCTACACTACGGATTACACAGATATAGGTGTTAAGGAAGTTAAAAAGTTCTATGTGTCAAACGAGCCAACTGCAGCTATAAAAAAACGTATGGAAGCACAAGGTCGTTCTGTAGATGATTTACCTCCTTTGGTGTATTTTGTTGAAGAAGGAAGCGAAGACTTTAAGGAAAGTATGAAAAATCAAGATGCACTTAACGATACAAAGACATTGAAAGAGTACGTTATGGATAATTTTACTCCAGAGGAACGTAAAAATTTAAAATCCCCAAAGTATTTTTATAATGTTACTTTTGAAAAGCCAGGCGGACTGGTAATGCCATTGATTGTAGAATATACCTATGCTGATGGTACAAAAGAGAAAATAACATATCCTGCACAGATTTGGAGACTGAATGATGATGAGGTTTCCAAGGCTATTGGAAGTGATAAGGAAATTGTTTCAATTGTCGTAGATCCAGATTTAGAAACTGCAGATGTCGATACAACCAATAATTCTTGGCCAAGAGAAACCCAGGATAGCGATTTCGATAAGTTTAAGAACAATATGAAAAATTAAGTAAAGAATCTTAAAAGATTAAGCCTACTTTAACGAGTAGGCTTTTTTTATTACATAAACTCGCTATATATTTGTAGTGTGATAAAACTAACAACATTTTTATTTATTGGTGGCACCGAAATAATATTTATATTATTTCTGGTGGTGATGGTTTTTGGTGCAGATAAAATCCCTGAAATAGCACGTGGCTTAGGGAAAGGAATGCGTCAATTAAGAGATGCCACCAATGATATAAAGCACGAGGTTACAAAAACAGCAAAAGAAGGTAATGTTGTTGATACCGAAGTGACTAAAAACATCAATGAGGAACTAAAAAAAGTAAAGGATGATCTCGAAGATTTTACGGGTTCCTTAAAACGAGATAAGTAGTACTATTTTTTTCTGCTAATAGTTAAACCATCTCTTATCGGAAAAATCACAGTTTCTATCCTTTGGTCGGTTTTAAGCAATGTATTATACTCTAAAACTGCTTTTGTAGATTTATCTTTTTCATTTAACGGCTCTATAACTTTACCGTGCCACAAGACATTGTCGGATAAAATAACACCACCAGTTTCCAACTTATCAATTATAGCATTAAAATAATTGCAATAGTTTGGTTTATCTGCATCAATAAACACCAAATCAAAGCTCATATCTAAGGTAGAAATTATGTCTAAAGCATTACCTGTATGCTGAATAATTTGTTCTCCGTAATTTGATTTATCAAAATATTTTCTTTGAAAATCAAGCAACTCTTCATTAATGTCAACGGTATGAATTCTTCCATTTTCTCTCAAACCTTCAGCTAAACATAAAGTAGAATATCCGGTAAACGTACCAAGTTCTAAAATTGATGTTGGTCTAATCAACTTTGATATCATACTTAACACACGACCTTGATATGGTCCGCTGAGCATTATTGGCTGTAAAATTTTCTGATAGGTTTCCCTAGTAAGCTGTTGAAGCAATTTTGGTTCTTCTTCAGAATGTGCAACAATATAATCGTCTAATTTTTCTGGTAAGAAATGCATTAGGCTAAAATTCTATTCATTAATTTGTCTTTTGCTTTTTGATCATCACCACATAGCCATTTAATGACATTATCTTCCCAAATCGCATCACGCTCAACCTCTGTTATAATTTTTCGCTCTATTGCTAAATCTAAAATTTTCCCAGGATAAGAAGATTGCTTTTCACTTTCCATCTCGCCGAGCGGATACGGATCATCTAAGCCCATTAAAACTTGTTTAGAACCTTGATTTCTAATTAATAACTCTAAACCACCTGTATCATGCACCAACGTATCGAAGAATATATTTTTATGTCCAACTGCTTTTCTTGGGTGACTTTTGCCTTCAAATAAATCTGGTCGTCCATCAAATCCTTGGATTCGTCTTCCAAGATTTATTTGTGCTAATTGTCCTCCATGAGCAAAACAAGTTCGCATATTTGGGTATTTGTCTTGGTAGCCATTTAAGGTTAAAAAATGGTAGGCATCAGCACATTGTGCCAACATCCAAATTAAATGAAAACGCCAAGATGTATTTTCAAGTTTAATGAATTTTTCTCCATCATAAGGGTGAATTTCAACAGCCAAATTGTATTTGTTTGCCAACTCGAAGATGGGCTCATTTTCTTCATCAAAAATACACCTCCAAGTTCCAATGGTATCCATATAATGTGTTGGTAAACATAAAAGTTGAAGGCCTAATTCCTCAACGCAACGCTCAATCTCCCAACAAGCACCTCTTACAAAACCAGGGTGAACCACAAAACCACAAGTAAATTTACTCGGATTTTCATGCTGCACTTTTGCATTAAAATCATTTTGAAATCGCAACGCCTGCTTCATTTCTTCAACACGCAAACCGTTACCATAAAGTTGTGATAAATTTAAAACAACCGCATGATCAATTTTGTAGCGCTCCATCCAAGCTAGCTTTTCATTTAGAAAAAAACTTGAATCTGTAATTGGACGGTTCCAATCCTTTTGAAGCATATATTTTCGATCCTTATCTACCCAGAAAATCCCTTTATCCTTCATAAATTGAGGAATTTCCTCAGGATAGGGAAGAAGGTGCGAATGACCGTTTATTCTAAGTTTACGTTTAGTCATCTATTTGCACTTTCTTTGGTGGCTGCATTACCTTGTCACAATTTGGACATTCTCGTTTATCTTTATCGCCATAGTATTTATCAAAAATCTTTGGCATATCTGTTTCTATATTTTCAACGGTGAAATCCTCTTCGTATAATTTAGTTGTACAGTTTTCACAGAACCAAAGTAAGGCATCTCGCATACCACCTGGCCGTTTGTATTCAATAACTAAACCAACCGTGTTTGCGCCACGTTGCGGTGAATGGGGAACTTTAGGCGGTAACAGAAAAATTTCACCTTCTTTAATATGTATGTCTTTTGGCTCTCCTTCATCGATAACTTTTAAAACAATATCACCTTCAACTTGATAGAAAAATTCCGGTGTTTCATTGTAATGATAATCTTTTCGGCTATTTGGACCACCAACAACCATAACAATAAAGTCGCCATCTTTCCAAACGACTTTATTTCCAACGGGAGGTTTTAGTAAATGGCGGTTTTCTTCAATCCAAGCTTTGAAATTTATTGGTGATACTAATTTGCTCATGATTTTAGTTTTGTATGTCATTGTGAGGTTTTAGCTATGGCATTCTCATATTGTAAGAATTACTTTGCCGTATCTTCCTTGTTGTGACGGATTAATTTACTTGTTATAAAGTTACAAAGATTTTGTTCGTCCGCCATCAACAGGTAAATTAATTCCGTTGATGTAACCTGCACGTGCACTTGCCAAAAATGTAATGGCATCTGCTAACTCTTCAGGTTTTGCAAAGCGTTTTGCTGGTACTGCACTTTTCATTGCATTTGCAGCTTCCTCTTCGGTTTTTCCTGTTTTATTCGACTTATTTTTTATAATTTCAGAAAGACGTTCTGTTCCTGTTGCTCCTGGTAAAACATTGTTAACCGTTATACCAAATTCACCCAATTCATTAGCTAAAGTTTTGCTCCAATTGGCAACAGCTCCTCTAATGGTGTTGCTAACGCCAAGACCGTCTAAAGGTTGTTTTACTGACGTTGAAATAACATTTACAATTCTGCCATAACCTTCAGATTTCATAAAAGGTACAATAGTTTGAGCTAGTACGTGGTTGCATTTGAGATGCTGTGTAAATGCAGATTCAAATTCGTTAACTTCTGCAGAAAAAATAGGGCCACCTTTTGGTCCGCCAGTATTATTCAATAAAATATGAAAGCCATGATTTTCTCTAATATAGGTTTCAACTTTTTCTTTTAACTCCATTGGATTTGAAAAATCAGCAACGATATAATCATGGTTTCTATGTTGAGGTAATTCTGAAAGTACTGCTTTTAGTTTGTCTTCGTTTCTTGCAATTAATGTGACTTGCACACCTTCTGCAGCCAATGCCATTGCTGTTGCCTTTCCTATTCCTGCTGTACTACCGCAAACTAATGCGTATTTGTTGTTTAGTTCTAAGTTCATAGTTTTTGTCTGGTCGAGCGCAGTCGAGACCTATTTAGTTTTATTTAATCTTCTTGTTTATAATTTGAATGTGTTGCATTTCTACATTCAGATAAAATTTGCAACATATCATATTCTCCTTTAGCTAATGCATGTTTCTTTTTCGCACTCCATTTTTTTATCTTCTTTTCAAAATATATCGCTTGTTCAATATCGTTAAATTCTTGATGAAATATTAATTCTAATGGTCTTCTTTTATAAGTAAAGCAGCTTTTATTTAAACCTTTTTTATGTTCCATAAGTCTTCTCGAGAGATTGTTTGTAACTCCAGTATAATTTAGGTTATCGGCGCATTGCAATATATAAACAAAATATGTTTTCATAATTGACCTCTCGACTGCGCTCGAGGTGACATTTTAGTTCTAATTTTATTTTTTATGTCTGGTCGAGCGCACTCGAGACCTTGCTCGATTAATATTTTATACAAACATTCTTAGCTTCAGTAAAAAAGCGAAGCGCTTCAAAACCACCTTCTCTACCAACTCCACTGGCTTTTACTCCACCAAAAGGAGTCCTTAAATCGCGCATCATCCAAGTGTTCACCCAAACGATACCTGCTTGCAACTGGTTGCTCATTCGCATGGTTCGTTTTAAATCATTGGTCCATAGTGTTGCTGAGAGTCCGTATTTTACTTTATTGGCCATTTGAAGCACGTTATCTTCAGTATGAAATGGCATTAGAGTTACTACAGGTCCAAAAATCTCTTCTTGGTTAACGCGACACTCATCATTTGGAACTTCTATAATGGTTGGTTCTAAATAATAACCATTTTCATAACCCTCAATTTTTACTTCATTTCCACCACAAAGAATAGACCCGTTTTCATTTTTTGCAATTTCAATGTATTCTTTTACCTTTTCGAGATGCGATTTTGAAACTAAAGCTCCTATATCTGTTTCATCGTTTGAAGGATGACCAACTTTTAATTGTTTTACTTTTTCTACAAAATCTGTTTTAAACTTTTCATATAACGAAGCTTCTACAAAAATTCGACTTCCACACAAACAAATTTGACCTTGATTAGCAAAGGAAGACCGAACCGTTGTATTCAGCATGTCTTCATAATCACAATCTGCAAAAATGATATTTGGATTCTTTCCACCTAATTCTAATGATAATTTTTTGAACATTGGTGCAGCTACTTTTGCAATGTGAGCTCCTGTAGCAGTTCCGCCAGTAAAACTAATAGCTTTAATGTCTGGGTGTTCAATGATGGCTTGGCCTGTGGTGGTACCTAATCCGTGAACAATATTTAATACTCCCTTAGGTAAACCTGCTTCGTTACAGATTTCTCCAAGTAAATAAGCCGTCATGGGTGTGATCTCACTTGGCTTTGCCACAACACAATTTCCTGCGGCAATGGCTGGTGCAATTTTCCATGTAAAAAGATAGAGTGGGAGATTCCATGGTGAAATACAACCTACAACACCTATCGGTTGCCGCAATGTGTAATTTATAGCTTGTTGTCCAACGGATTCGTGACTTTCACTTGCGAATTGCGTTATAGCATTTCCGAAAAACCTAAAGTTGCTTGCAGCTCTAGGAATGTCCACAGCTTTCGCTAGAGACACAGGCTTACCGTTATCTTTACTCTCTGCTTCAGCAAACCGTTGTAGGTTGGCTTCTAATAATTCTGAAATTTTAATTAGAATACGACTACGTTCTTCTAATGTTGTTTGTGACCAATTAGGAAAAGCAGATTTTGCGGCAATGTATGCGTTTTCTACATCAACTTTCGTTGAGTTTGGAATTTGGCCATAAACTTCTCCGCTTGAAGGATTATAATTATCCATCCATCCATTAGCGTTAGAAGGCATAAATTTTCCGTTTATGTAATTTTGAATTTTCATTATTGTTTTTTGTAAGCCATAACCTTTATCTCTACCACCAAATCTGGATGCGGTAATTGGTGCACAGCGACAGTTGTTCTGGTGGGTCCGGTTTCTTTTTCAAAAAACTCAGCGTAAGCTTTGTTGTAGCCTGCAAAATCATTCATGTTAACTAGAAAAGAAGTTACATCTACAACATCTTTTAAAGAGGCTTCTACCTTTGCTAAGTTCTTTTCTATATTTTTTAAAACTTCTCGTGTCTGTACTTCTGCATTGAGTCGTTTGGTACCCATTTCGTCAATTATGTCAACTCCTGCAATCGTATTATCTGCACGTCTAGAACTTGTGCCCGAAACAAAAATAAAATCGCCAACTTGTTTTACATGTGGATATGCTCCTCTTGGTGTTACGTTAGTTCCTGCAGAAGCAGAACTTTTATCTTCTTGTTTATTCATAATATGTAGTCCTACTGTTTAATAATCAATGCAATCCTGCAACTCTATCGTTCTCTAAAATTGCTTCGGTTTCAGTTTTTACTTTAATTAAAATGTCTTTAATAGTATCTGATGCGGAAATGACTCCATCAGATAACATATTCAATATTGCTTTATCTTGTGCTCTTCCTCTAAGCATGGCTTCTCTATAACCAATATCTTCATTAAAGGTAACTAAACTATATTTTGAAGAATATTCATTTGGAAATTCTTTTTCCAAAGCCATTTCAATTTTTCTTTTTTCTTGAAATATGGACTGCCCAACGTGATCTTTCATTTCGTGAAAATTGTCAATAGCTAAATCCGCTATCGCATCGGTATCTGGCTTTCTGTTTTTCTGATAGGTTTTAAAAATTGCTTCCCAATTCTTTAAATTTTGATCTAAAACCTTATCAAACTCAACAACATCTTCAAAAGAAGCGTTCATGCCTTGGCCGTAAAAAGGTACAATGGCATGGGCAGAATCTCCCATTAAACTGTCTCTTATACACATCTCCGAGCCCACGAGACAGGCAGAAATCTC
>OLHK01000207.1_pt1 | contig 17795 bp, 12 predicted proteins | sample 1609371 | NCBI WGS metagenome assembly OLHK01 (sample SAMN05416779, study PRJEB24817) | seawater metagenome | isolation source: Sea water | place: Canada:Atlantic | collected 2013-11
CGAGATTTCTGCCTGTCTCGTGGGCTCGGAGATGTGTATAAGAGACAGATACATAACAGTGCTGGTGTCATTAAGTCTGGTGATGCTTATGCAAATAAAATTTTTGCAGAGTACAACCAAACAGCAATGACAGCTTTTCCTACGCTGACCGATCAAGATATTTCTGATATCTTAGCTTATACCGCTCAACCTAAAGCAGAACCTACTGTTGCAGAAGAAGGGCCATCTGGTGGTAGAGGCGGAGAAAGCGGAACCTCAAATAATTTAATCTTAGGCGCATTAGCACTATTGTTCGCGTTATTGGCAATTGCATTGATTCTTGTAAATCGTACTTTAAATCGTTTTGCAGATGAAAAAGGTATAGAGCGACCTGTTAAGGAAAAAGGAACTCCAATTTGGAAAGCCTTTGTGCAAAATCAATTCTTGGTTTTGGTTACAGCCATTTTCTTTTTATTAGCAAGTGGTTATTTTGTGTATGGATACTTTATGCAAGTTGGAGTAGATCAAGGTTACGAGCCAGTTCAGCCAATTCATTACTCACATAGAATTCATGCAGGTGTTAACGGTATCGACTGTAAATATTGCCACTCTTCTGCTAGAGTGAGTAAGACTTCTGGTATTCCATCTTTAAATGTATGTATGAACTGTCACAAATCTATTGGTGAAGTAGCGGAAAATGTACACACAGAAGGAATTAATGAATACGGTGTGGATTATAACGCGGAAATTCAAAAATTATACAAAGCTGTAGGTTGGAGCGAGGCAGAACAGCAATACACAGGTGTTACACAACCCGTAAAATGGATTCGTATTCACAACTTGCCCGACTTTGCTTACTTTAACCACTCACAGCACGTGTCTGTCGCAGGTATTGAATGTCAAACCTGTCACGGTCCTGTGGAGGAAATGGAGATTATGTATCAACACGCACCATTAACAATGGGCTGGTGTATTAATTGCCATAGGGAAACAAATGTAAAAGTAAAAGATAACGAATATTACACTAAAATACATGAGGAATTATCCAAAAAGTATGGTGTAGATCAGTTAACTGCGGCACAGATGGGTGGATTAGAATGCGGTAAGTGTCATTATTAATATTAAAAAAGAAGTAATTCAGAATCATATGTCATCAAACAAGAAATACTGGAAAAGTGTTGAGGAGCTAAACGAAAACAGCTCTATTGTTGAGACGCTACAACAGAATGAGTTTGTGGAAGAAATTCCAACAGATGAGTTTTTAGGAGATAAAGAATCGTTAGAGTCTTCATCAACATCGCGTCGTGATTTCTTAAAATATGTTGGTTTTAGTACAGCTGCGGCATCTTTGGCAGCTTGTGAAGGACCAGTGATTAAGTCAATTCCTTACGTAGTGCAGCCAACAGAAATTATTCCAGGTGTTGCAAACTACTACGCAACTACAATTGCAAACGGGTTTGATTTCGCAAGTGTTTTAGTAAAGACTAGGGAAGGACGACCAATTAAGATTGAAAACAATACAGATGCAGCAACTCACGGCATGGCAAATGCAAGGGTTAATGCTTCCGTTTTAGGATTGTACGATAACCTAAGAATAAAATCACCAATAAAAGGAGATTCCAAAATTTCTTGGGATACTTTTATGTCTGAAACAACTTCAAAATTAAATGGATTAAATGGAAAGCAAATTGTAGTGTTAACGCACACAATGCCAAGTCCATCTACAGATAAATTAATTGCAGACTTCAAATCAAAATTCGGTAATGTAAAGCATGTGGCTTATGATGCTGTATCAGAGTCAGCAACATTAGATGCCTACCAAGCCAAGTATGGTGAAAGAGGTATGGCTGATTACGATTTTTCAAAAGCTATGACTATAGTTTCTGTTGGTGCTGATTTTCTAGGAGATTGGCAAGGAGGAGGTTTTGAGTCTGGTTATGCCAAAAAACGTATTCCGGCTAACGGAAAAATGTCAAGACATATTCAATTTGAATCTAATATGTCTCTTTCTGGTGCAAATGCAGATAAGCGTGTGCCATTAACACCAAGCCAACAAAAATTAGCATTAGCTAAATTATACAGCTATGTTGTTGGAGTGGCTATTCCTGGATTTTTACCAGAAGCTTTGGATAAAGCGGTAAAAGATGCTGCGAAAGAATTAACCAAAGCGGGTAGAAATGGTGTTGTAGTTTCTGGTATTCAAGATGTAAATGCTCAGACCACAGTTTTAGAAATAAATGAAGCGCTTTCAAGTAGTGCTTTTGATTCTAAAACTACGATTAAAACACGCCAAGGAAACAACAAAGCAGTAATGCAGTTGGTTTCTGACATGAAAGCAGGTAAAGTTGGTGCCATTATTATGAAAGGTGTTAACCCAATGTACACGTTACCTAACGCTTCAGATTTTGCTGAAGGATTAAAGAAAACAGAATTATCGGTTGCATTTTCGATGAAACAAGACGAAACATCAACCAATTGCGAATATATAGCAGCTTTGCCTCATAATTTAGAATCTTGGGGTGATTTTGAATTTAAGTCGGGCCATTATTCTATGATGCAGCCAACTATACGTCCGTTATTTGATACCAAACAATTTCAGGAAGTATTGATGGCTTGGACAGGGAAATCGGGCTCATACAGAGATTACATAAAATCTGTTTGGACTCAAAATGGTTTAGGTGGATCTTCATTTAACAAAGTAGTGCAAGATGGTTTTTATGTAGGACGTTCAAGTTCAGCATCAACTACTTCTACATCGAATGATGATAAGACTTTTGTCGGTGGAGTAATTCAAGATGTCGCAGAAGGTTTAGGTTTGAAGGATAAAGAAGAAACATCTTCTAGTGCATCTCAAAAAGATACTATGGCAATGAATGTTGCTACTGGTGGAACTGCTGCAAGACAATTAGCAGCTTCTGCTGAAACTAAAGGTATGGAGTTGTCACTTTATACTAAAGTAGGTATGGGAGATGGTCAACAAGCCAACAACCCTTGGTTGCAAGAATTTCCTGATCCTATTACAAGAACTACTTGGGACAATTATGTTACCGTTTCAAAAGCAGATGCAGATCGTTTGGAATTGGTAAATAGAAATGTCGCTAATGGAGGTCTAAATGGTAGTTATGTCAATGTTACGGTTAATGGAGTAACTGTTGAGAATGTACCTGTGATTATCCAGCCAGGTCAAGCAAAGGGTTCTGTAGGTATGGCTTTTGGTTACGGTAGAACTTCCAAAGCTCTCAAGGAAGAAATGAAAACTGGTGTTAATGCATATCCATTATACCAAGATTTTAATACAACACAAGAAGTTTCTATTAGTAAGGCATCCAGTGAACATGAGTTTGCTTGTGTACAGTTGCATAACACGTTGATGGGTCGAGGAGACATCATTAAGGAAACTACTTTAGAAGTTTTTAATACAAAAAGTAAGAAACATTGGAATTCAGTTCCTCAAGTTTCCCTTAATCATATTGAAACTCCTGTAACATCTCCAGATGTAGATTTATGGGATGAATTCGATCGTTCAGTTGGACATCACTTCAATTTATCAATAGACTTAAACGCTTGTACAGGATGTGGAGCATGTGTAATCGCATGTCACGCTGAAAACAACGTACCAGTTGTTGGTAAGTCTGAAATGAGACGAAGTAGAGATATGCATTGGTTGCGCATTGATCGCTATTACTCATCTAATGAGACTTTTGAAGGTGATAATGTCGAGAAAGCAGACACTGATGGATTAGGTTTAGGGAATTATGTATTTGGAGATAGAGATGGTGATGGTTCGCTTTCTACGTTTGATAGGTTAGAAAATCCTACAGATAATCCTCAAGTAGCGTTTCAACCAGTAATGTGTCAGCATTGTAATCATGCACCTTGTGAAACAGTTTGTCCTGTTGCAGCAACAGCTCATGGTCGTCAAGGTCAAAACCACATGGCTTATAACAGATGTGTAGGTACAAGATACTGTGCTAACAACTGTCCTTATAAAGTACGTCGTTTTAACTGGTTCTTATACAACAAGAATGATGAGTTCGATTACTTTATGAATGACGACTTAGGTCGTATGGTATTAAATCCAGATGTAACTGTTCGTTCTCGTGGTGTCATGGAAAAATGTTCTATGTGTATTCAAAAAACACAGAAAACTATTCTTGATGCTAAACGTGAAGGACGTTTAGTTAAGGATGGTGAATTTCAAACAGCCTGTTCAGCAGCATGTGGAAATGGAGCTATGGTTTTTGGAGATATTAATGATAAAGACAGTAAAATAGCAGATTTAAAAGAAGATGATAGAGCGTATCACTTATTAGAGAGTGTGGGTACAAAACCAAATGTAGTGTACCAGACTAAAGTGAGAAATACATCAAAAGCATAAATTAAATTAAAGAACTAACTATATAATTATGGCGTCTCATTACGAAGCACCTATTAGAAGACCTTTAGTCACTGGTGAAAAATCTTATCATGATGTTACGGTTGACGTAGCAAGACCAGTAGAAGGCAAAGCCAATAAGGCATGGTGGATAGTGTTCAGCATTGCGTTAGTAGCATTCCTTTGGGGAATTGGTTGCATTATTTATACCGTATCTACAGGTATTGGAGTTTGGGGTCTTAACAAGACTGTAAACTGGGCTTGGGATATTACTAACTTCGTTTGGTGGGTTGGTATTGGACACGCAGGAACCCTGATTTCTGCAGTACTTTTGCTCTTTCGTCAAAAATGGAGAATGGCAATTAACCGTTCTGCAGAGGCTATGACAATATTCTCAGTTGTACAGGCAGGTTTGTTCCCAATCATTCACATGGGGCGTCCATGGTTGGCATATTGGGTGCTTCCAATTCCTAACCAATTTGGGTCTTTATGGGTAAACTTTAACTCACCATTACTATGGGATGTATTTGCGATTTCAACTTATTTATCTGTATCATTAGTATTCTGGTGGACAGGTTTATTGCCAGATTTCGCTATGATTAGAGATAGAGCGGTTAGACCGTTCCAAAAGAAAATTTATTCATTAATTAGTTTTGGTTGGTCTGGTAGAGCAAAAGATTGGCAACGTTTTGAAGAAGTATCTTTAGTACTTGCAGGTTTAGCAACACCATTAGTACTTTCAGTACATACCATTGTATCGTTTGACTTTGCAACTTCTGTAATACCAGGTTGGCATACAACGATATTCCCACCATATTTTGTTGCAGGTGCAATTTTCTCAGGATTTGCGATGGTAAATACGCTGCTTATCATTATGAGAAAAGTATGTAACCTAGAAGATTACATTACCGTTCAACATATTGAATTAATGAACATTGTCATTATGCTTACTGGTTCTATTGTAGGTGTGGCTTATATTACTGAGTTATTTATTGCTTGGTACTCTGGTGTTGAGTATGAACAATATGCATTCTTAAACAGAGCAACTGGTCCATATTGGTGGGCATATTGGTCAATGATGTGCTGTAATGTGTTCTCACCACAGTTTATGTGGTTCAAAAGATTAAGAACAAGTATTATGTTCTCCTTCTTTATATCAATTGTGGTAAACATTGGGATGTGGTTTGAGCGTTTCGTTATTATTGTAACCTCATTACATAGAGATTACTTACCATCATCTTGGTCTATGTTTTCACCTACATTTGTAGATATAGGAATTTTCATAGGAACAATAGGTTTCTTCTTTGTACTGTTTTTATTATACTCACGTACTTTCCCAGTGATTGCACAAGCGGAAGTAAAAACAATATTAAAATCTTCAGGAGAGCGATACAAACGTATCAGAGAAAGCGGAGAAAGCTTAGTGGGTACAGGTGCTGATGCGAGAACATCAAACCTTAAAATTGAAGAAGAAACAACAGCTTCAAAGCCATTACAAGATGACGAAGAGAAACTAGGTAACTTATTGGAAAGTGTCGGAAGATTTGATCCTGAAGTACAAACTGCGGATGATTTAAAAGTCATTAATGGGATAGGACCAAAGATGGAAGAAACATTGAATACTATTGGTATTTATACTTATGCTCAAGTGAGCAAAATGACAAAAAGAGAATACGACTTGTTAGATGAAATCACAGGATCTTTCCCAGGAAGAGCCGAGCGTGACGACTGGTCAGGACAAGCTAAAAAATTATTAAATAACTAATATAGTCTATGGAAGCTTCGAGAGTAATTCATGCTATTTATACAGATGATGATGTATTGATGTCTGCCGTTAAAAAGGTAAAGGCAGAAAAGCATCACATTGAAGAAATATATACCCCTTTTCCTGTTCATGGACTAGACAAAGCAATGGGATTAGCGCCAACACGTATTGCAATCACATCCTTTATGTATGGTTGTGTAGGGTTAACAGTTGCCATTGTAATGATGAATTTTATAATGATTAAAGACTGGCCACAAGATATAGGAGGTAAACCAAGCTTTAGTTATATTGAGAATATGCCAGCGTTTGTGCCAATTATGTTTGAGTTAACGGTATTTTTTGCGGCACACCTAATGGTAATTACATTTTACCTACGTAGTAGAATGTGGCCATTTAAAAAAGCTGAAAACCCAGATCCAAGAACAACCGACGACCACTTTTTAATGGAAATAGCAGTACATGATAATGAAGATTCGTTAGAAGCTTTGTTAAAAGAAACAGGTGCTGTTGAAATAAATATTATTGATAAAGAAGATGCACATTAATATGAAGACGACATTAAAATATACTATAGTATTAGTAATGTTGATAGGTTTAGTGTCTTGCCAAAAGAATTCTAGACGAAACTATCAGTACATGCCTAATATGTATGAGTCTGTAGGTTACGAAGCTTATCAAGAGTCAGATGCATTTAATAATGGAGTGGAGGCTCAACTACCAGCTGAAGGAACAATCCCGAGAGGAAACTTTATGCCTTATGAGATTGAGAACACAAATGAAGGCTATGAGTTAGCAAAAGCCACATTAGAGAACCCTTTAGGTCCACCTATTGATATAGATTCACCTGATGTAGATAGCTTAAATGTTAAACCAGAGACTGAAATGGGTAGAGTTGATTATGCTAAAGGAGGTCCTTTATATGCCATTTATTGTGCAGTTTGTCACGGCACTAAAGGTGATGGACAAGGTACTTTGGTGAAAAACGAAAAAATATTAGGTGTCCCTGGTTACGATGATGTTGGTAGAGCAATTACAACGGGTAGCATTTACCATGTTATTTATTACGGTAAAAATACTATGGGTTCATATGCTAACCAATTGAATGAGGAAGAGCGTTGGCAAGTTGTTGCTTACGTGGAAAAACTTAAGGCTGATTTAGAAAAATAAGATTTAGATAAAGATTATATAATGGAATATAAAATTTCAAATCGATTAAAAATAGGTGCTATTATCCTAATCATTTTAGGAGCTTTAGGTGTGGGCTTTGGTTTTTGGGACTCTCATCAATATACCGAGGACAATATAACTGAGTATCTTGCCAATGAAGAGCATCATGGAGAGGGACATGCAGAAGAAATGCAAGGTGAATCTCATACAGAAGAAAATCATGGTGAGGAGCACGGAGAAACTGCTGTTCATATGGATGAATCACATGGAGATGATGCGCATGCTAATAACAGTGAACACGAAGCAGAAGAACATGAAATGAGTCACGAAGAACACGTATTGCACCAATTACATAACAGACCTTATGCAGCACTTTACGTTGCAGCGTTCTTTTTCTTTATGATTGCGTTAGGTGTATTGGCGTTCTATGCTATTCAATATGCATCACAAGCAGGTTGGTCTCCAGTACTGTTTAGAGTTATGGAAGGTATTACATCTTATGTATTGCCAGGAGGAATAATTGTATTATTAATTGCTTTTTTTGCAGATAGTCATTTATTTGTTTGGATGGATCCAGATGTCGTAGCACATGATGAACTCATTCAGGGAAAATCAGGATGGTTAAATAAAACTGGTTTTATGATTAGAGGAGCTATATTCCTTGCTGGTTGGGTGTTGTACAGACAATTTTCTCGTAAATTTTCATTAGCTCAAGATACGGCTGATGACAATAGAAACTTTAAAAAGAATTTCAGAATATCTGCAGGATTTTTGGTGTTTTATATTTACACAGAATCAATGATGTCTTGGGATTGGATAATGAGTGTAGATCCACATTGGTTTAGTACATTGTTTGGCTGGTATGTGTTTGCAAGTATGTTTGTAAGTGGTATCACAGTAATTGCAATGATTACAATCTATTTAAAATCTAAAGGCTTATTAGAATTTGTAAACGATAGTCACATTCACGATTTGGCTAAATTTATGTTCGGTATAAGTATATTTTGGACCTATTTATGGTTTTCACAATTTATGTTGATTTGGTATTCAAACATTCCAGAAGAAGTAACATACTTCGTCACACGTATTGAAGATTACAAATTACCATTCTTTGGTATGGTCGCAATGAACTTTATTTTTCCTTTGTTACTATTAATGAATAGTGATTACAAACGTATTCCATGGTTTGTTGTAATGGCTGGTATAGTTATTCTTGGTGGACATTACCTGGATATATTTAACATGATTATGCCTGCAACAGTTGGAGATAGATGGTTTATTGGAATACCTGAAATTGGGTCAATATTACTATTCGGTGGATTATTTTTGTTAATTGTATTTTGGTCGCTTGGTAAACACCCATTATTAGCAAAACGAAATCCACTTGTTGAGGAAAGTAAAAATTTCCACTATTAATTATAAATAAGAACAAAAACGATAATGACTGCTTTATTAACGATTATAATTGTACTCTTTGTAGCAATTGCCTTATGGCAAATGGTAAAGATTTTTGATTTGGCCCAAGCTGGTTCTACCTCGTCAAATACTCAAGTGGCGACAGATAAAGATAATAAGCTCAATGGCTATTTAATGATGGGATTCTTGGTGTTTATCTATCTCATTACTATTTTGTGTTTTTGGTATATTGGTGATTTACCTTTAGTAGCAAATTCTGCATCAGAGCATGGGTCTGGCATTGATAATCTTATGATTATTTCTATGGTCGTTATATTTATTGTACAGACTATTACGCAATTTTTACTACACTATTTTGCTTATAAATACAAAGGAGAAAAAGGACGTAATGCATTATTTTACGCAGACAATAACTTATTAGAAGCGATTTGGACCATAATACCAGTAATTGTATTGGCAGGTTTAATTATTTATGGATTATTTACTTGGAACGATATAATGAATATCGATACTGATGAGGATGACCCTATGGTAATTGAGCTGTACGCCCAACAATTTAATTGGAAAGCTAGATATGGTGGTGAAGACAATACATTAGGTATGGCTAATATTAGGTTGATAGATTTAGACAAAGCAAACATCTTAGGTGTGGATGAAGAAGATCCTAATGCACAAGACGATGTTATCGTAACTGAAATGCATTTACCTGTTGGACGACCAATTTTATTTAAAATGCGTTCTCAAGATGTGCTGCATTCAGCTTATATGCCTCACTTTAGAGCACAAATGAACTGTGTGCCTGGTATGGTTACCCAATTTGGATTTACTCCTACCGTTACAACCAGAGAAATGAGAGAAAACCCTGATATAATTGAAAAGGTTCAGAATATAAATGAACTGAGACGAGAAAGAAGATCAGAAATTGAAGAATCAGGTCAAGATATCATTTATGAGTTTGATTACTTGTTACTCTGTAATAAGATTTGTGGTAAATCCCACTACAATATGCAAATGAAAATTATTGTTGAAACCCAAGAAGAGTTTGATGCTTGGATGAAAGAACAGAAAACTTTTGCAAATTCACTGAATAAATAAAAATATTGTTTTAAGAAATAGATAAAGAGATTATGTCAGCAGCAGCAGAAACACACGTTCACGACGATCACGACGTACATCATCACAAAGAAACATTTGTGACTAAATATATCTTTAGCCAAGATCATAAAATGATTGCTAAACAGTATTTAATTACAGGTACCATAATGGGTGTTATAGGTGTTTTAATGTCTATGATGATGCGTATGCAAATTGCATGGCCTGAAAAACCAAATGTATTATTTGAAGCCTTATTAGGCAAATGGGCACCAGAAGGTGTAATGGATGCTGATATTTATTTAGCACTCGTAACCATTCACGGTACTATTATGGTATTCTTTGTACTTACTGCTGGTTTAAGTGGTACATTTAGTAACTTATTAATTCCATTGCAAATTGGAGCAAGAGATATGGCTTCAGGATTTCTTAATATGATTTCCTATTGGTTATTCTTTCTTTCTAGTGTTATCATGGTTACTTCATTATTTGTTGAAGCAGGACCTGCAGCAGCCGGTTGGACAATATATCCGCCACTTTCAGCATTACCAATGGCACAAGGTGGTTCAGGAATGGGTATGACGCTTTGGCTTGTTTCCATGGCTATATTTATAGCATCTTCATTATTGGGATCGCTGAATTATATTGTAACCGTTATCAATTTACGTACAAAAGGTATGTCAATGACAAGGCTTCCGCTTACAATTTGGGCATTTTTTGTAACTGCAATTATTGGAGTTATCTCTTTCCCAGTATTATTATCCGCAGCATTATTACTGATAATGGATAGAAGTTTTGGTACATCTTTCTTTTTGTCAGATATATTTATACAAGGTGAAGTTTTACATTACCAAGGTGGTTCTCCTGTTTTATTTGAGCACCTATTCTGGTTTTTAGGTCACCCTGAGGTATATATTGTATTACTACCTGCATTAGGTATTACATCCGAAATAATTGCAACTAATTCACGTAAACCAATTTTTGGATATCGTGCCATGGTAGCTTCAATTTTGGCAATCGCATTCTTATCAACAATTGTTTGGGGTCACCATATGTTTATTTCAGGTATGAATCCATTTTTAGGATCTGTATTTACATTTACAACATTATTGATTGCAATACCTTCAGCGGTAAAAGCATTCAACTATATTACGACACTCTGGAAAGGAAATTTACAGATGAATCCAGCTATGCTGTTTTCAATCGGTTTAGTTTCCACATTTATCACAGGTGGTCTTACAGGAATAATTCTTGGTGATTCTGCTTTAGACATTAACGTACATGATACGTATTTCGTTGTAGCACACTTTCACTTGGTAATGGGTATTTCCGCTCTGTATGGTATGTTTGCCGGGATTTATCATTGGTTCCCTAAAATGTTTGGCCGAATGATGAATAAAAATTTAGGTTATTTACATTTTTGGGTAACGGCAATTTGTGCCTATGGAGTATTCTTCCCAATGCACTTTATAGGTATGGCAGGTTTACCTAGACGTTATTACACCAATACTAATTTCCCATTGTTTGATGACTTAGCTAACACCAATGTGGTAATTACTATGTTTGCAATAGTTGGAGGTATATTCCAATTAGTTTTCTTATATAACTTTTTCAGTAGTATGTTCTACGGTAAAAAGGCAGAACAGAATCCATGGAAGTCAAACACATTGGAATGGACAACGCCTGTTAAGCATATTCACGGTAACTGGCCAGGAGCTATTCCTCACGTTTACCGTTGGTCTTATGACTACAGTAAGCCAGGTCATGAGGAAGATTTTGTACCGCAAAACGTTCCACTGTATGATGGTGAAGAAGAATTACAACACTAAAATTATTACTGCATAAGCAGATATTCTATAATAAAAAAGACCTTTAGATTGATTTAATCTTCTAAAGGTCTTTTTCTTTATATTTGCTTTGAGCTGAACTTGTTTTAGCTTCTCATCAAATTTAGAAATAATTTAAAGAGATTCCTGTTTTTATGGGAAATGCTATGAACGAAAACCTGAACCCACATAACGATAATTTCAGTCCTGAAGAACTTGATGTTGAAAGGAAATTAAGACCATTAACGTTTGATGATTTTACAGGTCAAGATCAGGTACTGGAAAATCTTTTGGTTTTTGTACAAGCTGCAAATCTTAGAGAAGAAGCATTAGATCATACGCTGTTTCATGGCCCTCCAGGATTAGGAAAAACCACTTTAGCACATATTTTAGCTAATGAATTGGATGTAAGTATAAAAGTGACTTCTGGCCCTGTTTTGGATAAGCCAGGAGATTTGGCAGGTTTATTAACCAATCTTGAAGATCGTGATGTACTATTTATAGACGAAATTCATCGTTTGAGCCCAATTGTAGAAGAATACTTGTACTCTGCAATGGAGGACTACAAAATAGATATTATGATTGAATCTGGTCCAAATGCCAGAACCGTTCAAATTAATTTGAATCCTTTTACACTCGTTGGAGCCACAACACGCTCAGGACTTTTAACAGCACCAATGAGAGCACGTTTTGGAATCAGTAGCAGACTTCAATATTATAAAACAGAGCTATTAACTACAATTGTTGAGCGTAGTGCCTCAATCTTAAACGTTCCTATAACAATGGAAGCTGCTGTTGAGATTGCAGGCAGAAGCCGAGGGACACCTCGTATAGCCAACGCATTATTAAGACGTGTTAGAGATTTTGCACAGATAAAGGGAGATGGAAATATTGATATTAAAATTGCCAAGTTTGCTTTAGAAGCTTTAAATGTAGATGCTCATGGTTTAGATGAAATGGACAATAAAATTCTTACAACAATTATTGACAAGTTTAAAGGAGGTCCTGTGGGTATAACAACTTTGGCAACTGCCGTAAGTGAAAGTTCTGAAACAATTGAAGAGGTTTATGAACCTTTTTTAATTCAACAAGGTTTCATAATGCGCACACCTCGTGGTCGCGAAGTTACAGAACAAGCCTACAAACATTTAGGTAAAGTCAAAGGACCAACTCAAGGTGGACTTTTTTGATAATTAATATGTGTTTTGAGTTTTTTAACTGCTTTTCATCGACTTTAATTGCATTAAATAAGGTATTTAACCATTATTTCCTCCGTTAATCTATTCTTTCAATTTCGAATGTTAAGATTTTCTAAATTTGAATCCCAAAATGTTTTTATTATGAAAATCCTACCAACTAAATTACTATTGGTAATTTTTACTTTTCAATTTCTAGTTTCTTGTAATTCAGATAATGATAATTATGAAGACATTGCTAACAACATTGAACTAGAGAGCCGTTTAATTGAATTATATGGGTCTAAGACAGAATTAATCCAGCCTTTAGAAAACGATTTATCTGCTATTCCAAATGATATAAATAATCCATTAACTGAAGCGAAGGTAGCTTTGGGTAAATTGTTATATCACGAAACTAGTATTGCTACCAATGCAAATAGAGAAGATGGTATGTACACCTATTCATGCGCAAGTTGCCACCATGCAGATGCAGGTTTCCAAAGTGGTATAAGACAAGGCATTGGTGAAGGAGGCATGGGATTTGGAGCTCATGGAGAAGGACGTATAAAAAACCCAATGTATGCAGAAGCAGATCTAGACCTACAGCCAATAAGGAGTCCTAGTATTTTAAACGTTGCTTACCAGGAAGTTATGTTATGGAATGGGCAGTTTGGAGGTTCGGGAATGAATTTAGGTACTGAAGCTCAATGGACAGTTGGTACACCAAAAGAAGTAAATATATTAGGGTTTGAAGGTGTTGAAATTCAGGCTATAGCAGGTTTGGATGTACATAGGCTAAAAATTGAGACTAGCGATATTATCAATTCTTCTTATAAAGATTTATTCGACAGTGCTTTTCCTAACGTTGTAGAAAGTGAACGCTATACTAAATTAAATGCAGGCTTAGCCATAGCGGCCTATGAGCGTACGTTGTTACCAAATCAATCACCATTTCAAAAATGGTTAAGAGGTGACGAAAATGCTATGGGACAACAAGAAATTGAAGGAGCTAAACTGTTTTTTGATAAGGGCAAATGTTTTACTTGCCATTCTGGACCAGGACTAAATGGTATGGATTTTCATGCTTTAGGAATGAAAGATCTTGAAGGTCCTGAAGTACTAACTGTTATTGATGTAGCAACTCAAAAAGGACGTGGTGGTTTTACAGGCAATGCTGAAGATGATTATAAATTTAAAACACCACAGCTATATAATTTAAAAGATGTTCAGTTTTTTGGACATGGTGGTAGTTTACAGACCATAAAAGATGTGGTAGAATATAAAAACAATGCCATAGCAGAGAATAATAACGTTCCGCAAAATAAAATATCTAATCTTTTTGAACCTTTAGGCTTAACTGAATCTGAAATAGATCAACTTACGGTATTTTTAGAGGTTTCATTATATGATGATAATTTGCAACGTTATGTACCAACATCTTTACCTTCTGGTAATTGTTTTCCTAATGCAGATACAACCTCTTCCGCAGATTTAGGATGTAATTAAAAACAATATTGTAGTTTAGTCGTTTATACTACAATTGAATAAAGCAAACCATACAAAACTCATTAAAGCCGAAGCTAAACGTTTGGGCTTTTTGTCTTGTGGTATAAGTAAAGCAGAATTTTTAGAAGAGGAAGCTCCAAGATTGGAAAATTGGCTCAAAAAAAACAGTCATGGTGAAATGCGCTATATGGAAAATCATTTTGATAAGCGCTTAGATCCAACCCTACTTGTAGAAGGCTCAAAAAGTGTCGTGTCTTTATTGTTAAATTACTACCCTACAGAATTTCAAAATGAAGCATCCTATAAGATTTCAAAATATGCTTACGGAACAGATTATCACTTTGTCATTAAAGACAAATTAAAATCACTTTTACACTTTATTCAAGATGAAATAGGAGACGTTCATGGACGCGCATTTGTAGATTCAGCACCAGTATTGGATAAGGCTTGGGCGGCAAAATCTGGTTTGGGTTGGATTGGAAAGCATTCAAACTTATTGACACAAAAAGTAGGTTCCTTTTATTTTATCGCAGAACTAATAATAGATTTAGAGTTAGAATACGATACACCAGTAACTGACCATTGTGGTACATGTACAGCATGTATAGATGCTTGCCCAACAGAAGCCATCACGGAGCCTTATGTGGTTGATGGCAGTAAATGTATTTCGTATTTCACCATAGAACTAAAGGATAATGTTCCAACTGAATTCAAGGGACAATTTGATGATTGGATGTTTGGCTGCGATATATGCCAAGATGTTTGTCCTTGGAACCGATTCTCAAAATCACATAATGAACCGTTATTTAACCCACATCCAGATTTACTTTCAATGACAAAGAAAGATTGGGAAGAAATTACTGAAGACACATTTAGACAGGTATTTAAAAAGTCTGCTGTAAAGCGTACTAAGTTTGATGGTTTAAAACGTAATATTAAGTTTTTGAAAGATTAAGATAGTTTTATAGGTTTTCCAGCCCTATTAACATTTTTTAACTCACCTAAAAGCAAGAGCGTTAATAAATTATTCTATACAGAACGCTTTTTTTATGTATAGTTTTTAGTTTAAGTGTGAACTAAAAAGTTATACAATATGAAAACTATAAAATTTATTATGTTGGTTTTGGTTACTACAGTGTTTACTTGTGGACCAAAAGTAACAACTGAAAAAATGGGTACTACAGATTTAGGCAACTATGACACTTTTGCTTATTTGCCTAACAGCAACTTCGATGATTACGAGAATTTTGAGAACGACAACAACGTAGGTATGTCTGTCATAGAAAGCGTAAATCAAAATATGGAAAATGAAGGTTATAGAATGGATAGATCCAATCCGGATTTGTTAGTTCTTTTAAGTACCATGACAGATACAGAACAAACAGTAACCAAAGAACCTGTTTACGCTACATATCCTAGATATTACAATAGAAGGTATGCCGTAAGTCCTTATTACCAAAACTATTACTATTATAATTATTACGATTATAATCAAGTGGTGGGTTATGAAACAGATGTTAATAGGTACAAACAGGGAATGCTAATCTTAAAGCTCATAGACGCAAACAGTAAAAATGTTGTTTGGGAAGGTAAAGCATCTGATCTTATTTTTCAACAAAATGAATCAGCTGCCATATCAGAATTTGTAGATGATATGTTTGATGAATTTCCAACAGCAAAATAAAACAGAAAACAAATATTAACCATTAAAAACAATTTTATGAAAACGAATATTATAAAAAATATGACTTTAGCTTTGACCTTACTCTTTGTAAGTTCACTTGGCTTTAGTCAATCAACAACTATGCAAAAACCATTAGCAGGTGTTGATGATACTAAACAATACAATACCATTGACTTAATTTATATGGATAAAGACTTCTCTATATTCGCAAACTTATTAACTCTTTCAGGTTTAGACACTTCCCTCTCAATGACGGATAGAGCCCATACATTATTTATTCCAACTAATGAGGCCTTTAAGAATATGACTATTGAGAATTTTGCAAAACTAACCAACCCGAAAAATAGAGCTATGTTAGTAAAGTTTGTTAATCGCCATTTTACGGGCTCAAAAATAGATAGCAGAGAACTTACAGAATTTAAAGTATTTAATTTAGACAACAATAATAGGATTAATGTATCTAATGTAGGTAATAGTATCGTCGTTGGAGGTTCTACAGTTATAGCAGCAGATATTGAAACAGCTAATGGAGTAGTCCATGTGGTTGACAACGTTATCAATATTGCAAAATAATTTGATAAAACAATTACCTAAAAATCGCTTAGGCTTTAAGTCTCAAGCGATTTTTTTATTTAAAACTAAATCCAAAAGAATATTTAAACACAAAGTTATCGCTAAAATCAGCAAATCGATGATGTCCATAACGGTAAAATCCACCAACTCCGATGCCAAAATAACCAATTTCAAAAAAGGGTAATTTTATAAGATTTTGAAGTTCTATCCCAGTTTCCAAAAACAATTCTTCTTTAGTTGCAAACTCAATTAATTGATGATTGGATCGGTCTGATAGGTTGCCGATTCCTAAATTATTATGTAGCAAAATATCTGGCTGAAAGTACCCTTTATTGTTAAGCAATCTTCCAAAATTGTGAGTGGTAAAAAGATGTGCATACCTGTCGGATAAAAACTCATAAGGTGTTATTGTCTGAAAATAGTTACGCACAACAAACGGAACTTTATCATCATAAGTACCTTCTCCCGTAAACATTAAACCATATGGTAATGATTTATCTATATAACCTAAATCTAACCTATAGGTTGTTTTTCCTAATCCTTTTGTGATAAAACTATGATCTAGCGTAAAACGTAATTTATTGTAACTAAAATCACTATTAAAAACACCATTTAATCCTTTAGAATAAATAAGGTTAAAAACAGGAGCATCGTTGTATTGTCTGGTTGTAATGCCAAATATGTTTACTAATTTTTCATTTACGTGGTAACTAAATCCAACATTTAATTCTGAATTTTCATAATCTCTAATAGTTAAACCATTGTCAATAAATTCATAATCGTATAAGGGAGTGACGTCCGCAGTATTAAACCCAACAGACCAATCAATATCTCTAAACAATTTCATGTTTGTATTCACACTATAGGATTTTATACCATCCATTTGGCTGGCAATCCAATTGCGTTGTACAAATGGATTCTCAATTCTGCTGCCTGAGTAAGTACCAGTTTCACGGACATCGTTTATATATTTAAGATTGAAGGTAATGTCTTTTGTACTAGGAATTTCAACTAAGATCTCTCCACCGTATTTTAGGGTGTTGTCTTTAAAACCATAAGCTGTATAACCACCAATTGAAACATTTTTAAACACATCATCATTAGTGTAAATTCCTAAGCCAACTCTGCTGCCTTCGTATTTATTAAACCTATAAAGCTGATTTACATCAATATCAATATATTTAAAAGGTATTCTTCCTTGTATAAAACTCGGCAGAAGTCTAAAGGCCTTTTC
>OLHK01000210.1_pt1 | contig 17743 bp, 13 predicted proteins | sample 1609371 | NCBI WGS metagenome assembly OLHK01 (sample SAMN05416779, study PRJEB24817) | seawater metagenome | isolation source: Sea water | place: Canada:Atlantic | collected 2013-11
CTACACCTCTCTATTCGTCGGCAGCGTCAGATGTGTATAAGAGACAGGCATTAACCGTGAAAAAAAATTAACAGAAGAATCCTTAGGTCATCTGTCTGGTTACAAAGGATCAAAACCTGTGCGTGTTGGTAACGCTGCTTACAAACAAAAACAGAATGATATTTACGGTATTCTTATGGATGTAATCCATCAGCTGGTGGTAAATTTTGAAAATGATATTGAAAACGGAGAAGAACTTTGGACCATTACCAAAGGTATTGTTTGGGTGGTCAGTAAGCATTGGGAAGAACCAGATAAAGGTATTTGGGAATTTAGGGAAGGTGACCAGCATTTTACATTTTCTAAAGTTTTATGTTGGACAGCAGTTGATAAAGCTTTGAAAGTAGCTAGACTATTAGGTAAAAGCTCTAAAATAGCACGATGGGAATTGTTAGAAGAAGCTATCCGAAAGGATATAATGGAAAATGCATGGAATCCTAGAATACAGGCTTTTACACAAGCTTATAATTCTGATGATTTAGATGCCTCAGTTTTATTAATGGAATCTTATGGATTTATAAATGCAAAGCATCCAAAATTTGTAAGTACGGTAAAGGCCATTGAACGAGATCTTTGTTTTGAAGGTTTACTGTATCGCTATAAAACCAAGGACGATTTTGGACTACCCTCGTCATCGTTTACTATTTGCACATTTTGGTACATAAATAGTCTGTACAAGATAGGAGAGGAGCAGAAAGCCACAAAACTATTTGATCAATTACTGAAGTATAGTAACCATTTGGGGCTTTTTAGTGAAGATATAGACTTTAAATCAAAACGTTTGTTAGGTAATTTTCCACAGGCATATTCTCATTTAGCATTGATTGAAACAGCTATCAACCTGTCTAAAGTTACAAATGAAGAAAAGGTAAAGGACGTATTGGATAATTAGTCTAATCTACCAATAAAAGTGTTCCAAAAATATTGGCATCTATCCAACCTCTGTTTTTGTCTTCTCCTTCAACAGGAATTGATCCTATAAAGTTTTCGCGCTCAATACTTTTATCATTATCACAATAAGCAATAGCAAAACCCACTTTTTTGTTTGCTGTTAACTTAACCGGAGTATTTGTACCTGAATCACTATAACTATCATCAAACAATGAAATTTTCACTTCCCATAGCGAAGTTTTGTTTTCCGTTGTAAGTTTTGATTGAATATGGGAATTGTACAGTTTGCCTTCTCTTTTAGTTGACATATCTACAACATTTCCATCTAAAGCAATGTGATAGGCAAAAGCATTATGGTTGTATTGATGTTCTCCACCACTATTATCTTCGTCTATAAATATTTCGAGACAATCATCATCCCACCATCTTTCTAATGGATCTTCAATTTTATCAATTAAGGTGTCATCCTTAATCTCTGCTAAAACATAAAGTGCCTCATTAGACCAACTTACTTTATATTTTCCTGAAAAATCAGTTTTAGAAAGTGAGTCTCCCAGCCAAACTTCATCCATGGTTTGCCATTTATTTTGCATCCACGTTTTTTCGTTGGCTATACCGTCAATATTAATTGCTTCTTTAGTTTTATGTATTTTTAGTAACTGCTTTTCAACTTTAGTAGAAGTTGTTTTTTCTATTTTTTTATTCTCTTTATTTTTACAACTGAAAACAAAGGTTTTGCACGTAAAGTTGCTTCGGAATCAATGGTGCTTCTTAAAAATGAAGACAATATATTACCACTTAAAAAATCTGGAACTATAGCACTTGTTGGCCCTTTAGCAAATTCAGCAGTTAATATGGCTGGTACTTGGAGCGTTGCTACAAAGCAAGAAAAATCAAACCCTTTATTAGAAGGTTTAAAAACTGTAGTTGGTGACAAAGCAAATATTTTATACGCAAAAGGAAGTAATGTAGATTATGATGAAGAATTTGAAAAGCGTGTTACCATGTTTGGCAAGGATATTCCAAGAGATGATAGAACAGATAAACAATTATTAGGTGAAGCACTAGCAATCGCAAAAAAATCTGATGTCATTGTTGCCGCAATTGGTGAAACAGCAGAATTAAGTGGAGAAAGTAGTAGTGTAACTAGCTTACAGATTCCACAAGCTCAAAAAGATTTATTAAACGCATTATTCGCAACAGGAAAACCAGTTGTTTTGGTATTGTTTACAGGAAGACCATTGGCTATCGTTGACGAGAATGAAAATGTTCCTGCGATATTGAATGTATGGTTTCCTGGTAGTGAAGCAGGTTTAGCAATTTCAGATGTATTGTTTGGTGATGTTAATCCTTCAGGGAAATTAACAGCTACTTTCCCGATGAATGTGGGTCAAGTACCCATTTTTTACAATCATAAAAATACAGGAAGACCTCTTGGAAATAAAGAAGGCAAATTTCAAAAATTCAAATCCAATTATTTAGATGTTCGTAATGAACCTTTATACCCTTTTGGTTACGGATTAAGTTATACGACGTTTGATTATTCAAATTTAACTTTAGATAAATCATCTATCAATTTGGATGGTGAAATTTCTGCCTCTATAGATGTTACCAACTCTGGTGATTACGACGGAAAAGAAGTAGTTCAATTATACATAAGAGATGTTGTTGGTTCGGTAACGCGACCAGTTAAAGAACTTAAAGGATTTGAAAAGATAATGATTAAAAAAGGGGAAACAAAAACGATAAGTTTTAAGATCTCTGTTGAGGATTTAAAATTTTATAATTCGGACTTAGATTTTGTTGCAGAACCTGGAAAATTTCAAGTATTTATTGGAACGGATTCGAGCACTGAAACAATGAAAGAATTTGAATTAACTAATGAAAAATAAGATGAAAATTAAATTAATATTTATTTCATTTTTAATGGTTTCTGTTCAGGGTTTTGCTCAAAACTTTGAAGAAAAAGTAGATTCTTTAATGAATTTAATGACGCTTCAGGAAAAAATAGGGCAAACCGTAATGTATGGAGGTAGTTATGACCAAACAGGTCCAATAGTTGGTGCAGATAACGGTAAGTTTATTCGAGAAGGTAATATGGGAGCCATGCTTAACGCTATGTCTGTAAAAGGTACTCGCGATTTACAAAAGGTAGCTTTAGAAGAAACCCGTTTAGGCATTCCGTTATTATTTGGTTATGACGTCATTCACGGTCACAGAACTATTTTTCCTATCAATTTAGGGCTAGCAGCTAGTTGGGATTTAAAAATGGTTGAAGAAAGTTCGCGTATAGCAGCTGAAGAAGCTTCGGCAGAAGGTATTCATTGGACGTTTGCACCAATGGTAGATATTTCTAGAGAGCCTCGTTGGGGAAGAATTTCAGAAGGTGCTGGAGAAGATGTCTATTTAGGAAGCCAAATCGCAAAAGCCTATGTTAAAGGTTTTCAAGGAAATGATTTATCCCAACCCAATACCATATTGGCTTGTGCAAAACATTACGTAGCTTATGGAGCAGCACAAGCAGGACGAGACTATCATACAACAAATATGAGTGAAGGAGAGTTGCGAAATGTGTATCTGCCACCTTTTAAAGCTACTGTAGATGCTGGTGTAGAAACATTTATGTCTGCATTTAATGAACTTAATGGGGTGCCAACTTCTGGTAATAAATTTACGCTTCGAGATATTTTAAGAAAAGAATGGAAGTTTGAGGGCTTTGTCGTTTCAGATTATACTTCAATAAATGAAATGATTCTTCACGGATTTGCAAAAGATAGTATAGATGCTACTAGGATTGGGATGAATGCAGGTGTCGACATGGATATGATGGGTGAGGTTTACCGTAAACATTTAAAAACTTTAGTTGAAGAAGGTAGAGTTTCAGAACAGTACATTAATGAAGCTTGCAAGCGCATTTTATTAGCAAAATATAAGTTAGGTTTGTTTGATGATCCTTATAGTTACATTGATGAACAGCGTGAAAACACCACGAAATACAAACCAGAATTTTTAGCCAAAGCAAGAGAAATTGCAGCAGCCTCTTCAGTACTGTTGCAGAATAAAAACCATGCATTACCACTTTTTAATGAGTTAAAATCCATTGCGTTTATTGGCCCTTTAGTTAAAGACGAATCTGAAATTATAGGAAACTGGGCAGCAAAAGGAGATAGGGAAGGAAAAGCTGTAAGTGTATTTGAAGGAGTTTCAGAATATTTAAAACCAAATCAAATATTATATGCTAAAGGATGTGAAATTTTAAAAGATGATGAATCTGGTTTTAATGAAGCTGTCTCAGTTTCTAAAAAAGCAGATGAAATAGTTTTAGTAATGGGAGAAGGACATCATATGAGTGGTGAAGCAGCTTCTAGAAGCAACTTAAAAATTCCAGGAATTCAACCCAAACTGATTAAAAAAATTCGTGAAGCTAATCCAAATAAAAAAATAATATTGGTATTAATGAATGGTCGTCCAATAAACCTCTCTGATGAGGTAAATTTAGTGGATGCTATTTTAGAGGTATGGTTTCCTGGTACAATGGGCGGAGCGGCAACTGCTGATTTACTTTTTGGAAAAGTGAATCCTTCAGGAAAACTAACGGTGACTTTTCCAAGAAATGTTGGTCAGGTACCAATTTATTACAATATGAAAAATACAGGACGACCAATACCTGAAAACAACTCAAATGAAGATTATAAAAGCAATTATATTGATGTGCCAAATTCACCTTTGTTTGTTTTTGGACATGGATTGAGTTATACTAATTTTGAGTATTCTGCTTTGAAATTATCAACTAATCAGCTGACATTTTCTGATAGTATTACTGCTTCCGTTGACATTACAAATACTGGTAACATGGACGGACATGAAATAGCTCAACTTTACCTACATGATAAAGTTGGAAGCGTTACACGTCCAATAAAGGAACTCAAGGGTTTTCAGAAAATATTCTTAAAAAAAGGTGAGAGTAAAACTTTAACATTTACCATTTCAGTTGAAGATTTAAAATTCTATAACAACGAAATGAAATATGCAGTAGAGCCTGGTGAATTTGAAATTGCAATTACGCCAAGTTCTAACTTTAAATTTAAACATGGTTTTCAATTAAAATAATCCATTAATACAACGCTTATGAAAAGAATACTACTTTATTTATTTGTAATTTTTAGCGCATTTACTTACGCTCAAGAGTATGCATACTTAGATTTTGGAAATTCCTCTAATACAACTGATGGTAATTGGAACAATGTTATTGTTTCAACTCAAAATGAAGAGGGACTCACATTAAATGTAATAAATTCTAACGGAACAGATACAGGTGTTGTATTTACACTTTCAGATTCTTTTGATCACATTAATGGCAATGGAACAACTGCGCCCAATGGTGCATTACCATTTCCGGCATCAGCATCAAGAGATAGTTTCTTTGGTGCTACGGATCCTGGTTTTAACAACAATGTTAATATAACAGGAGGTTTTACCTTGTCTGGTTTAGATCCTGTAAAATATTATTCTTTTTCAGTATTTAGTTCACGTACAGGTGTAAGTGATAATCGTGAAACATTATATTCTGTCGTAGGTGCTACTTCAAGTTCTCAAGCTCTTAACCCTGCAAATAATACTACAAACACAGCTGATATATTAAATATTCAGCCTAATGGAAGTGGTGAAATCACTTTTCAAGCTGAGCCAGGACCTAATAACACAAATGGATTTGGGTTTTATTATTTAGGTGCAATTCAACTAATTATTAGTGATACTCCAATAAGTGATACTACACCAGATCCTGAATTAACTCTAAATTATCCTAATGGAGGTCACCTTTGGGAAGTGAATAAAACAGTTAGGGTGAAATGGGAAAGTATTTCTGTTCCAGATATGTTAATAGAGTTTTCATCAGACAATGGCTTAAACTGGACCACTATTGCTAATGTACCAGGATCTCAACAATATTATGACATGGTGGTACCTAATGAAATATCTATGGATTGCTTAATTAGGATTTCAGGTGAAGGTTTAAATGATGTTAGTGAAAATGTTTTTGAAATAATTCCAAACGAAGGTGTAATTTACAAAATTGCTATTTTGGGCTCTTCCACTGCTGCGGGAACAGGTCCTTCGGATATTAATGAAGCTTGGGCGTGGAAATATGAAACCTATCTTACAGAGATGGATACACGATATAAAGTTGAAAATTTAGCCTTAGGTGGTTTTGCTACCTATAATGTATTGCCAACAGGAACACCTATTCCCAGCGGTATTAATAGAACTGTAGATGTTCAAAGAAATATCACGAAAGCTATTGATATTCAAGCTAATGGTATCATTGTTAATTTACCTTCAAATGATGCGGCAAGTGGCTATCCTGTAGCAGATCAATTATATAATTATGGACTAATCAGTACTGATGCCGCAAATGCTGAAATACCAATGTGGGTTACAACTCCTCAACCAAGAAATTTTGGGTCTAATACCACAAACTTAAATATTCAATTAGATATGTTGACAGAAACCTATAATGTGTTTGGAGATGAAACCATTGATTTTTGGACAGGTTTTGGGCAATCTGATGATAACGGGATTCTGCCAGAATATGATTCAGGTGATGGAGTCCACATGAATTCAGATGCACACCAAATACTTTATGAAAGGGTCATAGGGATGGATATTCATACACAAGTAAAAAGTGCTGTTGACGCATTAAGTGTGGAAGATAATGAAATTGCCAGGTTTACGTTATTTCCAAACCCAATCTCCCAGCAAGCCACATTGAAATTCAATGAGTATATAAATGGAAATATCAATATCTCAATTATAGATATTTTAGGGCAAGTTGTTGAAAACCGAAACTATGAAGTAAGTAGTCAAACAGTTATATGGGAAAGACAAGAATTAAGCTCAGGGGCTTATTTTATGAGAATTAGCAATGCATCAAAAATATATACGATTAAAATTTTTATTAACTAAAATCAAATTCATTATGAAAAAAATTACACTTATTTTAGTATTAATATCTTATGTGTCTTTTGCGCAAGATTACACATATATAGATTTTGGGATAACATCTCAAGAAACAGTTGGTAATTGGAACAATGTTTCAATAGAGAATGCAGCGGATGCATCAGGACTAGTAGTAAATTTAATAGACTCTAATGGAGCCAGCACTGGTGTTACATTAACTATTGATGATGCTTTTGATACCGTTAATACAAGTGGAAATGCCTCACCAGATCCATCATTACCGTTTCCAGATACAGCAGCTAGAGATAGCTTTTTTGGAGAGACTAGCGACTTTAACGGAACTTTAGAAGCTACAGGAGGTTTTACCCTAACAGGATTAGATCCTTTAAAATATTACTCTTTCTCAATTTTTGCATCTAGAAATGGTGTAAGCGACAACAGAGAGACACAGTATACTTTGGCGGGTTCAACAACTGAAATTGTGACCATAAACCCCTCCAACAATACTACGGATACAGCAGATGTGGTTGACATTCAATCTAACGCTAGTGGAGAAATTACTTTAACGGCTCAGCCAGGTCCAAGCAACGACAATGGTTTTGGCTTCTATTATTTAGGAGCTATTGAAATGATTGCGTCAGATATTCAGCTTTCTACAGAAGATTTTGCACTTATAGATATCTTGGATGTTTACCCTAATCCTGTGAAAGATATACTTGATGTAAGGATGAATTTAAAAGAGGAATCTAAAATAGATATGAAGATTTACGATATCAACGGAAGATTAGTTACAAACTTATTTAATGAAATAAAAAGTGAAGGTGCATTTCAATATATATGGGAGAGATCTTCTAGTAAAGAAGCTATAAGCTCTGGTATGTATTTCTTAAAGATTAAGGTTAACGATATAACAGAAACAAAGAAGATTTTCTTTGAATAATTAAAGCAAAGATTGATAGCCAATATGCCACATATGATGAACAAAATAAAATATTTATGCTTGTTTCTCTGTGTGGCATTTTTTTTTAAAATTTATTCACAAACTAAAACCATTAACTCTGGCTGGCAATTTTCAGAAGATAATACAACTTGGGAAACTGTAAATATTCCACATACCTGGAATGACAAAGATGCTTTTGATGATGTGGCTGGTTATAGACGTGGTTTAGGGTATTATAAAAAGCAGGTTTTTATCGCTTCGGAAGAAAACGATAAAATTCAGTATTTAAAATTTAATGCTGTAAACCAAGAAGCAACGGTCTTTATTAATGGTGAAAAAGTTGGAAATCACAAAGGCGGTTACACTGCTTTTAATTTCAATATTACTGAATATCTAAAATATAATAATTACAATCTCATTGAAGTTACAGTAGATAACACACATAATATAGATATTCCACCGCTAGATGCTGATTTTACGTTTTATGGTGGGATTTATCGCGATGTGGAATTAATTTCACAGCCAAAACAGCATTTAAGTTTAAAGGATTTTGCTTCTGATGGTTATTATGTGAATTATTATAATGTATCACAAGAAAAAGCAGGAGTAGAGGTAAAGTTGCTCATAGATAATTTTGAAACTTTAAAATCTAAAAACCATATCTACCTTAAAATTTTAAATGCAGAAGGCAATTTGGTTTTAGAAGAGCATCAAGGTTTTTCAATTGATAAAAGTGTATCTGAAGTTTTTAATATAAAGTTTCCTGAAATTAAAAACCCTAAATTATGGTCGCCAGACAGTCCTTATTTATATAAATTAGAAATTATCTTAACTGATAAAAACGGAACTGTTTTAGATTCTAAATCTTCAAATATTGGCTTTCGTTGGGCAACTGTTGATGCTGAAAAAGGCTTCTTTTTAAACGGAAAACACATTAAATTAATAGGTGTTAATCGTCATCAAGATTATGAAGGTTATGGAAATGCGGTTCCAATTTCCCTTCAGAAAAAAGATATTCATCTTATAAAAAATATGGGAGCAAATATGATTCGATTTGCTCATTATCCGCATACGCGAGAACTATATAAACTCTGTGATGAACTTGGGATTTTAGTTTGGACAGAAGTCCCTATTGTAAATTTGGTAACAAACTCAGAGGCCTTTTTTGATACAGCATTAAAAATGCAAGAAGAACATTTAAAGCAATATTATAATTATCCTTCTGTGGTGATGTTTGGTTACATGAATGAGGTTTTTTTAAGACTTCAGTTCGATAAAAAGAAGCCTGATGAAGAACGCAAAAAATTAAAAAAAGACACCTATAGACTTACCCAACAATTAGAAAAACTTACTAGAGAAAAGGCACCAAACCACATTACGGTAATGGCTTTGCATTATAATGAGATATATAACGAAACTAAGTTGGCAGATATACCTATGCTTATCGGCTGGAATCTTTATTTCGGTTGGTATTACGAGACCATTCCAGATTTAGGGAAGTTTTTAGACGACCAGCATAAACGTTTTCCAAACCGCTCGCTTTTGGTTTCTGAGTACGGTCCAGGAGCAGATGTTAACATTTCGACTAAAAGCCCAATGACTTACGATTATTCACAAGAATATCAACTTAAACTTCATAAAAGTTATTATGAACAAGTGCAAGATCGCGAATTTGTTACAGGTATGACTGCTTGGAATTTCGCAGATTTTGGTTCAGAATTCCGTGGTGAGTCAAGGCCTCATGTCAATCAAAAAGGATTGGTGCAATACAATCGTGAGCCTAAGGAAATTTACTATTGGTATCAATCCGTTTTGCGTAGTGATAAACCAATGATTCATATTGCAAATTACCAAAAAAACATAACACTAATTGAAGAAAACATTTATCAAATAACAGTGTTTTCAAATCAAAAAACAGGAGAAATTTTCTTAAATGATAAGTTTATTGAGGCATTGAATTTTACTTCAGGAGTTGCAAAAATCAACCTTCAATTAGAAGATGGGAAGCAAACTATAAAAGTTAAATCAGATACTATTAGTGATACAATGGAGTTGCAGGTTAATGTGGTTGATAACTTTAAAACAAAACCGATTGAGAATTTGGCGATTAACTTAGGCACGCATATTAACTTTTTAGATAAAGAAAAAGAAATCACATTTTTAGCTGATAGAGCATATACAAAAAGCCATTATGGTTATGTTGAAAGTTCTGGGAAATGCCAACGAAAAGTAGTACCCAATAATATTAAAAACACAAATCTTGAAGGGATTTTTCAAACTATTTTGATGGATTGCTCAATATACAGAGTTGATGTTCCCGACGGTACTTATAAAGTGTCATTGTATTTTGTGGAACCACAACTTAAGAGCAAGGAAAAAATAATTTTTAATTTAAAATATGATGTTGAGCAACCTGAAGAAAACAAGCAACGCATTTTTGATATTCTATTAAATGATCAACTTATTACAGCCAAGTTCAACATGGCTAATGAATATCCAGATAGATATGGTATTATAAAATCGGTAAAAATTAATATTAAAAACAGCGAAGGTCTTACTATTAGGCTCCACCCAATTGTAGGGCAAACAGTAATAAGCGGTATTTTAATTGAAAAATTAAACTAAATGAACAAAGTAATAATAGTTTTTTTAACATTGGTGACATTCTCTGTGTCAGCTCAAAACAAGTCAACCTACACTTATGCTATTAAAGGAAAAGATACTTTAAAGTTAGATGTATATACACCAAAAAACATAAAAACATCAGATACTCTACCTGTGTTACTATGGATGCATGGTGGTGGATTTGCAGTAGGAAGTAGAGATTTTATAGATGATGAGCGTTTAACAAAATATGTGGCTGAGGAGCAAAATTATATAGGTGTTTCTATTTCATACCGTTTATTAAGAAAATGGAAAACAAGTGGTTTTGGTTGTGATTGTACAAAAGATGAAAAACTAGAAACTTTCAAAGAGGCTGTTATGGATTATATGGACGCAGCAAAATATATTGTGAATCATGCTAAAGAACTCCAAATTGATACAACAAAAATAATTGCAGGAGGCAGTAGTGCAGGAGCAGAAGGTGTTTTAAATGCTGTTTTTCTACGTGAATATTTTATTGACAATACAGAAGATTATACCAATGTTAAGTTTGCTGGTGTATTTTCTTGTGCTGGTGCAGTAGTTGATGCAAGTTATGTTACTAAAGAAAATGCAGTACCATCTGTATTATATCATGGAGTAAAAGATCAACTTGTGCCTTTTGATAATGCGCCTCATCATTATTGTGAGCCTACAAAAGCAGGCTACCTTTTTTTAGATGGTTCTAATGTTATTGCTAAAAAACTGGAAAAATTTGAAACATCCTACTATTTCAATATAGTAAAAGAGGCCATGCACGAAATTTCAGCTATTCCGTTTGATGATTTAGATAAAGTATTTAACTTTTTTAAACAAACGGTTTTCAATAATGAGATTGTTCAAACTAAAATTATAAAAACAAGGAAAGAATGAGAAATTTAGTGTTTTTGTTATTGTGGTTTTTAATGTTTCAATCCTGTAAACAGGAAGGCAATCAATCCCAAGTCAGCTCCAGCGCAGTAGATAACTCTAAAAGACCAAATATCGTTTACATCATGGCAGATGATCATGCTGAACAGGCGATTAGTGCTTATGGTCATATCATTGGTCAGTTAGCACCAACTCCTAATATCGATAGAATTGCAAAAGAAGGTGCGCTCTTCAAAAATAACTTTTGTACCAATTCTATTTGTGGGCCAAGTCGTGCTGTAGTGTTAACAGGTAAGTTTAGTCATATTAATGGATTTAAGATGAACGGAAACCGTTTTGATGGTAGCCAACAAACGTTTCCTAAGTTATTACAAAAAGCGGGTTATAATACCGCAATGATTGGAAAGTGGCATTTACATGGCAATCCTGAAGGTTTTAACTACTGGAACATTTTAAAAGATCAAGGTAATTACTACAATCCAGATTTTATTTCACCAAATGAAACTACAAAACTTGTTGATACAACTCGGATTGAAGGCTACGCCACAGATATTATTACGGAAGATGGTTTAGCTTATCTCAAAAGTGTTAAAGATTTAGATCAACCATTTATGCTTATGCTACAACATAAAGCACCACATAGAAATTGGATGCCTGCCTTAAGGCATGCTAATAAATTTGATTCTATAAAACTTCCATTACCAGACACTTATTTCACAAATCATGAAGGTTCATTAGGCTCAAAGCAGCAATTACAAACCATTTACAAGGACATGTATGAAGGTCACGATTTAAAAATGACCGAGAAAAAAGGCAGTCCAGAATTGGCATGGAATCCTTGGAAAACAGATTTTGAACGGATGACACCAGAGCAGCGTGCCGCGTGGGATAAAGCTTACCAAGCGAAAAACGATGCCTTTCATGATGCAAACCTATCTGGTAAAGCATTAGCAAAATGGAAAGGTCAACGCTATTTACAAGAATATTTGGCAACCATTGCATCAGTTGATGAAGGTGTCGGACGTGTTTTAGATTACTTGGATAAAAACGGATTAGCCGAAAATACTATTGTGGTTTATACCACAGACCAAGGATTTTATTTAGGTGAAAAAGGCTGGTTTGATAAGCGTTATATGTATGAAGAATCATTAGCAATGCCTTTGTTGGTAAAGTATCCTAAACATATTGAGGCTGGGACTGAAGTGACTGCATTGACACAAAACCTTGATTTTGCTGAAACCTTTTTGGATTATGCAAAAGCAGAAATCCCAGAAGATATGCAAGGAAAATCCTTACGACCATTATTAGAAAACACCTTTGATAAAAATGAAGATTTTAGAGATGCTGTATATTATCATTATTACGATTATCCAGCATTCCATATGGTGAAAAAACACTACGGAATTAGAACCAAGCGTTACAAGCTAATGCATTTTTATGATGATATTGATACTTGGGAATTGTATGATTTAGAAGAAGATCCAAAGGAAATCCATAATCAAATTGATAATCCAGAATATGATGTTATTGAAGCAAAATTAAAATCACAGTTAACAGCTTTACAAAAACAATATAATGTTACTGATGAAGAGTTTAAGCAAGCTCCAAAAGAAAATGTAGAACGAGCGTACAAACAATTTGAAAGATTAAGAGGTGACTCAGGCACATCTTACGACCCAATAACCAATAGTGATACCAAATTATAATCCATGAAAAAACTACTTTTCTACTTACTTATTGTATTTGTTTATTCTTGTAAAAATGATGATAAAAAGAATTTAGGAAAACATTCTAATTTCAAAGAAAAAACAAACACTGAAATAAACACTTTGCAAACTTATTGCAATCCATTAGATATAGATTACACTTATATGGTTTACAATTCTAGCCGCAATCAATCTTACCGTTCTGGTGCAGATCCTGCTGTCATAGAATTTAAAGGCGAGTATTATATGTTCGTCACACGTTCTTTTGGCTATTGGCACTCAAAAGATTTATTCAACTGGAAATTTATAAAACCACAACAATGGTTTTTTGAAGGCAGTAATGCGCCAACAGCTTTCAATTACAAAGATTCTTTAGTGTATTTCGCTGGTGATCCAGCAGGTTATGGTAGTATTTTATATACAGACGATCCTAAAAAAGGACTGTGGACACCAACAGCTTCAATATCCAATAATATTCAAGATTCCGAATTATTTATTGATGATGATGGCAAAACCTATCTTTATTGGGGGAGTTCAAATGTGCATCCCATTCGTGTGAAAATGCTGAATAAAGACGATCGTTTTTTAGAAATTGGTGATAGAAAAAAATTGATAAATCTTGATGAAGAAGAGCATGGTTGGGAGCGTTTTGGAGAGAATAACTTTCACCCAACTTTAAAGGAAGGTTATATGGAAGGTGCCTCCATGACCAAGCACAACGGAAAATACTATTTGCAATATGCAGCACCAGGCACACAATTTAATGTGTATGCAGATGGTGTTTATATTGGAGACTTACCAACAGGCCCATTCACCTACATGAAAAATAACCCGATGAGTTTTAAACCTGGAGGGTTTACAAATGGTGCTGGTCACGGAATAACCGTTAAGCAAACCAATGGACAGTATTGGCATTTTGCAACTATGGCTTTAGCATCTAACGCACAATGGGAGCGACGTTTGTGCATGTTTCCTACCTATTTTGATGACGACGGATTAATGTACAGCGATACGGCTTACGGAGATTATCCGCGTTTTGCACCAAATCACCCAACAAAAGCTGGTCAACACAACGGTTGGATGTTATTGTCTTACAAAGGGAACGTTAAAGTATCCTCTTCGTTAAAACAGATTATGAAATTCACGTCAAATGACGATGAAGTTGAAGTTACCGAATTACCTTTAGAAACCAATGAAGAAGGAAAAATAACCTCTAAAGTTTTAACCGACGAAAACCCAAAAACATTTTGGGTTGCTGAAGCTAATGATGATGAGCAATGGATAACTATTGAAATGAAAAACCTGGGAAATATTCATGCATTTCAAATAAATTTTCATGATTATGAATCAGGGATTTATACACGTGTCGAAGGTTTAAAGCATCGTTTTACTATTGAAGCATCTAAGGATGGAACTAACTGGGAAACTATAGTGGATAGAAGCCAAAGCGATAAAGATGCTCCAAATGCTTACATTGTTTTAGATAAACCAGTTAAAGCAAATTATGTAAGATATAACAATGTAGAGGTGCCAGGTGCAAATTTTGCGATGTCTGAGTTTAGAGTGTTTGGTCTAGGTTTAGGTGAAAAACCAGAAAAAGTTTTAGGGTTTAATATTAAAAGAAAAGCTGACCGAAGGGATGCGTCATTTTCATGGAATTCTGTAGAAGGTGCACAAGGTTACAACATACGCTGGGGAATTGCCAAGAACAAGCTTTATCAATCTTGGCAAGTGTACGATAAAAACTCACATTTTATGCGTTGTTTGGATAGGGATACACCTTATTATTTTACAATTGAAGCGTTTAACGAAAATGGAATTTCAGAAAAAAGTGAAATTCAATTCACTGACTAATTATAAACTATGAAATATCTTTTTCTGTTGTGTTTTGCTATTTCAAGTCTAGCTTTTGCTCAAGACTTTTCAATAATGAGCTATAACATAAAATTAGATTATCCAAAAGAAGGCAAAAACAGTTGGACCAATCGAAAACCTTTTATGGTAAATCAAATTAAGTTTTACGAACCAGATATTTTAGGAGTACAAGAAGCGATGCCCAACCAAATGAAAGACATGGATAGTCTTTTGGTAAATTACAGCTTCGTTGGAGTAGGTCGTGATGATGGAAAAGATGAAGGAGAATATTCCGCAATATTTTATAAAACAGAAAAATTTAAAGTGTTAAAATCTGATACTTTTTGGTTATCACAAACACCAGAAAAAGTGAGCATGGGCTGGGATGCTGTTTGTAATAGAGTATGTACCTATGCTTTATTAGAAGATAAAGTATCTGGAAAAACCTTTTGGGTGTTCAACACGCATTTTGATCATGTTGGTAAGGAAGCTAGAAAGAATAGCGCCATGTTGATTATTGAAAAAATTAAAGAACTCAATACAGAAAACTATCCAGTAGCCTTAACAGGTGATTTTAATATGGAACCAGCACACGGGAGTATTACTCATATTAAAAAAACATTGAAAGATTCAAAAGAGATAGCAAAGTTAACTTTCGGTCCAGAAGGTACATTCAATGGTTTTTATTTTGATAAACCAGTTGCACGACGCATCGATTATGCTTTTGTTAGTGACAATATTGAGGTTACAAAATATGCTGTGTTAAGCGACAATTGGAATCTGCAATATCCTTCAGATCATTTGCCAGTTTTTATAGAAATAAAACTGTAATTATCTCAAAGTGTAATCTCTTATAATTTATAAAACCAAAAAACCCGATTCTATTGAATCGGGTTTTTGATGGTGGTGCCTCCAGCACCAACTTAAACCTTTCTTAAACATTGTAAATCTTATTAAAACCTTTTGAAACACCTATTAAATAAGGGGTTTTATGTATTTTGTATTCTGTGTTTATTAAGGAAGTATTAAACAAATAAACCTTAAAAAGCACACAAATTAGCACACAATTTTGTATCTTTAAGTCAAACAAATCAACGTTATGACTGCTATTTCACGTTCTAAAGGTACAGCTCGTTTCGCATTTAGGGAATCGAATTCAAAATTACAAAATTCAAAACAAAAGCAGAGTTTAATTATTTTAAACTTTGCTTATGGTACTACTCGTTTTAGATACTCAACCGGATATAAAAGTTGTTATGACGATTGGGATTTTAAAAAACAAAGGGTTAAAAACAAAGCGTCTATCTCAAACAAAGACGAAGTAAACGACTATTTAAGCGGTTTAGAAAAGTTTATTAATAAAAAGTATTCAGAGCTAACTAAAGAGCAAGGAGAAGTCTCTAAAGATGTCTTAAAGTATCATTTAGACGTGTTTACTAAAAAGATAACCCCTAACATTGAATTTAATAAAAACCTAACATTCTTCGAGGTTATTCAGCAATTTATTGATTTAAAAGATGGTCAAATTTCAAATATTACGCTACGCTCATATAAGCAGACACAAAAACGACTACAAGAGTATGAAAAGCATTATAATACAAGGTTGATATTTCAAGCTATTGATATGAGTTTCTATAACAAGTTTGTTAAGTTTATGGAAGCTAATAACTACTCGTTAAATACTATCGGAAAGCATATAAAAACCTTAAAGACGTTTTTAAATTATGCAGTTTCTGAAGGTTATTCTGCCAATCAAAAATTTAAGAGTAATGATTTTAAAGTTAAGAAAGAAATTACAACCGAAATCTACTTAACTGATGATGAAATACAACAAATGTTTGAAAAGGATTTATCGAAATATCCAGAGTTAGAACATGCGAGAGATGTCTTTTTGATGGGATGCTATACAGGTCAGCGTATAAGTGACTATAACGGATTGAAAGAAGAAGATATTATTACAATTGATGGCGTGCAATTCTTTGAAATCAAACAAAAGAAAAACCGTAAATACGGTAGAGTTGTGCATTGTCCTATTACCAAAGAAATGAAATCTATAATGAATGAGAGATATAACGGAAAACCACCTAAAAAAATACACGAGCAAGATTTAAACGAAAACATCAAACAAGTTGGTCAAATGTTAGAATGGGATGAGTTAATCAAGTGTGAGTACACCAAAGGCGGTAAGCTTAATATAGAAATGATTCCAAAATACGACTTAATCAAATCGCATACTGCAAGAAGAAGTTTCTGTACCAACAAATATAAAGCAGGAATGAGTGTGTTTGATATAATGCTATTTTCAGGCCATACAACTGAAAAAGAATTTTATAAGTATATTAGAATCAAAAATCAAGAAAGAGCATCACACATTGTCAAAGGAGGTTTTTTTAACGTTTAATCATATTTAAAAATTAGTATAAATGGAAGATACTTATTCTTTTGATAAATTTTGTGAGTTACTAAGCGATGAAGATATTTTAAGAACCTCTACAGCTTTTGGTGTTGCTAAAAAATTCCGAAATTATATTTTAGATATAAAGTCTCAGGTCTTAAAAGAATTAATGAACAGAACTGAAAATCAAGATGTTTATTTAGATTTTCTTATAAATGAAATTGAGAAGCAGGACTATGTAAAAGATGCTGGTAATAATTATATAGATAGATGGCTAAAAGAATATAATATTTCCATAGATGCCATTTTAGAAGATGAAGACCATAAAGAACCAATTTTTGCAGTATTAGATAGGCATTATAACGATATGGAACCTTTTTCAGTAGAAAAAGATAAAGCCTGTCTCTTATACACATCTGACGCTGCCGACGAATAGAGAGGTGTAGA
>OLHK01000220.1_pt1 | contig 17237 bp, 11 predicted proteins | sample 1609371 | NCBI WGS metagenome assembly OLHK01 (sample SAMN05416779, study PRJEB24817) | seawater metagenome | isolation source: Sea water | place: Canada:Atlantic | collected 2013-11
TCGTCGGCAGCGTCAGATGTGTATAAGAGACAGACCGTAGATGTTATAAATTCAATTTGATCATCATCTAATTCGGTGTGCATTGGCAATGAAATTACAGATTGAACTAAATCATTTGTTACTTTAAAGTCAGCTTCATTATAGCGTTCGTCTGTGTATGCTTTTTGTTTGTGCAATGGAATTGGATAATATACACCACATGGAATATTCTTTTCTTGTAAATGCGCAACTAATGCATCTCTATCTACATTTTTTAAGTTTAATGTATATTGATGAAATACATGGTAATCATCACTATCCTTATCCTCTAAACCTGTTGGTGTAATTATATTTGGATGATTTTTAAATGCTTCATTATACTTTTTGGCTGCATTTCGTCTTGCTGTGTTATACTTATCGAGGAGAGGTAATTTTGCATCTAAAACTGCTGCTTGAATAGAATCTAACCTTGAATTAACTCCAACAACATCGTGATGATATCGCTTATACATCCCATGGTTTACAATACCTCTAATTGTATGTGCCAAATCATCATCATTAGTAAAAATAGCTCCACCATCACCATAACAACCCAAATTTTTAGAAGGGAAAAATGAGGTTGAAGCAACATCACCTATAGCTCCGGCTTTAGTTTTACTCCCATCTTTATGGGTGTAACTTGCACCAATAGCTTGCGCGTTATCCTCTATAACATATAGGTTATGCTCTTTTGCCAAAGCCATTATTTCATCCATATCTGCTGGCAAACCATATAAATGAACAGGGACAATTGCTTTTGTTTTTGGTGTAATTGCTTTTTTTATAGCCTCAACATCTATGTTAAAAGTAACAGGATCTACATCTACTAAAACGGGAGTTAGTTGTAGTAAAGCTATAACCTCAACGGTTGCCGCAAAAGTAAAATCTGCGGTTATAACTTCATCACCTGGTTTTAAACCTAAACCCATCATAGCTATCTGCAAAGCATCGGTTCCGTTTGCACAAGGAATAACGTGCTTAACACCCAAATAATCTTCTAAATTTTTTTGAAATTGATGCACCTTTGGACCATTAATAAAAGCCGCACTATTCATCACTTCTTCTATTGAAGGATCTACTATATCTTTAATTTTGGCATATTGACCCTGAAGGTCTACCATTTGTATTTTTTTCATTCTGAAGATTCTATTTTGAAAATTGTAATAAGCCAAGGCTCTTAGCGAAAATACGAAAATGTACGCGCTATGCCAATGCATTTAATTGAAAGAACTGTATTTTAGCACAAATCTTTATTTTTGAGACAACTTTATTCCATAGGGATTTATATCGCAAGCCTACTTATAAAGGTTTTAGCACTATTCAACACCAAACTAAAACAAGGTGTAGTAGGCAGAACAGAAACGTTTAAAAAGCTTAAAAACAACCTAAAGCCAAATGACAAAACCTTTTGGTTTCATTGTGCATCTTTGGGTGAATACGAACAAGGCTTACCTGTTTTTGAAACTTTAAAAAAAAAGCATCCTCACTATAAAATTGTATTGTCATTTTTCTCTCCTTCGGGTTATGAAATCAGAAAAAATACACCTATTGCAGATGTCGTTGTTTATATTCCGTTTGACACAAAAAAGAATGCGAAGCGGTTTTTAGACATTGTAAACCCAGATTATGTCATTTTTGTAAAGTATGAGATTTGGCCTAATTTTTTGTTTGAAATAAAACGACGAAACCTAAAGGCAATTTTAATTTCGGCTGTTTTTAGAAAACAACAAAGCTTTTTTAAATGGCAAGGTGGCTTTATGAGGTCTGCTCTCTTTGCTTTTCAGCATATTTTTACTCAAAACGAAAATTCAAAAAAACTACTTGAAACTATTGGTTACACGAATGTTTCAGTTTCAGGTGACACAAGGTTTGATCGTGTTAGCAATCAATTACTTGTTGACAATACTGTTTCATTTATTGAAGATTTTAAAAACGGAAAGTTGTGTGTTGTTATGGGTAGTACTTGGCCAGAGGACGACAAACTGTTTCTAGATTATATCAACACAAATGCTTCGAATGATTTTAAATTTATTATTGCACCTCATAACGTTAAGCCTAGCTACACAGCTTCTCTTAAAACACAAATCAATGCTAAGACTATTACTTTTTCAGAAATGGAAAATTCAAACCTAAGCGATTATAATGTTTTCATTTTAGATACCATAGGCTATTTAAGCAAAGTATACAGTTATGCAGACATTGCTTATGTTGGAGGTGGTGCTGGTAAAACAGGCTTACATAATATATTAGAGCCTGCTGTTTTTGGTATTCCTATAATTATTGGCAAAAATTATGGAAATTTTCCTGAAGCCGTTTCTATGGTAGAGTCCGAAGGTATAAAACCCGTTACTTCCTCATCTGAGTTTAATATGGCAATGGACAACTTGGTTAATAATCCAGAATTTAGAAAAAACAAAGGAGAGGCTTGTAGTCATTTTATAAATGAAAACAAAGGTGCTGTCATCCAAATTCTCAACTATATTCGTATATAACCAAGCTAGAACAGCTAATTTCCTGGAAAAAATGTTAAAGTTTGAATGAAATTAGTACTTTAGTGAATTAACTAAAATTAACACTAAAATTCTTAAAATGAAAAAAGTTGTATTAAGTTTAGCATTGGTTGCAATGCTAGGATTGTCATTCACATCTTGTAGAGAGACAAAAGCAGAAAACACAGTGGAAGAAGCTGCAGAAGACGCTGCAGAAGCTACTGAAGGTGCTATGGAAAAAACAGGTAAAGCTTTTGACAATGCTGTGGAAGAAACAAAAGAAGCAGGTGAATCTGTAGAAGATGCTGTAGATGAAATTGACGGTGACGATCAATAATCTATAAATTATACATTGAAGAAAAGACCTGATTTCTCAGGTCTTTTTTTATTTAAATAGTGTTGTTTGGTTAAATTCAAGCTCACTCGGTATTACTATGGTTTTTAATTCAGTATCCGTAGTAGTTATACTTTCAATAAGTAGATCCATTGACATTTTACCTATTTTAAATGCCATTTGATGCACTAAAGAAATTTTCGGATCTGAAAGTAATGGTGTGTTCTCATAACCAAAACCTATTACTGACAGATCTTTGGGAATATTTTTGCCTAATTTTTTTGCCATATTAATTGCAACAATGCCAGTAACATGATCTATTGATATTATGGCATCTATGTTAGGGTTTTCTTCTAAGTAATTGAGAATACTCTGTTCTACTTTATCATTATGGCTTAATCTAAGTACTTTAGGTTCTAAGTTTTGAGACTGCATGGCTTTGGTGTAACCATTAATTCTTAATTTACCTACACTTAGTTCTTCAATATTACTTAACAATAAAATTTGAGATCTCTTCTCTTTTTGTATAAGATGAAGTGTGGCATCAAACACAGATTGATAATCATCCACAATGATTTTGTTACAATCAACATTTTCCATTACCCTATCAAATAAAAGTATTGGGATATTGCTATCTATAACTTTTTGTAGATGTGCCGTATGGTTCTGTATTTGGCTTTCTCTTGCAACCGCAAGTATAAAACCATCTACACTACCATTAGCCAGCAATTCTAAACTGCGTTCTTCTTTATAAAGTGTTTCGTTAGATAGGCAGACAATTATATCATAATCACTATTTGCTGCTACAGATTCTATACCATGAAGCACTTCTGCAAAAAACGGATTGGTAACCGTTGGTAAAATAACACCAATTGTTCTGGTTTTGTTAGATTTTAACTGTTGTGCAATTCGGTTAGGCTTGTAATTGAGGTTATTTGCCAATTCCCTAACACGTTTTTTAGTGTTTTCACTTATCTCATGGCTATCATTTAATGCTTTTGAAACAGTTGAAACTGATATATTTAATAATTTAGCTAATTCTTTTAGTGTTGTCATATTAGTAAAATTATAAAAAAAAGAGCGTATTTAATACGCTCTTTTCATTGCTACTAATCTAAGCAAAAATTAGTTCTTCACCAACTTCACTGTTTTAATGCCATTAGCTGATGATATTTTTGCCAAATAAATTCCATTTTTTAAGCCAGATGCATCAATTTTAGCTTCATTTGTATTTGGTGTTAAATTAAAAACTTCTTTTCCCAAAATATCGTAAACACTAATTGCCGTAATATCCTTGTTATTGGTATTCACATTCCAAATAGAATTAGAAGGGTTTGGTGAGACTGATATGTTGCTTAATTCAAAGTTATCTACACTTAACACCAATTGATCAATATCTACCGTGCCTAAAGCTGATTCATCTGCTGGATCTGCAATAGCACCAGTTACACTAAAACCGTACTGAATAATAAATCCCGATTGCAATTCAGCAGCAGTTGCACTAACTGTAAAATCACCTGAAGATGGCAATGTTACTGTATTATTGGTTACTGCGGCAAAACCATTGTTTGGGTCCAACGCTTTAATAAAAGCAATAGCGGTGTAATCAGCGTCTAAATTATGTCCTGTTACTGTACCACTAAAATTCAAGTCTGAACCTGCCAATGCGTTGTCTTCAGCAAAGGAGTTCAATTCTACATTTTTATTCGGCACCATAGGTGAAGAAAACCAATCAGGATTCCACTCAGCACAAAAAGTCTCTCCACAAGGCGTGGCATCATTATCAGCCCAAATTTGAAAATTAGGTGCTAAACTAATGGATGTACTTGTAGGGAATGTAGCCTTTAAAATGGGCAAATCGTATTGAAAGCCAAAAGCATAACTGTCATCAGATAAATTAAACACATTGACATATCCATTTGTTATATTGGATGCATCTATGGTAACATTGTTTTGGGAATATCCCAAAAAAGAAATAAGCAATAAAATAAAAGTAATTTTTTTCATGATAAAGTATTTAAATTAATTAATATTAGAGCTCAACTACTTTTACATAGTCGATGACAAACTCTTGAGGGAAAATAGAATCATCAACCTGTGGACCTCCAAAATTTCCGCCTATTGCCAAATTCAGTAAAATATAAAAAGGCTTATTGAAAGGCCACGTCTTATCATTTTTTACGTCAGGAGAGAAAACATAAACTTCATCATTATCTATGTAAAATTTAATTTCATTTTCACTCCAAATAGTTTTATATACATGAAAACCTTCTTCTATGTTTTTTAAGTTTGTGACTTTTGTATTAATAGACTGCCCAAAACTATCTGGTGTATGCAAAGTGGTGTGTATTTCATTAGGCGTTTTACCCACATATTCCATTATGTCAATTTCTCCACTTGCTGGCCAACCTACTGTATCTATATCGCTCCCTAACATCCAAATGGCTGGCCATAGTCCACTCCCTTTGGGCAACTTAGCTCTTACCTCAACCATTCCGTACTGAAATTCTACTTTATTTTTAGTAGTGATTCTTCCTGATTGGTAGACGGTAGAATCCTTTGTTGCAGTAATGACCAAATTTCCATTACTTACATGGATGTTTCCCTTAGTATAGATTTGTCTTTCGTTATTTCCCCATCCACAAAGATCAGGACAACCATTACCTAGTTGATAATTCCAGTTTTTAGTATCTAAATTTTCTCCATTAAAATCATCTAAGAAAATGATATTTTCTTTTTGATTGCAAGACAAATGCAGCAGAAAAAAAACAACTATTATTATGGATCTTGTGGCCATTGTAAATTGAAATTAGTTTCTAACATGGTATTTGAGCTACCCCCAACAAATACTTTAAATTCCCCTGGTTCTATAACAAATTCTCCTTGGTTATCATAAAAGCCAAGCTCATCTTTTGTTAATGTTAGTGTTATTCTTTTTTCTTCAAAACTATTTAATTCAACCAGCTCAAAACCTTTTAATTCTTTAACTGGCCTGGTGATACTGGCATATAAATCCCTTAGATATAGCTGCGCCACTTCTTTTCCTTTTACTTGACTATTATTTTTTAAAGTAAAGGACACTTTTACTTCCTCAGAATCTAAATCTAATTTTAAGTCGGAATATTCAAACTTAGAGTAACTTAAACCATGACCAAATGGGTAAAGTGGTGTATTACTCACATCTGTGTAATGCGACCAAAAAACAGCTTCAGGATCTGCATTGCTTGGTCTTCCTGTATTTTTATAATTATAATAAATAGGAATTTGCCCAACATTTCTTGGGAAGCTCATAGGTAGTTTACCGCTAGGGTTATAATCCCCAAAAAGCACTTTGGCTATTGCATTACCGCTTTGTGTTCCAAGCTGCCATGCTTCAACTATTGCTGGTATATGTTCTGCTGCCCAAGGGATAGTTAATGGTCTGCCGTTATTAAGTACTAAAACAATATTTTGGTTTACAGCGTATATTTCTTCTAACAGTTCTTGTTGAACTCCTGGCAAACCTATCTCAGATCTACTTCTAGCTTCTCCGCTTTGAAAACCATGTTCACCTAATACCATTATAACAATGTCTGCATTCTTGGCAACAGTTTTCGCTTTTTCAAAACCAGACTTGTCAGAGGTATTTATAGTTAATCCTTTAGAAAAAGTTGTTTCACCAACAGAAACATCTGCTCCTTTAGCATAAGTAATTTCATTCCCTTTATATTTTTTTAACCCTTCTAATACAGAAACTGCCGTTTCATCTTTTGCAGCAATTCTCCAACTACCCAAAGGACTCGTTTTATCATTAGCTAAAGCTCCTATTACTGCTATTTTTTGATTTTCTTTTTTGAGAGGTAAAAGGTTTTTTTCGTTTTTAAGTAATACAATAGATTTAACTGCCATATCTAAAACTGCATCATGAAACTCTTGTTTTCCTAATGTTGCTTTTTCTCTTTCTTCATCACAATATTTATAAGGATCGTCAAATAAACCTAGTTCAAATTTCACTTTTAAAATTCGTCTAGCAGCATCAGTAATTAGTTCCTCTTTAACCTTGCCTTCTTTTACCAAATCAGCTAATTCATTAACGTATAAATAGGATTCCATATCCATATCCGAACCAGCTTTTACTGCTAATTCCGCAGCTTGCTTTCCGTCTCTGGCGTGGCCATGAGGAATCATTTCGGTTATTGAGCCCCAATCAGAAACCATAAAGCCGTCAAAATTCCATTTATCTTTTAAGATATCTCTTTGTAAATATTTATTACCTGTAGCTGGCACACCATTTAACTCATTAAATGAATTCATAAATGTTTTCACACCAGCTTCTTTAGCGGCTTGAAATGGAGGAAATATGATATTATACAACGTTGATGTACCTACATCTACAGTGTTATAATCTCTCCCAGCTTCAGCAAATCCATAACCTGCAAAATGCTTAGCACATGCTGCAATGGTTTTATAATCTGACAAGTCTTCTCCTTGAAAGCCCTCAACTCTGGCTTTTGCAATTTTAGACGCCAAATATGTATCCTCACCTGCTCCTTCCATTACTCTTCCCCAACGTGCATCACGAGAAATATCTACCATTGGAGCAAATGTCCAGTTTATACCAGCAGCTGCAGCTTCTTCTGCTGCCACTTCTGCGGACTTTTTTATAGCTTCTAAGTCCCAACTGGCAGACTCTGCTAAAGGAATAGGACTTAATGTTTCGTAACCATGAATTACATCAAAACCTATAATTAACGGAATACCTAACCGGGTTTCCTCTACAGCTATTTTTTGTACAGCTCTTACGTTTTCTACACCTCTTACATTGAGCATAGACCCTACGTAACCCTTTCTTAAATGATCGTATTTTTTAGCAGCATCACCATCTGAAGGCGCTGGACCTGTTAAATCCCAAAAACCATTGTATTGATTCATTTGACCTATTTTTTCTTCTAAGGTCATTTTGTTCAGTAATTCATCAACTTTGACATCTATTAGAGAAGATGTATTACTGATTTTTTCATTTTCTGAAAGAACAGCTAATTTATTGTCATTATTATTACAGGAAATAAAATAAATACTGAACAAAAAACATGAACATAAAAATTGAAATACCCTCATCTTATTGATACAATCTTATATAATCTACTTCCATACTATCTTCAGTAAAATCTGAAGGAATATCACCTCCCAAAGTGCCACCCATTGCAACATTTAGTATTAAGAAAAAATCTGCATCAAATGGTAATTCTGCTGAATTAGGTATTGAGTGAAAAACCTCATTATCTACAGCAATTAAAATTTCATCTGGAGTCCACTCTACTGAATACAAGTGAAATTCGGATGTCGCTGTTTCGACAGTAGTAGAAGCCGTATTTCCTGTACCTGGGGAAACAGCAGGATAATGTAAGGTTCCACTAGTTTCTTGCTTATTACCTCCTGTTTGTTCCATAATATCTATTTCGCCACATACAGGCCATCCTACTGTTTCAAAATTTGCTCCAAGCATCCATAATGCTGGCCATGTGCCTGCAGAAGCTGGCAGCTTTGCTCTAATCTCTACTCGTCCATTAGTAAACTCAAACAAGTCTTGGGATTTTAATCTAGCTGATGTATAGTTACTTCCTGAGAAAGATTCTGCTTTAGCAGTAATTACAAGGTTACCTCCTTCAACAATAACATTCTCTTCTCTCTCTGTGTAATATTGCGACTCACCATTGCCCCAACCATTACTACCTGTGCCAATGTCATAAGTCCATCTTGAAGGGTCTGGAGCTCCATCTGTATCAAATTCTTCTTCCCAAATTAACTCATCGTAAATAGTTAGATCTAATAAATTATCACTATCCTCTGAAAGATCTGAAGATGTTAAAATAAGTCCCCAATCAAACTCACCGTTACCATCAGTTGTCCTAACTGTCATTTCGTTTGCAGAGCGGCTTTCAATAATATAATTGTGACTTCCGCCAACATAATATCCTAAAAATCCAATTCCTGTTAAACTTAAAGTCTCAACACCTCCTGGAGCTGTGATTGCCCATTGTGCAGAATAATCTGAATAAGGATAATTTTCTATATCCGCACCATTTGCCGTACCATTTCCTGAACCGTTTAGTTCATTTATTAAGACTTCACGTCCAAAGATGGTTCCTGACTCGTCAGTAGTTGGATCATCATTTGTACTATCTGTGATATGCGTAAATGTACCATCAACATTAAAGATATAACGATCATCATACATGCCTACACCTGCTTTATCATTTGGAGCAGCTCCATAAAACTCGTTAAGAATTCCACCAACAGGCCCTAGACCAAAATGCCCTGTTCCTTCATTTTTTATTCTCCAAGTTCTTGAGTCATCTGCTGTAAGCATGGTTATTAAATCCGCAGGTGGTTCATATAAAGAAAGAACATCTATATCTATGGTTTTACTAGATGATGCTCCTCCAGTTCCAAAAGCTATGACAGTTATTGAGTATGTATTTAAACCTAAAGTTGCAAAAGTATAAGTTTTCATACCGTTTGGCGCAGGTGTACTAGAATTGTTATAGACATATTGATACGAGATCGCATTATCTGCTGTAGCTACCAAATTAACAACACCTGTTCCATCTCCATTAGGGTTATTTGCATCTGCACCAACAATATCTACATCAATTTGAATATTGGATGGTGCTATAACATCTCCAAATTCTTGATCTTCTTCTTGACAGCTATAAACAACTGACAATACAAACATTGAAATTAAAATATATTTTAGATTTTTCATTTTTTTAATTTTTCTGATTATTGTTTAACAAGTTTATATTGCCAAAATACGTTCTCTCCAGACTCAATGTACACCTCAATTGTGTTACTATCTATAAATGTTACATTATAGGTTATTTGGTCTGGCACTGCAACATTTGGTAATTCACCCTGATTATTAGCTTTTGGCAATCCTAGATACGCTCCTGTTCCATTAAGCGTAATAGTTCCTTCAGCTTCATTGTATGTAAATGTAGCTGTTGCATTACCATCATATGGAGCAGCCGGAGTACCACATGCATCTGTACCTCCTTGCCAAACTTCCACCCAAGTTTCACTACCTAAAACATTAGTGAATGATCCATCTGAGCCAAACACAAACTCATCATCATATTGACAAGTTCTATCTGCTACACATGCATCATCACAGCTCCACCAGCTTGTGTCACCTAATGCAGGACCAACAGCTAATGCGCCCGCTTCTGGTGCTATTCTCCAGGTTCCTTCTAATGGTGATGGAGCACCACTTCTTATTAATCTATATTGCCAAAACACACCCTCTCCAGATTCAACAATTACCGTAATTGTGTCATTATCTATAAAAGTTACATTGTAAGTTATTTCATTAGGTACAGCTACATTTGGTAACTCACCTTGATTATTAGCTTTTGGCAATCCTAGGTATGCTCCAGCACCCAATATTGTTACAGTTCCTGTAACTTGATTATGTGTAAAAGTAGCTACAGCAGAGCCATCATAAGGTGCCACTGGAGCACCACAAGCCTCTGAACCACCTTGCCAACCTTCAATCCAAGTTTCGCTTCCTAAAACATTCGTAAATGAACCATCTGAACCAAACACAAATTCATCATCATATTGGCAAGCTCTATCTGCTACACAAGTCTCATCACAACTCCACCAACTTGTATCACCTATTGCAGGACCTACAGCTAACGCGCCTCCTTCTGGTGCAAGCACCCAAGTACCAATTAAAGGAGAAGGAGCTGTTGGGGTTTTCCAGAAATAAATATTATCTATAAAAACTGTTCCTTCTGCCCAAGGCGTTCCAACAAATTTTAATTGAAAAATTTCAGTAACAGTTAAGCCTTGATCTGTATAATCTGTAATTGGGATTTCTATACTTGTCCAACTGTTTGGTGTCAAAGCCGAAGTTATTGGAGCTTCGGTTGCACCTCCTGCTGTGTTATTAATTAAGGATGTTTCAATATCAGTAACGGCTTCAGCAGTCCATACATCTAAATGTAGATATTCCATTTGAGAAACATCTACTGTTGTCCCATCTGCAAGAGCAATACCTTGATAACTTAAATTAATGTATTGTAGCATCTCATCACCATCTAAATTAAACATAGCCCAAGCACTACCTTGTGAACCTTGATCCCAATCGGGAAAATAATCTGTGTCTGGCACATTATTATAAGCGCTACTAAAAATAGAGATTACATCACTTTCTGCTCTCGCAGGTGGTGTTGGAGCGGAGTTTAAAGGTTGTTCTATAGCTGTAACTAAAAACTCTTCTACATAGGTAGTGGTTTCTATGGCGCTACCCATAACCTCAACTGTAATGGTATATGTTCCTGCTTCTTGATATGTGTAAGAAACTGTTTCACCTATATTTCCGCTTATAGGAGAATCGTTACTAGGTTCACCAAAATAAACATCATAACTTACTGCAAAATCTGCTGTTGCTGTAACATGTACCTGTTTGGAAACTACCGCATCATTTTCTATACTTACCTGAATATTTTGAGGAGCTTCGAAGGATACTTCTAACTGTTGCTCTGCTTCTGCAATTAAACCATTTATACTTGTTGCTGTTACACTTACAGTATATGTTCCTTCTGGATATACATTGTCTATACTTTGTCCTGGGTCTAATTCTACTGATTGACCAGAACCATCACCAAAAAATATCTCAAATTTGGTAGCACCAACTGCGTTTGGTGTAATTGTAACTAATCCAGAATTGTCTTGTGTGGTTCTTAATTGAAGTATTACTTCACTTGGAGCATCTGCTTCATTTATAAATCCCGTATCTCTTTCATCATCTTCACAGCCTATAAAAGCTAATAGAAGAAAACTTGCTAAAATTAATTTTAATTTTTTCATTGTGCTTTTTTTTTAATATTCTGGATTTTGCTCCCATTGGTTTCCTGCTAATTGTATCTCTATTAATGGAATAGGAAACACTTCATTTTTTCCTTCTTGAAATATCCTATCATCATGAACGCTAATAATATCACCTTCGGCATTTCTAATAACATCAATTCCATTATTATTTTCAATTTCAGTCTTTGCTCTTCCTGTTCTTACCAAGTCGAAGAAACGGTGACCTTCGCCTACCAATTCTACTCTTCTTTCGTGATATATTGCATTAGTCAGTGCGGTACCAGAAGCTAAAACATTGTGGTCTGAATCGCCAAAGGCGCGTTCTCTTACTCTATTAAGATACATTTGAGCTCTATCATCACTTATACCACCTCTGTTTAATGCCTCAGCAGCCATTAATAAAACATCTGCAAATCTTATTGCCCTGTAATTATTGGGATTTGTTAAGTTAGCATCACCTGTGTTTGCATCTCCTTGTCTTGAGATATATTTTCTGTTATAGTAACCTGTATGTTCATGACCAGTTCCAAAAGTGGCTCCTGTCTCTGCAGCCCAAGCATTTATATCTAAAATAGCTGTTTCAAATCTATTATCTCCTTCTTCAAACTCATCTACAACTTCTTGGGTTGGTACATTAAAGCTAAAACCTGATTCAAATAATGGACCATCGTAGTTTCTTATACCGTTAAAACCTACAGCAATATTACCTTCACTACATTGAAGACAATCAAAGCTAGCGCCTTCTTGGTCTGTATATTGTACTTCAAAAACGGATTCTATGTTGTTTTCATTATCATTTTCAAATATTGTACTGTAGTCTACAACTAAATCGTGCGGACCGTTATCTATTAAATTTTCTAAAACCGCTCCTGCCAGATCAAACTTATCTTGATACAAGTATATTTTACCTAACAGTGCCTGTGCAGAACCCTTTGTTATTCTACCAACTTGTTCAGGTATATATGTTAAGTTATCTGATGCATATATTAGGTCCTCTTCCATTTGGGCGTATACTTCTTCTTTTGGAGTTTTTTCTATACTAAATTGATCTCCGAATTGAATACGAGTATCTACCGCAAACGGCACATCTCCAAACCATTTTACTAGTTCAAAGTAATAATATGCTCTTAGGAACTTTGCTTGTGCCAATATTTTTTCTTTACCTTCAAAATCTGTTTTATCCTGAAATTCCAATATGTAATTTGCCCTGTTAACACCTGCGTACATCCATTGCCAAATATTTCTTAATTGCTCATTAATTTGTGTGTGGATCATATCATCGACTTGCTGAATTCCCGCAACATCGTTTGCATCTCCACCACCTGCCAATGTATTATCTGATGCTATCTCTCCCATCATTACGTTTAGGTACGTTGATTGCAATAAATCATAAGCTGCGATTAATGCTTGTTGATAATCTTCTTCTGAATTAAAATAATCTTCAGAATTTTCATTGTTCGATTTTACATCTACAAAATCATCACTACATGAAGCCATGACAATAAATGCTATAAAAACGAATGTGATTTTTAAATTTTTCATGCTTCTATTTTATTAAAAATTTAAGTTCATTCCTATTAAATATGTTCTTGGGTTAGGATAAAACCCATAATCTATACCTCCTCCAATTGGTTCTCCTGTTGATGCCGTAGGATCGTAACCGCTATACTCTGTTAATGTAAACAAGTTACTTGCTGAGACGTATAAACGTAGTTTATTAAGTCCCCATTTTTCTGCTGTATCAGATGAGATAGAATATCCTAGTTGTACATTTTGCAATCTTACAAAAGAGCCATCCTCAACATAAAAATCCGAGAACAACGTGTTGTTTGTTGCTCCTGTAGTTACTCTTGGAAAACTGTTAGAGGAGCCTTCACCTGTCCAACGATCTAAATAATATACTGAACGGTTAGTGTTTGGTAAGTTTCTTTCATAGTTTCTAACAATATCATTACCTATTGATGCAAAAGCATAAGCTCCAAAATCAAAATTTTTATAATCTAAAGTAAGGTTTAATCCCATTGTTGCATCTGGTATGGGATCTCCAATGTTTGTTTTATCCTCTTCGTCAATTACACCATCACCATTAAGATCTACAAAGATTAAATCTCCTGGTTGTGTATTATTATTAAGTATGGCAGAATTATCTATTTGTGCTTGATTTTGAAATATGCCATTGGTTTTAAAACCTCTAAAATAACCAATTGGTTGACCTGCTTCCATCCTAGCTGGTGGGTCTTGGCCTATACCAAAAGCTCCACCTGTAACAAAGCCGCCTTCTTGGCTTACAGAAACCACATTATTATCTAATGTTGTAACATTATACTTAAGGTTTAATTTAAAGTTTTCACCTAACTGCTCTGAATAACCTATGGCAAATTCTAAACCTTTATTTTCAACAACACCAGCATTAATAATTGGAGGCGATGAACCTGGCGCACCAACACCAATAACACCTGAAGCCGGAGGGGAAACTAATAAGTCTTCGGTTTTCTTATTAAAATAATCTACAGTTACATCTAACTTGTTATCCCAAAAACGCATATCAATACCAACATCTAATGTTTTTTGTTTTTCCCATTTGATTTCTGGATTTGAAACACCTCCTGCAGCAGTACCATTGTACAATATATCATCAAATACGTAAGCACCTTCACCATCTAAAACAGAAACATATCTATAATCACCAATTCTATCATTTCCAAGAATACCATAAGAAGCCCTGAACTTTAAAAAGTTAATAAAGCTATTGTCCTCTAAGAAAGATTCATCAGAAGCTATCCACCCTATTGAACCTGAAGGAAAATATCCAAACTTATTTTCTGGCCCAAATTTGGTTGAACCATCACGTCTTATTACTGCAGACAATAAGTACTTTCCTTTATAATCGTATTGTACTCTTGCAAAATAAGACAGTAATCTTGCATCGAAACTTGTATCTCTGTCATCGTTTAGATTTTCCACATCTGTGGCATTCTCTAAACTTGCATTGCCTATGTTATTATTTGGTATATCAAAACCCGCAAAGGCGTTAAAACTTCCTGAGGTCTTAAAAACAGAGGTTCCTAACAACACATTTAAGTTGTGGACTTCATTAAAATTGTTTTCATATTTAATGAAAGCGTCGAAAGTATAATCTCTAAAGAAATCATTGTTTACTGCAACACGATTTCTTTCAACATCAAAAACCTTATCTACTGTACCTTGATTACCATAATCTATTATAGGAGAAAATGATTTTCCTTTTACTTGTGAATAGTTAAATTGATATCTTGCTTCTGCCGTGAAGTTCTTAAAGAAGTTATAAGATAAACCAATGTTACCATTTATCTTATCTACCAATCCTCTATTGAAGGTGTTATTTATTTGTTTGATTGGATTTACAACCTCAAAGCCTAGATCATTGGCAGTTCCATTAGAAGGAATGGTTGGCGCCATGTTTATAGCGTTGAATAGTACAGACCCAATTCCTGTTTCTGGTAATGTTCTTCTTACCGTATGCGTCCATGTTATACCTGCGTTTACCTTAAAATTTTCAAGAAAGTCTAAACTGTAACTTAGTCTTTTTGTTAATCTAGTAAAGTTTGATTTGTTACCTCCTACAATACCATCTTGTGTTAAGAACGATGTTCCATAAGCATAAGTTGATTTTTCTCCACCACCTTTGAGGGTAATTGCAGTATTGAAAATCGGTGCTGTTTCAAACACCTCATCCTGCCAATTTGTACCTTGACCCAATCCCGAAGCATTAGGAAAAGGTAGGTTTTCTCCATTGGCCGCATAAGATTCATTAATTAACAATGCGTACTCTGAGGCATTAAGTAATGGTATTTTTCTCGTCGTTTCCTGTACACCACCATACATATTAAGCTCAATGGTAAGTGGCATATTTTTTCTACCAGATTTAGTGGTAATAAGAATAACGCCATTGGCCGCTCTTACACCATAAATACCAGCTGTTGCGTCTTTTAAAACATTAACTGTCTCTATATCATTTGGGTTGATAACACTTAAGTCTTCAATCACTGTACCATCAACCAAAATTAAAGGTCTTGAATCACCATTGGTAGAAATACCTCTAATATTAATGGTTGAAGCTGCTCCTGGTGACCCTGAATTAGAAATAATATTAACACCTGCAACCTGACCTTGCAAAGCTTGCTCAATTCTTGTTGGTTTTAAATTTTCTATTGTTTCACTTGCAACTACAGATACTGCGCCTGTAATTTCCTTTTTTCTTTGGGTACCGTAACCTATTACCACGATTTCGTTTAAAGATTCAGAATCTTCTTGAAGGGTTATTGCCAAAGGCTGGTTATTTGTAATTGTAATTTCTTGGGTTTGGAATCCTAAATAGGAAATGACCAAAACGGAGTTTAGTGGTACATTGTCTAATGTAAACTTTCCGTCAAAGTCTGTAGATGTTCCTGTGGAAGTGCCTTTTAGTATAACGTTTACACCTGGTAATGGCTGATCTGTTGTAGCTTCAGTAATTGTCCCTTCAACTCTTATGTTCTGTGCAAAAAGTGTGACAGAAAAAATAAGTATAAATAGTGTCAAGAAATTTTTATTCATAGCATAATCATTTAGCTTAGTTAGTTGATTGCAACTTATGAATTGATATTAACAAATCATTAAAATTTAGCTATACAAAAAACATACATCGCAAAAAAAGCACTGTTTTATTATAATAAATTTAAAAAAGCAGCCAAAAACACAAACTATAGAGAAGATTTTCCAACACTAACTACAACGTTGTAAATTTTACAATTAACCCTAATGTTGTGGTATTGTATAGGTCATTTTATAGACTGTATAGGACTTAGAGTCCCAAAATATAATTGGTTAAGTTGGTATCATGGTCTAAACCCATCTTTTTTCTTAACCTGTATCGTTTAACCTCGACACTTTTATGAGATATATTAAGTAAAGGGGCAATTTCTTTAGATGCTAAATTTAATCGTAAATAAGCACAGAGCCTAAGATCATTTGAAGTTAAGTTTGGATGCTTATTTTTTATCTTTTTCAGAAAATCCTTATCAGCATTATTAAAGGCCACTTCAAACAATTTCCAATCGTCTGTTGTATTCAAATTATTATTTATAAGTTTTACGACCGACTTAAAATCATCAACTTTGTTAGCATTTTTCAGTTCTTTCTTTATAGCATTTAAAAGTTCATTTTTTTTAATTAAATTCATAGTAGAAATACCTAATTCTCTGTTTTTATTTTCAATATCCTGCTGTAGGTTTTGATTCTTAAATTGAATTAATTGTTTTCTAGGCTTTGAAGTTGGGTGGAGTGTCCCAAAGCTGCACCTCGATATAGAGCTCAAAATCTGTTTCCCAATAGCGCTCGTAAGGAATCTCGTGATCATTGGCAGGAATACCGAAGCGTGTAACGAGCCTACTCACCTCATTAAGCAGAAACACTTGATTGTAGTAAGGCTTGTCGTCTCGGGTTAGCGCAATAAAGCTATCCGGGTAGGTCAAGGACTGTCTCTTATACACATCTCCGAGCCCACGAGACAGGCAGAAATCTCG
>OLHK01000225.1_pt1 | contig 17020 bp, 14 predicted proteins | sample 1609371 | NCBI WGS metagenome assembly OLHK01 (sample SAMN05416779, study PRJEB24817) | seawater metagenome | isolation source: Sea water | place: Canada:Atlantic | collected 2013-11
CGAGATTTCTGCCTGTCTCGTGGGCTCGGAGATGTGTATAAGAGACAGACATTAAGCTCTAAATTTTCAGCCGATTTGTTTTCTATATAAACACTATCAATACTGATGTTTTTTTGTAATGTGGATTGCGACTGCACTAGTTTTAACTCTGAAATACTATCGGTTTCAAAATTTAAAGGGTTTCCTTTTTGTTGAAAATCAGATACCAAAACTAAATTTTTAGATGTGCTTTTGTCTTTAGAAAACAGTTGCTGTCCTTTTATATAAGCTGCATCATAGTTGAACTGGTTGGTAGAATGTTTTAGTTGAATTAAATCATTCTTAATAGCTTTAAGGGTAGTGTTTCTAAACGTTTGGTCGTTGGTGAACACGCTTAACTTTTCGTCGGCTGGTAATGTGGTAATAATATCTTGAATGGCTTCATTTAACAAACTCCCATTTTTGCCTTCGGCTTGCATACTGAAAGAATTATCTAAATAAATAACAGTTTCTTGAGCTTGGTTAAAGTTTTCAGTATTTGGAATAAATGGCTGAGCAAATGCGATGATAGCACAAGCTAAAAGTAACATCCTGGTAATAAGTGTTAACCACTTTTTTAATTGAGAGCTTTTGCGTGTTTGAAGTTTTACGGATTTTAAAAACTTAACATTAGTAAATTCAACTTTTTGAAAACGACGAAGTTGAAATAAGTGAATAAGAATCGGAACAACAAGTAAAAAAAGCGCGTAAAGTATTTCTGGGTTTTTAAACTGCATTCTTTGGATTATAATTCATTCAAATATAGAAAATACGATAAGATAAGTATGTTTTGCTTCTGACAATTTTAACAGAAAAAGAAAAAGTCTGTCATTGACTTCATGTTATTAGTTTCAAAATAACGTTTAATTTCCTGTTGAGATTCTTTGTTGGCAACTGCAACAATAGTTTGTGGCTGCTTCAAATCTTTTAGTAAGTTGAAGCTGTACAATTGTTGGTCGTAAATGTGTTTTCCTATTTTTTTTTGGTTATCACAAAGCCAATAAAACGGAATGTGAGCAGTAATTAAAAGTTTGGCGACTTGTTTTCCTTTGGCTCCAGCTCCCCAAATTGTCAGTGGTCTGTCTATGTTATAATCAAGCTCTAAAAAGTAGTGTACTTTAATATCCAAAAAATAATTCTGTGCGTAATGCTCGTGCGTTCGTGATGTTCGTGAGTTGTAATCTCGCCAATGGAGTAGGACTTGGTTACACGGAATAACGGTGTAATTTGCTTTATAAAACCGAAAGGCTAAATCATAATCTTCAGGATAACGATTAGGTTTAAAACCATCACAATCTATAAAATCCTCTCGATGAAGCATCCAACATGGAGAAGGAATTACACATTCTTTATATATTTCGGAATAATTGCTCCCTGTTTTTGTTAGTGCATTTAACCAAGACTCATATTTAGCATAACCATCGTTTATGCCATCTTTTTTAAAATATTTTACTTGCCCAACAGCAAGGTGTTTTTTACCAAATTTTTCAAGATTACTAACCATGACTTCCAATCGATTTGGAGTCATAATATCATCGCTATCCATTCGTGTTATATACAATCCAGAACAATTTTCAAAAGCTGTTCTCAGTGCATTAATAATACCGTGATTTTTGTTTTTATATAGTTGAATTCTTTTGTTTTTTTTAGAAAATGTCTTAACAATTTCAGTAGATGTGTCTGTAGAATGGTCATCAACTATAATGCATTCCCAATTTATAAAAGTCTGGTTTAAAATAGAATCTAAACATTCGGTAATGTAAGCTTCAGTGTTTTTAAACGGAATCAATATGCTTACCAATGGTTGTGACATGCTGCGAATTTAACAAAACCTTTAGGTTTATAATAGTAACAGATTGTAGATTTGTGCGTCTAGTAAAAAAATAAAAACTAAAACATGAAGAATTACATAGCCATTCTTGGTTTAAGCGCACTTTTAGTAGGTTGCGGATCGGCAAAACCAAAAGCAGATGATTTAGCAGTAAATAATCCTATTGAAACATCAATGGATTTAACCGCGGTAAAAGAAGATAAAGTACCGGTAATTATAAATCCAGGTCGGTTTACAGCAGAATCTGTAACCTACAGATTACCACGAGTAGTACAAGGAACGTATTCTGTAAGTGATTTTGGAAAGTATATTGAAGATTTTAAAGCGTTAGATTATAACGGAAATGAATTGACAGTTACTAAAGTAGATGAAAATACTTGGACAATCACTGATGCTACCAAATTAGATAAAATAGAATATTACGTAAACGATACTTTTGATATTGAAACTAATGGTGGCATTGGTGGAGAACAACCATTTTCACCAGCAGGTACAAATATCGCAGAAGATAATTATGTATTAAACCTACACGGATTTATAGGTTATTTTGATTCTTTAAAGAACAGCCAATATGCATTAGATGTTACTGCACCAGCTACATTTGTAAGAACTTCTGCATTAGAAGGTAAAGGAACTAAATCTAGCAGCGACGGCACAGCGATTACAAGTAGTTATTTTGCAGAGCGTTATTTTGATATAACGGACAACCCTATGATGTATGGTAAATTAGATGTTGAAGAGTTTATGGTTGGAGACATTAAAATTGTATTAAGTGTTTATTCGCCAAACGGAGTTCATACTGCAGAAAGTCAAAAAGAAACTGTATTTAAAATGATGCAGGCTCAGAAGGAATACTTAGGAGATGTAAACAGTACTCCGCGTTACGACATTTATTTATATTTATCTGATGGTGAAGAAACATCTCCAAAAGGTTTTGGAGCATTAGAACATCACACATCAACAGTTGTGGTTTTACCAGAATCTTCATCTAAAGAAGGTTTAGCAGCATCTATTATAGATGTTGTGGCACATGAGTTTTTTCACATTGTAACACCATTATCTGTACACTCTGAAGACGTTCATTATTTTGACTATAATAAACCTACTTTCTCTAAGCATCTTTGGATGTATGAAGGAGTAACAGAATATTTCGCTCAGCACTTTCAGGTGTACGAAGGCTTAATTGATAATGATAAATTTTACAATGTCATTATGCAGAAAATCAATACCTCTAAACGAATGGATGATGCCATGAGTTTTACGGTTATGAGTGAAAATGTATTAGAAGAACCTTATGCTTCAAATTATTATAACGTTTATCAAAAAGGTGCCTTAATAGGTATGTGTATTGATATTTTGATGCGTGAAGAAAGTAATGGCAACAGAAGTATGTTATCTCTAATGAAAGAATTATCAGGAAAATATGGTCAAGAGAAACCATTTGAAGATGATAATATCATTGCAGAAATTACTAAAATGACCTATCCAAGTGTAGGTGAGTTTTTAAGAACGCATGTTGAAGGTGATGTACCAATTAATTATAACGAATTTTTCACTAAAGTTGGTTTAACAATGGGAGAAACCGAAGTTGAAACCAACTATATATTTGCAGGTGGTCAAAATATTATTTTTGATGCCGACCAAGAAAAAGGACAGATTTTCTTCTCAGAGATGGCATTAGAGAATTCATTTTGGGCATCTCAAGGAATTAAAGCTGGTGATATAATTAAAAAAGTTAATGGAGCTGAATTAACGATGGCAAACGCTCAACAAGTTGTTGGAGGTATGTTTGGATGGCAAGAAGGAAAAGAAATTACTATGGAGCTTGAGCGTGATGGCAAACCAGTAATGATTGAAGCTAAATTAACAAAAGCCTATGCAAAAAGTAAATCTTTAGTTGAAGATGAAAACGCAACTGAGGTACAAAAAGAATTAAGAGCTGGTTGGTTAAAAGGTTAATTGAGCAATTACAATAAAATATAAAAAGAGCTGATAAATATTTGTCAGCTCTTTTTTTATTTAGCTATGATAAAGCAAAGGCTATTAGCTTTCCTTCTTCAGAGCAACAAATATATTTCCGTCAAGTTTTTCCACTAAACTCTTTTACGGTTAGTCCTCTATCTGGTCTACTTTTTCTGAAATCACTTTTAATGGTTTTAAAGATTTCAAAGATATGTTCCTACTTGTTAAAAGATTATAATTTTGCCCTCTTAATGCCAGTAGATTAAAGTTTTATTTCCTAAAAATTTTACGTGCCTTAATTTAGGTTTTTGGTCAATTCAAGAAAATGTTAAACTTTCAAACTCAATATTTTGCAGATTTTCCTTTAGAAGACGATAGCTCAATAAACTCCCTTAAATCATCATTAGCTTTAATTAAATCTTCATTTCTTAAATACATCATGTGTCCACTTCTGTAACCTTTAAAGGAAAAACGATCTTTCATTTTTCCACTAGGATCAACCTGCCACTGGGAGTATTTAGCAGAAAAATATGTGGTTGCGCCATCATAATAGCCAGACTGTGTCAAAACCTTTAGATATGGATTTTGTGCCATGGCTTGTCGTAAATCATCACGAGTATTATCATTGGTTCTGTCCCAATTGCCAACATTGCCAAATACATTATATTTTACATCGGTTTTAAAGCCCAATTCATTTTGAATGTAATAATTTATAGCTGGAGCGAATGAATGTAGCCAAGAGGTCAATTCTGCACTGTAATCAGGACTTGTGCCTGTTTCAACTTTATCTATACCAATGTATCTTGAATCTAATCGACCTATAGTTTCACCAGATTTATCTCGTAATAATTCTTTCCAGAAAAAACGATTAGGTACGTCTAAATTCTGTTGTAGAATTACTTTTTCAGATAAACCAGAATAGTAGCCCATTTTATCAGCTATGGCTTGTTTTTCAGAATTTGAAAGCGACCAACCTTTAGCAATTGCAGGCAACAGTTCTTTAATAGCAAAATTTTCAGCTTCGGGTAAAATTTCTAATAAATCTTTAGTTTGAAGTTCAGAAGGAAGCATTTTGTGATACCAAGCCGCTGCTGTATAATATGGTAAATTTAAGCTTGAAGATAATGGTCCACCAACCCGCAATACTTTGTAATCTGCAGGTGAGACCATAATTACTCCATTAAGATACATCCACTGGCTATTCTGAAGTTCTAAGGCTAAGCCCATAACGCGAGTACCTCCATAGCTTTCTCCAATAATATACTTAGTAGATTCCCAACGGTTGTGGCGAGTAACGAAAGTATTCATCCAACTTGATAAATATTTTATATCTGCATTGACACCAAAAAACAATTTATCTTCTGGCATTTTGCCATCTTTGTCTGCAATTTTTCGGGAATAACCTGTGTTTACAGGATTGACAAAAACAATGTCAGCCACATCTAAAATAGAATTAGGATTATCCTTAACACCATAGGGTTGAATAGGATAGCCCTCATCATCAATCTTTAAAATTTTTGGTCCTGTATAAGCAATGTGCATCCAAACTGAAGCTGAGCCTGGTCCACCATTAAAAGAAAAAATTAAGGGACGTTTATTACCTTCATTGTCATTTGTACGTTTGTAATAGGTATAGTAAAGCGACGCAATGGTTTTTCCTTCTTTATTCCATACTGGCTGAAAACCGGTTTCAGCTCTATAATTTACCTGTTTTCCTTTTATTGCTACAGAACTATTTGTAATGTATGATGTATCGACAGGAATTTTTATATCTTGGGAATAGCTAAATGTGAAGTATATGAGCAATAGAATTGTGAAGCGTAATTTCATGTTAATGGGTTTATAAAAAAAGTTTGTGTTCAATTCGTTTATGTTTTTTAACATAATATACAAACTATATATCAAAAATATTCTAATCCAATTTTATCTCTCACGGCATCAAGTAAACTTATAAGCTGTTTGCTAAATTCAAAAGTCATAATATCACTTTCGCTTTTTTTGTCTCTTATTAATTGATTGAAATGTTCAATTTCATAGCTATAACCGATGGTTTTGTAGTTAAAATCTTTTGTTTCGGTTTTTCCATTTGCATCAATTAGCATAACGGTTGAAGGCTGATGAAACATGCCGTTGATTATAATAATACCATGCTCACAACGCCAAATGGCTTCGGTTTTGGTCTCTTCGAGAAAAGTACTCTTTAAATAAGCTTTTGCATTAGGGTATTCAAAACTAATATTACACTTCGAATCCGCTCCGATAGGAAAAAATTCAGCTTCAGCTTCAATATTTTTTGGAAAACCTAGGGTTGCTAACGCTGAAAAAATAGGGTAGATGCCAATATCCAATAAGCTACCACCACCAACAGATTTATCAAAAACCCTTGAGTTTTCATCGTATTTAGGGTGAAATCCAAAATCAGCTTCCAATGTTTTTACATTTCCAAAATGTTTGTTTTCTATCAGTTGCTGAACGTATTTAAAATGGGGTAAAAAATTAGTCCAAAGTGCTTCCATAAGCAAAATCTTATTCTGCTTTGCTAATTGGATCATTTCTTCAACCTCACTTAAATTCATTGCAAACGGCTTCTCGCACAATACTGGTTTATTGTGCTTTAAGCAGAGTATGCTATGCGCTTTATGAAAACTGTGTGGTGTGGCAATATAAATGGCATCAATATTTTTATCTAATACTAAGTTTATGTAATTGCCATAAGCTTCATGAGCATTGTGTTCTAGTGCAAATGCGCTCGCTTTTTCTATGCTTCGGGATGCTATACCATATAATTTTGAGTTTGGTACAACATTTAGATCCTTAGCAAATTTCGAGGCAATCTTACCTGCTCCAATAATTCCCCAATTAATTATTTTAGTAGACATTATACTTTAGTTTTAGTTGAAAATAGTTGTAAAACATTTGCGATTAAAATCACTAGGGCACATCCAAAAAGATTCAGCCATAAATAAGGCATCCAATCTAACCACCAACCCATAATAACGATGGCTTGTGTTATCAATGCTCCTACAAAAACAGCATTCCCTTTTATATATTTAAAGAAAAATGCCAATAGGAAAATACCTAACACATTGCCATAAAAAATAGAACCAATAATATTGACGAGCTGAATTAAATTCTCTGCTAAATCAGCAAAACAGGCAATGGCAATAGCGACAACTCCCCAAAGTAAAGTAAACCATTTGGTCATTTTTACAGTGTGTTCTTCGCCTAAATCTTGTTTTTGATTTCGTTGGTATAAATCTATAGATGTAATGGTGGCCAAAGCATTGATTTCTGAAGCTGTAGAAGACATTGCGGCTGATAAAATAACAGCTAACAACAAACCAATAAGTCCAATTGGTAGATGGTTTAATATAAACCGAATAAACATGTAATCTCTATCATTGGTCTGAGTATCTTTTGCAGATTCCTTATACAAATTATCTATCTCATCGGATTTACTTATAAATTCAGTACTAAGAGGATTAGCTCGCAATCCTTGCAGTTCATTTTGAAGTTTTTGATAGTTGTTTGCATACTCAGGGTCAATAGCTTTTTTAATCAAAAACTTTGATTCTAGTCGGTAAGTTTTTTCAATACTATCTATTTTTAAAAGTTGGTTTCTTGTTGTATCACTTTCATCTGTTGATAAAGATAAGCTCAACTTTTGCTTCTGTAAAAACAAGGTGTTTTGCTTTTTTTGAAGTGCTCTGTATTCATCACCATATTCTGAAGATAAAACAGTCTCTGTTGATTTATCAATAAAATTTAATGGAGCAGGATTAAATTGATAAAACACAAAAACCATTACACCAACAAGTAAAATGAAGAATTGCATTGGGACTTTCAATAATCCATTGAACAATAAGCCCATTTGCATTTCTTTCATGGATCTGCCAGAAAGATAGCGCTGTACTTGACTTTGATCTGTTCCAAAATAAGAGAGCATTAAAAACGTTCCTCCTATTAAACCTGTCCAAACGGTATATCTGTTTTCTAAATCGAATGAAAAATCTAGGACTTCCATTTTTCCTGTGGCACCAGCTATATCAATAGCATCTGTAAAAGAAACCTTTTCAGGAATTAAATTAATAACAATAAATAGAGCTGCCAACATTCCTGCAAAAATCACAAACATTTGCTGTTTTTGGGTAACGGTTACTGCTTTTGTGCCACCAGAAACGGTATATATAATTACTAAAGCTCCAATAATAATGTTTAGGGTAACGATATTCCAGCCTAAAACGACAGAGAGAATAATTGCTGGTGCAAAAATAGTGATGCCAGCAGCTAAACCACGCTGAATTAAAAATAGGATGGCAGTAAGACTTCGTGTTTTTAAATCGAATCGATTTTCAAGAAACTCATAGGCTGTGTAAACTTTTAGTCTGTGGTAAAGCGGAATAAAAACCAAACAAATAATTACCATGGCAATTGGAAGTCCAAAATAGAATTGAACAAAGCCCATACCATCCGAAAATGCTTGACCTGTAGTTGATAAAAAAGTTATGGCACTCGCTTGTGTCGCCATAACAGAAAGACCGATAGTCCACCATTGGGAAGTATTGCCACCTCTCACATAATCCTGAACATTTTTTCGACCTCTTGTTTTCCATGTTCCATACCCAACAATTATGGCCAAAGTCGCTACAAGTACTGTCCAGTCTATCCAGTCTAAAGTTGGTTGCATACTATGCGAATGAAGCTGTTATAAAATAAAATAAGACAATGTAAACTGCATTAGCTATAAGTACAAGCGTGTACATTTTACTCCATTTTTCTTTCGGTTCTGGTTGGTTCTGGTTGTGCATATTAATCAGATTAGTTAGTAATTTGGTAATTAGTTTTTTAGCTTAGCACTTTCTTCTTTGCCAGCGGAAAGTAAGTTAGCAAATAATCTGTAAGCACCAGATACTCCTGCCGGAAATTCCCTAAAAAAGCTCAATCCTGTATAGATGTAATTACCTTTTCCATACTGCGCAACGAGTAAAATTCCTTGTTTAGAAACTTCTCCTTTATCGTTGGAGGCAAGTAGTGGCGTAAATTCTTTAGACCACTCATTAGGAAAATAAAGTCCACGTTCTTGTACCCAACCTTCAAAATCTTTTGATGTTATTTCATTAGGGAAATTAAGTAAAGGATGTTCAGCATTCAATATTCGTACTTCGGCATTTTCATCTGTAACACGGTCTCGAGATAACTTTAAATCATAAGGTGCTAAATTATCAACTTTAATTCCTCTATTGGTGTTGTACTGTATTATTAAGTTGCCACCATCTTTAACGTAATTTAAAAGATGTTTTTGTTTAAACTTTAATGCGTCCACAATATTATAAGCTCTAATGCCAACCACAATAGCATCAAAATTTGAAAGATTTTCTGGTGATATTTGTTCGGGTTGAATTATAGTAACATTGTACCCAATTTGCTTTAAACTCTCAGGTACCACATCTCCAGCTCCTTCAATATATCCAATGTTATTTCCACGTTTTTCAATATTCAAACGTACCACTTTGCTTTCGCTTGGCATTAAAACGGTTTGGAAAGGAATATGTGGATAATCAATTTCAATTAATTCATCGCTAAAAATTTCACCATCAATATTTACCATTGGAGTAATAAATCCTTCGCTTTGGTTTTTTGGAGGAATAACGGTAAAAACTACATTTTGAACATCTCCTTTGTTCGTAATATTAATTTTTTGCTTTTCAGGATAAACACTCCAATCCTTCGGGTATGCCATTTGCACAAAGCCTTCAATATTATTTTTACCTGCTTTAACAGCTACTTCAATTTCTTTTTGTTGCTCGTTTTCAAAAATAAAAACTCTGTCTTTTATACTTGCAGATGCTTTTGGGATAATCTCAAAGGGTCTGTATAATTCACCTTTATCAGGTTTAGAATAGCGATATAAAATAGGTTTGGTGAGTGTAATTGTTGTGCCTTTAATATTCAAATTAAAATCAACAGAAACTGCTCGTGGTGTTTCTGGCAATCCTATTAATTCTTGCTCTGGTACATGGTACATGCCAAGTGTACTTTTTTTGTTGAGCCAATATGGTGTTGTATAATTTGTTTTTGAAGGAATAGTCATAGTTTCCTCAAAATTAATCCGTTGATTGATTGGCAATTCCATGGTTTTTGAAATACCATTTTCCATGGTTGAAAGTTGATATGACACTAATTTTATGTCTGTATTACTTCGATTTAAAACTTCTAATTGTAAACTGATGTTTGAATTTGGAGATGCGGTTGGAGTGGAGGCGGAAACCTCAAGATATAAACCAGCACAAGCTTCAATTATGGTTTTTAATTCTTTTGATTTAATGGTTTTCCAATGCTCATTGTTAACATTTTGAAGCAATTTATAAGCTTCTAAAAGCTTTTGTAAATGAAATGAAGGGTTTTTAAAATTGAAATTCTTTTCAATAGTATTTAAAATTTCTCCAATAGCTTTCCCACCTTTAATCCTGTTCCATGAAGTATCAATTCCGGCAAAAATAGAATTGCTATTATCTAACGGCTCTCCTTTTAAAAACTCTATATATTCTTGTTGGCTACCACGTTGTGAGAGACGACCAAAGCCTTGACTCAAATGTTGACTGCTAGCAATAGATGCAATTTCATTATTAGACAAACCTTTTGATGGATAAAATTCACCAATGTCAAAATTCAGCATACTGCTTTTGTCAGCTTTTTCAAAATTTTCTTGACTTCCGTAAAACCACCAGGACGTATTGAAAAATAAACGTTTTGGTTGCCAGGTTTTGGTATATTTTAATTGTGTTGGATATTTTGAGGCATCGTTTGCCAAATCAAAAGCTTCCATGCTCAACATTGCTGAACTGGTGTGGTGACCATGTGTTCGTCCTGGTGTTCTGTGGTCAAAGCGGTTGATGATAATGTCTGGTTTAAACTCACGGATTGCCCAAACAACATCTGATAATACTTCATCTTTGTTCCAGATTTCCAAAGTTTCGTCAGGATGTTTTGAGTATCCAAAATCGTTGGCTCTGGTAAAGCGTTGTTCACCTCCATCAGTGCGTCTTGCGGCTAATAGCTCTTGTGTTCTTATAACTCCTAAAAGTTCACGGATTTCTGGGCCAATTAAATTTTGTCCTCCATCTCCACGTGTTAATGATAAGTATGCGGTCCGTGCTTTAACTTTATTGGACATGTACGAAATTAATCTGGTATTTTCATCATCTGGATGTGCTGCAATATAAAGTACCGAACCCAAAACGTTTAGTTTTTGAACCGCATCGTAAATATCTGAAGAACTGTAAGGCTTAGGTTGTTGTGCTTGTAATGAGAGGAAACTGCTTATAAAAAGCAAAAGACAGAGTCTTAATTTATGCATAGGAATGTATAGTTAGTTGCTTTTCAAATATATGAAAGTTGCTATGCTATTACTTTGGTTTTAGGTTTTGTTTAACGGTTGAAAAAATTTGAATTTAATTTTAGAATTAAACACGGTCTTTCAAATGTTTGTCATAACCATTTTTTCTTTCTAAAATAAATTAACATAGCTAAAAACATAAGAATCATAATTCCCCAAAGTACAAAATAACCATAACGGTATTGCAACTCTGGAATGTACTCAAAGTTCATTCCGTAGATTCCTGCGATAAAGGTTAATGGGATAAAAATAGTAGCGATAATGGTCAATACCTTCATTACTTCGTTCATCTTATTGCTAATGGTGGTCATGTACATATCCATTAAACTCCAAATCATTTCACGGTAAATATCTATGTTTTCTGACACTTGAATTAAGTGGTCGTAAATATCTCTGTAATAGGTTATTGTGCGCTTATAAATTAAAGGATGTTCGTTTTTTTCAATACGATTAATTACTTCACGAAGTGGGAAAATGGCACGTCGTACTTTTAAGATTTCACGTTTTAATTGCTGAATGTCTGAACTTACATCTTCTTCTGCATGTCCACCAAATAATTCGGTTTCTAAATCTTCAATTTTGTTGCCCAAGGTTTCAATAATGCTAAAGTAATTATCTACAACAGCATCAATGAGTGCATACATTAAATAGTCGGATTTTAAGGTTCTGATTCGTCCTTTTGCATGTCTCAAACGATCTCTTATACTTTCAAAAACATCACCTTCTGCTTCTTGAAACGTAAGCACATAATTTTTTCCCAACACAAAACTGACTTGTTCAATGATGATGTTTTCTTCATCATCGTAATACAGCATTTTTAAAACTACGAAAAGGTAATCTTCGTATTCGTCAATTTTAGGTCTTTGGTTGGTGTTTACAATATCTTCAAGGACAAGAGGGTGCAAATCGTAATGCTGACCAATACGTTCAATTTCATCAATGTATTGTAATCCATTAATGTTTACCCATGTCACTGAGTCTGTATCTTTAAACGGCACAGCTTCTTCAATATCAACAAGAATTTTTTCTTCAATATCTTCCTTATTATAGTCAAAGGATTCTATTTGAAGTTGCCTGTCTGATTTTTGACCAGTATAAACAAGTGTGCCAGGAACTTGCCCAATATGCTTTTTATAGTTTTCGGTACGTTTTTTTTTCTTGGACTTAAATTTCATCATAATCTATAAAATACTGCTGTCGTCTAGAGCATCTTTTTCTATTAAAGTTACTGCTTTTTGTAGAATTAAATTATTGGGATATGTGGTAAGGTTACCATTGTCCTCCCTTAAAATAAGTTGAAAACCTCTAATATCTTCAATGATAGCTTCAATTGGAGCATCGTTATCATGAATTTTGATTTTATCACCTACTTTATATGGAAATGAAAAGAACATAATAACACCAGAAGTAACATTGCTCAGTATGGACCAAATTGCAAATAAACCAATACCGATAACAGCAAAAACTGAAGAAAAAACCAATGAGATCTGTTGTGATTCCACTCCCCAAATAAAGGATGCTATAAGCAATGCAATTAGCACAAGTACAAATGTTACGTATCTGCCAATGAGTATGGCACGTGCTTCGGTTGTGCCGCTTCTTCTTCCAATCTTTTTTACGGTAATTACAATTATTTTTCTAATTACAAATAATATTGCCAAAATGATGGCAGTATTAATGATTTCGGTTTGGTAAAATTCAAAAAAGTTAGTCATGCACAGCGGTTTAGATGCTTAACAAATATAGGTTATTAATTGCTTACTGTAATTTTAATTTGGCTCTCAGGTTTTCATCTGAATTACCGTTTTTTGTCCAATAATCAGATTTAATTAAAACTAATTTGGTGGCTTTGGTGGTCAATATTTTGGTTGAAGCTCCAAAACCGCTAGCCATAGTTTCTTCCCATCCTAAAATTTCATGAGGAAATTTAGGGTTAAAATTAATTTTCAGAGTTCTGTTTAAATCAGGATAAGTTACTGTGTACGCACCATTTTTTAACTCTGCATTGGCATTGTAACTCTTAATATCCATATGAGCTAAACGTGCATATTCAAGAGAAGGAACAATATTTAAACTACCAGTAGGAAGACTTTTTGGGTCAATACGAAGCTTTGTCCAAAGCTCATTTTCGGTCCAAGTTTTTTCAATACTGAAAGCTTGATCTGCCTCACCTTGAAAATAAGAATGTGACATCACTTCAAAGTCATTGCGATTATTTATTTGGGAATAAGCCTGTCCGCACCATTCTTGGACTGATGCAGAAATTTTTATGGCGTGCTGATTGTTAGTAACAGGATAAAATGTGCTCTGCATAATAGAATAGGGGTATATACCTGTATTAAAATTTTTAGTGGCATTCAGCTTTAAAACTGAACTGTTTTCTTTATCGTAATAGTCTGCTTTAACTTGTTCTTTGGGTAAAAAATCTTCGGTTACAAAAACTAAAACTGCAGTTCCATCTCTCATTTCTCCGTAACGTGCTTGCTCTAATTTATAAGAGGTTATTTCTGCCTCACCTGCATACCAATAATCCTGAAATTCTTTTGAAAGCTCTTTTTTTTGTGTTGGCGCTTCTTTTTTGGGTTGAGCTGCATCGCTTATTTTAGAGGTTGTTTTTACAGCTTCTTTGCAAGAAAATATACTTATAACTATTATAATATAAAGCAAATAGGTGTGGACTCTCATAATAAATTCAATTTAGAAAGAGGAGAAGAGAGGTATTTCCCTAACGGAATATAATGTATTAAGCCTCTTTAATTCTATAGAATAAAGTTACAATCCTATTTGTTTTCAACCATAGCGTTTAACGTTTCATAAAGTAAATGTGTTGGTAAGCCTACAACATTGTTGTAAGAACCCTCAATGTTTGTTATGCCAATAGCGCCAATCCACTCTTGTATGCCATAAGCACCAGCTTTATCCAACGGTTTGTAGTTGTTTACGTAATACCAGATTTCATCGTCAGTAAGTACTTTAAAAGTTACTTTGGTTATGGTATTTACTATGCGTTGCTCTGCTTTTTGTGTAAAGCATATTGAAGTCACCACTTTATGGGTGGCATCACTGAGACTTTTAATCATTCTAAAAGCATCTGCTTTATCCTTTGGTTTTTCTACGGCTTTATTGTTGTGCCATACTATGGTATCGCTTGTAAGAAGAATATCGTTTGGTTTCAATTCATCTTTAAATGCTTCGGCTTTTAATTTTGCCAAATAATCTGTGATTTCTTCTTTTTGAAAATGCTTGGGATAGATTTCTTCAACAGGTTGTAGTCTAATCTCAAAATCAAGATTTAAGGTTTTGAAAAAAGCATGGCGACGTGGAGAGGCAGAAGCCAGAATGATATTGTAATCTTTTAACTTTTCTTTCAACATAACATTAAATCACGAATTTATATAATGCCAAAGACAACATACCTGTTAGCATCACTAATTTTAAAATGAAACTGATGTGTTGATACTGTGATTTCTGTTCAGCATTAAATAATTTGATGCAAACATAAATCAATGGTGCTATTACGAAAATAAGAAAATAACCGAGGACTAGTTGTTGCTTAAAAAGATATGTAATAACGTAATAAATCACGGACAACAGAGTTAATATGGATAGGATAAAAGCAGTTTTGTTAGCTCGCTCGCGTCCTATAACCACAGGTAAGGTTTTCATACCAGCTTTGTAATCTCCATCAATATCTTCAATATCTTTAACAATTTCCCTTATTAAACTTATCAAAAACGCAAAAATAGCGTAATCTCTAATTATGTTTAAGAAGAGCATTTGTACTCCTCTGTTTTCATAATTAATAACAGGAAATAATTCAAAAATACCTACAGTTAGTATAGCTAAAGCAACGACAGCCGAAACCACAATATTGCCAATTAAAAGCATTTGTTTTAATGCCGAAGCATAAATATATAGTAGTGCGGAACTGGTAAAAAATATAACAAATAGTGCAGATGTGCCAACGTAATTAGAAAGGTAAAAACCCAAACCAACTCCTATAATATTTAGTGCCATAAAAATTGAAAAACCATCTTTTTCTGAGATTTTTTTGTTGATGATTATTTTTTCGGGCTTATTTATGGCATCGGTTTGTAAATCGTAAATATCATTAATAATATAACCACCAGCTGCAATCAGCAAGGTTGCCAAAACCAAAAGTGCAAAATGAAAATGGTTTAGGGTTGTTATTACACCATGCGATTCGGTAAAAGATAAAAGCAGAGCGTACTTTATTAAATATTGCACAAGGGCAATCATTAATAGGTTTTTCCAACGGATTAATTTGAAGAATGCTTGCATTAATGGAATTTCATTTAAATTTCTACGTTTTGTACTTAGTCATATTTAGCATCAAAGTTGCCATTCCACTTATCTTGTACTTTCATAACTTGCTCAATCACATCGCGTACAGCACCTTTTCCTCCGTTTTTATGAGACACATATTTTGAAATGCCCTTAATCTCTGGCACCGCATCTTGTGGGCAACAAGGTAGAGCAACCATTACCATTACAGGATAATCAGGAATATCATCTCCCATATACAATACATGAGATGTATCTACATTTTTGGCATTGAGGTACTCGCTTAATTGATCAATTTTATTCTGTGCTCCTAAGTAAATATCTTTTATGCCTAAACCCGATAACCGTTTCCGAACACCTTCGTTAGAGCCTCCTGAAATGACACAAATATTAAACCCAGCATCAACCGCTGTTTTAAGTGCAAAACCATCCTTAATATTCATTGTACGTAGCATTTCTCCATCTGTTGTAACAGAAACGTTTCCATCTGTAAGTACACCATCCACATCAAAAATAAAGGTGGTAATGTCTGCTAAATATTCTTTATAACTTTTAGTCTCGCTCATTTGGTGGATTCTTTTTTAGTGATAGGTTTTGTGGTTGTTCCGTGAGTATCTTGTATGGATGAAGTCAATAGTTTATAAATCTTTTTATGTTTTTCACTTTCCAGTTGTTTCAGATGTCGCTGTATGGTTTTTTTATCATTACGTTTTGCAGGTCCAGTCTGTGCCATATATGGTGATATGTTCTGCACTTTTTTTGCGGTCTCTGTAATCAATGGTTTTAAAATGTCGAATTCAATATGTTCAGCATCTGTAATTTCATGGGCAATTCGGTAAAGTTGGTTCACAAAATTATTGATAAACACAGCAGATAAATGCAATGTTTGACGTTGTTCTGTATTGATTTTATAAGACTTGCTGTTTATGGCTTTAGCTAAATCTTTTAAGAGTTTGTTGTTGGGTTTTTCTAAAGCTTGAATACAAATTGGTACCTGGGAAAAATCTACATTAGCATCTTTAGAAAACGTCTGCAAAGGGTAAAAAACGGCACGTTGATTTTTTTTGTCTAAATCGTGGATGTTTACACTTCCCGAAGTGTGCGCAACCAAACGGTTTTCAAAAGGTAATTTACGTGATAATTTAGCAATACTGTCATCGCTAACGGCTAAAATATAAATATCAGCAGATTTTAAATCTTGCAGATCATCAGTTATGGCCACAGTATTGCCATAGGATGAAATAGAGCTTTTAGTACGGTTGTACCATTGCACAACTTCAACTTTTTCTGCATTTTGAAATGCTTTATATAAATGTGTGGCAACATTGCCAGCTCCAAGGAAAACAACTGAAATCATGCTGTAAAAATAGGAAGATTTAATAGTTTACAAGATGAGATTTCAATTAAAAATATAACTTTGATTTGATGGAACATAAAAAAGATATAAAATCCAGAGAGGCTGTCTCTTATACACATCTCCGAGCCCACGAGACAGGCAGAAATCTCGT
>OLHK01000227.1_pt1 | contig 16852 bp, 17 predicted proteins | sample 1609371 | NCBI WGS metagenome assembly OLHK01 (sample SAMN05416779, study PRJEB24817) | seawater metagenome | isolation source: Sea water | place: Canada:Atlantic | collected 2013-11
CACCTCTCTATTCGTCGGCAGCGTCAGATGTGTATAAGAGACAGATTCTGAACTCGTTAATACTCAAGATGACATAATTTTATTACAATATGAAACGAAGAAAATTCATAAAAAACACCTCTTTAACAGGCATTGGACTAGCTTTTGGCGCTTCAGCTTTAAATTGTAAACAAAATAAAAACGAAAAACAACAACCTATGACCTTAACTAAAGACACATTACCAAAAGCAATTTGTACTTGGGGATTTGTAAAAGCTAATGCCAAAGCTGGTGCAGAATTAACCAAAGGAACTAATGCGCTAGATGCAGCAATCGCAGGTGTTGAAGTTGAAGAAGAAAATCTAAAAAACACAACCGTTGGAAAAGGTGGTGCACCAGACCGTGAAGGCAACGTGACCTTAGATGCATGTGTGATGGACTCAAATGGAGATTGCGGAGCAGTGGTTTGTGTTGAAAATATAACCAATGTTGCAGCATTGGCAAAAAAAGTGATGGAAGACACTCCTCACGTTATGCTTGCTGGCGAAGGTGCTGAAGAATTTGCCTATTCACAAGGCTTTAAAAGAGAAAATCTTTTAACAGATAATTCTAAAAAAGCTTGGGAGGAATGGAAAAAATCACCAAAATATAAACCTATAATCAATATTGAAAACCATGATACTATTGGTATGCTCTGTATCGATAAGGATGGAGATATTGCAGGTGCATGTACTAGCTCTGGTTTATCTTATAAAATGAAAGGCCGTGTTGGAGATTCGCCAATAATTGGTTCAGGGTTATTTATTGATAATGAAATTGGTGGTGCTGTTGCTACCGGAATGGGAGAAGAAGTGATGAAAACAGTGGGCAGTTTCCTCATTGTAGAATTAATGCGAAACGGAATGAGTCCGCAAGAAGCTTGTGAAGAAGCCGTTAATAGAATTGTGTCTAAAAACGATAGCTATAAAGATTTTCAAATCGCTTATATCGCTATAAACAAATCTGGCGAAGTTGGTGCCTATTGTATTCACAAAGGTTTTACTTATATGAAATATGAAGCAGATAAGAATGAAAATGTAGCGGTTGATTACTTTAACAAGGCTTAAAACCACTTAATAGTAAACCGAGCCAACTTCTCTTTAAAATCTGTATAAGGCGGAAACAATAACTCCGTAACACCAAACGTATGTTGCTTTAATACTGCTCGTTTATTACTAAAGGCTTCAAATCCAAAAAATCCATGACTCTTACCAATGCCACTGTTATTGGTACCACCAAACGGTAAGTTATGGTTGGTATAATGGATAATCGTATTATTAATACAAGTGCCTCCCGCTCTGGTATTAGCAATAATTTTATTTGTATTAGACTTACTTTTACTAAACACATATAAAGCAAGTGGTCGCTCCTTTGAATTGATGTATGCTATCGCCATATCTAGACTTTTATAGGCGACTATTGGTAAAATAGGACCAAAAATTTCTTCTTCCAATAACGTAGCTTCAGGTTGTAAATCTGAAATAAGCGTGGGTTCAATATATTTTGAATTGCCATCAGTTTGTCCTCCTACTTCAAATTTAGCATTAAGACTTTCGGCATTTTTTAAATGGGATTTTAAACGTTCAAAATGCTTATTGGTAACAATACGACCATAAGAATCCGAAGTCTTGGGGTTACCAGCAAAAAACGATTTCAGCCATTTTTTACACGAAGCAATAAATTCATTTTTTACAGCTTCATCAATTAATATATAATCTGGGCAAATGCAAATCTGTCCTGCATTCAGGAATTTTCCCCAAATTATTTTTTTGGCAGCTTTGTCAATATTTGCTGTTTTATCAATAATCGTTGGCGATTTTCCACCGAGTTCCAAGGTTACAGATGTTAAATGTTTTGAAGCCGCTTCCATCACAATTTTCCCCACAGCAGGTGAGCCTGTAAAAAATATATGGTTAAATGGTAGTTTTAAAAGTTCGGTTGAGGTTTCAACTTCACCTTGTACTAAAGCTACTTCATCTTCCATAAATACATCTTTAACTATTTTAGCCATTAATTTAGATGAAGCTGGAGTCATTTCCGAAGGTTTTATAATTGCTGTATTACCAGCTGCAATGGCAGAAACCAAGGGTCCAAATGTTAGGTTGAAAGGGAAATTCCAAGGAGAAATTATTAAGCATACTCCTTTAGATTCAAATTTATAATAAGAACTAGAGCCAAGCATAGATGCAGGTGTGCTTACTTTTTGTTTACGCATCCATTTGTGCAAATTGGCTTTGGTGTGTTTAATATCTCCTATAATGGCATAGATTTCCGTAAGCTCCGTTTCTAAGACAGGTTTTCCCAGATCTTTATGGAGTGCCTCTTTTATATCCTCCCTATAAGTTACCTCAATTGCATTTTGGAGTTTATTTAACTTCTTTATACGTTCATTATAACTGGAGTTACCAACTTGGAACTGATTGTTTTTCTGCTTATTAAATAGTTTACCATATCTATTTGTATGTTCTACCATAGTTTATATAATATTTAAGTCTATCTGCTTGGTGCACTTCATCGATTCAACACATAACACCTTGTTATTCATCTGTTTAATTGATTTTTTGAGTTAAAAAAAAGGCTGTTTCACTGGTCTAAGAGCTCATTTTGTGTATTTCATCGATGTTTTTGGTTAACAGATGTCAGTTATCTAATTATCGACTTCTTTCATCTAAATTTTTCATCCACATTAAATATCCGCCGTTTCTTTGACTCGAAGTTAAAACAAATATTGCTTCAAACAATTATGAAAAAAGGTTTAATCATTATCGCTTTCTTAACGTTCTCTCTAGCAGGTTTTGCTCAACAAGATACTGTTGCAAATAATGATACTGTTGAAACTGTTAAAGTTGAAAAGCCAGAAGCTAAGAAAGCAACTATCTCTGCTGAACTTAAAGCTGAGGTTATTAAAATAAACCACAAAAAAAGTAACGAAATAATCAGCATTAAAGCATACAGAAAGAGTTTACAGATTAAAGTAAAAACTATAAAGCTTTGCTAGATTAACAATTTATAAAACGAAAGCCGAAACAAATGTTTCGGCTTTTTTTATTTTAAGCCAGATTTAACTGTCCGTTAGACTCTAATTCTTTTAACTCTTTTACCAAATCTAGCGCATCTGGTATAACATCGCTACACAATATAATAAGTGAACCATCAATAGCATTTTTAACAGCATGCTTTATGGCTTCTTTCTCAGAAGGAATAATGGTTGTTTTCTTGTTAGGGTCTTTCATCTTAATGCCATCATCTAACATTTTAATCAACTCTTCCTCTGTTTTTCCACGTAAGCGTTTGTCTTGTCTTATAATGATTTCATCAAACATTTCTGCTGCAATACTTCCCATTTCATTATTGTCTTCCACACGACGGTCACCAATACCAGCAATTATTCCGACTTTAACCGTGCAATCCAATTCGTCTGTAAATTTTTGAAGTGCTCGCATTCCTGCAGGATTATGTGCATAATCTAACAATATTGAAAACTTGTTGAATTTAAAAAGGTTTAAACGACCTGGTGTCTGCGTTGCCGATGGGATAAAGGTTTCGAGCGCAGCTTTCATGTCTTCAATTCTTATACCTTGAACATGTGCTGCCAAAACAGCTGCCAACACATTTTGAATCATGAACTTCGCTTTTCCGCCATAAGTCAATGGAATATGTTCAGCGTGCATAATACGCATTTTCCATTCCCCTCTACAAATAGTTACAAAACCATTTTCATAAACAGCAGTAATACCATTAAGACGTTGCATAGCTTTTATTCTTGGATTATCCTCATCCATAGAAAACAATGCTACATTACAGTTTAATGAACGACGCATATCGTACACTAAATCATCATCTGCGTTTAAAATGGCGTAGCCATCTGGTAAAACAGTTTCAGGAACCACTCCTTTTACTCTTGCTAATTGCTCAACGGTATGAATACCCTTTAAGCCTAAATGATCAGCCGCAACATTTGTTACAATGGCCACATCACACTTTTTAAAACCCAGACCTGCTCTTAACAATCCTCCCCTTGCACATTCTAATACCGCAAAGTTTACCGTTGGATCTTTTAGTACAAATTCTGCACTTGCAGGTCCTGTGCAATCTCCTGTCATTAATAATCTGTTCTGAATATAAACTCCATCACTTGTGGTATAGCCCACGCGATACCCTTTCATTTTGGCAATATGAGCCATTAAACGTGAGGTTGTTGTTTTTCCGTTAGTACCTGTAATGGCTATAATTGGAATACGGCCAGTATCACCTTGTTTTGGAAATAACTTATCAATTACCGGAGCAGCTACATTCCGCGGCAATCCTGTAGTTGGCGCCAAGTGCATTCTAAATCCAGGACCAGCATTGACTTCTAAAACGGCTCCGCGTGTTTCAGATAAAGGTTTTGTAATATCTGTAGTCATAATATCAATACCGCAAATGTCTAAATCTATGATTTTTGAAATACGCTCTGCCATACTCACATTTGCAGGATGTACAATATCCGTAATATCTTCTGCAGTACCTCCTGTACTAAGGTTGGCTGTATCTTTTAAAATTAGCATTTCGCTTTCCTTTAATATTGAATCTAAAGTATAGCCAGCATCCTTTATTATCGTCTGTGTTAAATCATTGACGGTAATCTGTGTTAATACTTTTTCATGACCGTAGCCTCGTCTTGGGTCTTTGTTTACCTTCTCAATTAATTGCTGAACTGTTGATTTACCATCTCCGATAACATGGGCAGGAGTTCTTCTTGCTGCAGCTACCAATACATTGTTAATTACAAGTAACCTGTAATCTTCACCTGTAATATACTTTTCAACAATTACTCGTCTCGACACTTCCTTTGCAGCATTAAAAGCCACTAGTGCATCATCATAATTCTGAATATCAACCGTAATTCCCCTACCATGGTTCCCATCAATAGGTTTAATTACCAAAGGGTACCCAACATAGCGGCAAGCATCTTCTAAACTACGTTCTCGACTTATGATATCTCCTCGAGGCACTTCTACCTCAGCTTGTTCCAATAAATATTTGGTATCTTCTTTATCGCAAGCCAATTCTACACCAATACTGCTCGTTTCACTAGTTACCGTTGCTTGAATGCGTTTTTGATTGGCACCATAACCCAATTGGCACAATGAATATTTATTAAGTCGAATCCAAGGAATTCCACGAGATTCTGCTTCATCTACAATAGAACCTGTGCTAGGTCCGAGACGGTCTGCTTCACGGAGTTCACGCATACGCTGAATATCAGTTGCTAGGTCATAGCCTTCTCCACTAATTAAGGCTTCACATATATCTACGGATACTTTGGCTGCATATCGTCCAACGGATTCTTCCATATAAGCAAAAACCACATTGTAAACTCCAGTTTCTCCATAACCTCTTGTACGCCCAAAACCAACATCCATTCCTGCTAAAGTTTGAATTTCCAAAGCAATATGTTCAATAATATGACCCATCCAAGTGCCTTCTTCAACACGTTGAAAAAATCCGCCAGCTTCACCCACAGAGCAACGGTGACTATACATTGTAGGAAACATGGTTTTTAAGCGTTCGTAAAATCCAGCGATTTTATTAGACGGTTTTTCCTCCATGTCCTCAATATCAAGAACCATTACAATTAGTTTATGACGTCTAATTGACCAGTAATTTGGCCCTCGCATAGCATTGATCTCGCGTATTTTCATATGGGTTGGTTTGTGTTTAGTTAGTGAAAGATTATAAATATAGGCTATTTCAATAGAAAAATTGCCTTATTTTTGCCCAATATTTTTAGACAATTATTATGCAGAAGATAAAGGGAACCCTAATTCCTATTGGGGGAAATGAAGATAAAGGAATTGAGGATGATGAAATGTACACCCAAGATTTTATTGAAGAAGGAATATTATACCATGTTGTAAAAGAAGCTGGTGGAATTGACGCAAATATTGTTGTTATACCAACGGCATCAAGTATTCCTGTTGAGGTTGGTGAAAATTATTTAAAAGCCTTTACAACGTTGGGCTGTAAAAATATCACGGTATTAGATATTAGGTCTAAAGAAGATTCCGAAACCGAGCTTTCCATAGCACTCGTAAAAAACGCAAATTGTGTGATGTTCTCTGGTGGAAATCAATCTAAGATCACTGACAAAATAGGAGGCACAACAATTCACAACATCTTGTTAGATCGCTATAAAAATGAAAGTGGATTTGTAATTGCAGGAACAAGTGCTGGCGCTATGGCAATGGCAAACGAAATGATTGCTGGAGGCAGTGCTTCGGAATCATTTATTAAAGGTGCTGTGAAAATGTATAACGGTTTAGGCTTAATTCCTGAATTGGTAATTGATACTCATTTTATTCGTCGTGGCAGATTTGGAAGACAATCTGAAGCCATCGCAAAGTTTCCAAATCTTTTAGGGATTGGACTTGCTGAAGATACCGGAATGATTATTAAAAACGGTAATGACTGTACAGTCATCGGTTCTGGAATGGTTATCGTCTTTGATGGTAGCACATTAAATCACAATACTGAAAAGTTGCTTGAAGAAGGCACACCAATGACCATTACTAATATGACCGTTCACGTTTTATCCAATAGCGACCAATACGATATTAGTAATAGGAAAGTTACGGTTTTACCTATTGAAGCGCCTTTTATTTGATATTTGTTTTGATACGAATTATTACAAATTCATGAATGGGAATTAGTGAAATTCATGTCTAGGAAAAACAGATATTTCAGTCTTTATATATTGAAACCTCTTCTTTTCCAGTTGAAGATTTACTCGCCCTATACATCCCTTCTGTATTAAAAGGCATTGCAATATTTCCTTTTGAATCAACTGCTATTAGACCTCCATCACCACCAATTTCCAAAATACGTTTATTGATAACTTCATTTGAAGCGTCTTTTAAACCCATGCCTTTGTGCTCCATTAAACAAGCAACATCATAAGCTACAACACCTTTAATAAAAAACTCGCCACTTCCCGTGCAACTTATAGCACAGGTTTTATTGTTGGCATAGTTTCCCGCACCAACCATAGGACTGTCACCAACGCGTCCCCATTTTTTATTGGTCATTCCACCAGTTGAAGTTGCTGCAGCTATATTACCATTTTGGTCACATGCTACTGCTCCGACTGTTCCAAATTTTGAATCTTTTTTTGTTGAGTGATCTAATTGAAAACTATCTGTATCCTTAATTTCTAACCATTGTTTGTGCCTAAATTCATCATAGAAATAATCATCGTCTTCTAACTTATAACCCAACTCATTAGCAAACTCCATCGCTCCTTCGCCAGCTAAAAAAACGTGCTCACTTTTTTCCATCACGTCTCGCGACAATCTAATTGGGTTTTTAATACCTGAAACTAAACTCACAGCTCCTGCATTTAATGTTTTTCCCTCCATAATACATGCATCCATTTCGTGGGATTCTTTGGCAGTAAAAACGGAGCCTTTTCCTGCATTAAATAATGGAGAATCTTCTAAAACTTTTACGGCTTCTTCAACAGCATCAACAGCAGTTTTTCCGTTTTCTAAAAGTTTATAACCAGTCTCCAAAGCTGTCTTTAATGCTAATTTGTAGTTTGCTTCCAATTCTGGTGTCATCATTCCTTTTACCAAGGTTCCTGCACCTCCGTGAATGGCTATTGAAAATGTTTTCATGAGATATTTTTGAAAGTGGAAAATTACAAATTGCATTTCAATTTAACGCTTAAGTTTTCGTAGTTTTATAGACTTCAAAATTTAAATTCATGTCAGACCAAAAACGTCTTTTTCTAGTCGATGCTTACGCTCTAATTTTTAGAGGTTACTATGCTTTTATAAAAAACCCAAGAATCAATTCCAAAGGTGAGGATACCTCAGCCATTATGGGTTTTATGAACTCACTTTTAGATGTTATAAAACGTGAACGACCAGACCATTTAGCCGTTTGTTTTGATAAGGGTGGAAGTGTTGACAGAGTTGAAATGTTTGAGGCATACAAAGCCAACAGAGACGAGACACCAGAAGGAATAAGAACTGCGATTCCGCATATCTGCGACATCTTGGAAGCCATGCATATTCCTATTATGGTTAAAGATGGTTTTGAAGCGGATGATGTTATCGGTACACTCTCACGACAAGCTGAAAAAGAAGGTTACAAAACCTATATGGTAACACCAGATAAAGATTTTGCACAATTAGTTACTGAAAATATCTTTATGTACAAACCGGTTTTTGGTGGTGGTTATGAAACTTGGGGAATCCCAGAGGTTCAGAAAAAATTTGAAGTCACCGAGCCAATGCAAGTCATTGACTTTTTAGGTATGATGGGAGACTCATCTGATAATATTCCCGGCTTGCCAGGTGTTGGAGAAAAAACAGCAAAAAAGTTCTTGAAGCAATTTGGCAGCATGGAAGGGCTTTTTGAAAATACCGACCAACTCAAAGGAAAAATGAAGGAGAAGGTTGAAGCCAATAAAGAACTTGGGCTCTTATCTAAGCAACTAGCAACTATAATGTTAGATGTTCCTGTAGATTTTAATGCCAAGGATTTTGAAATGTCTGAACCAGATGTAGAAAAGGTGAAACTAATTTTTCAAGAATTGGAATTTAGAAGACTAACCGATAATTTCCTTAAAACATTTGCGCCTCAGCAAGAAGCTACTTCAAACTTGGGAACTTCTTCAACTACTAAAGATGAAACAAAATCTCAACCCAAAACACAAATTAGTGCTGGCGAAGGGCAGTTTTCACTTTTTGGAACTTCACCCTCTAATGATACGTCGGAAGACAACTCAGAATTCAAAAGAAAAACCATTGAAAACACCTCTCATTTTTACCAAAGCGTATCTCCTGGCGTGGCAACCAAACTCTTTGTAAAGAACTTAATGAGCCAAACATCGGTTTGTTTCGATACTGAAACTACAGGATTAAACCCATTGACTGCAGAATTGGTAGGTATTGCTTTTTCATGGGAAACTGGCAAAGGGTTTTACGTACCTTTTTCAGAAAATAAAGATGAAGCCCAAGAACTAATGGAAGTCCTAAGACCATTTTTTGAAAATGAGAATATTGAAAAAATCGGTCAGAATTTAAAATACGATATTAAGGTACTTGCTAAATATAAAGTTGAGGTAAAAGGTAGATTATTCGATACTATGTTGGCGCACTACTTAATCAATCCTGATATGCGACACAATATGGATGTGCTGGCAGAAACATACCTTAACTATACACCTGTTTCAATCACTGAGCTCATTGGAAAAAAAGGAAAAAACCAGCTTTCTATGCGTAATGTTCCTTTAGACAAGCAAACGGAATATGCTGTGGAAGATGCAGATATTACACTTCAACTTAAAGAACATTTTGAAAAAGAGTTAGGCGAAGCAAACACCCAAAAGTTATTTGATGAAATTGAAATTCCGTTGTTACACGTTTTAGCTGCAATGGAATTGGAAGGCATTAATTTAGATCAGGAATTCCTAAACTCATTATCTGACGCGCTAAACAATGACATCGCAAATCTTGAAAAAAACATTTATGAGACTGCTGGTGAAGAATTCAATATTGCTTCACCAAAACAATTAGGTATTATCCTTTTTGAAAAGATGAAATTAGTAGATAAACCGAAAAAAACCAAGACAGGTCAGTATTCTACAGCTGAAGATGTGCTGAGTTATCTGGCAAAAGATCATACTATTATTCAGCAAGTTTTAGATTATCGTGGACTTTCAAAATTAAAAAGCACGTATGTTGATGCTTTGCCACTTCAAATTGAAGAAAGTTCTGGTCGCGTACATACAGATTATATGCAGACCGTTGCCGCAACTGGTCGTTTAAGTAGCAACAATCCAAACTTACAAAATATACCAATCCGTACAGAACGTGGTCGCCAAGTTAGAAAAGCGTTTGTACCAAGAAATGAAGAATACACATTATTGGCTGCGGATTACTCTCAAATTGAATTACGAATTATTGCCGCTTTAAGTGAAGAAGAAACCATGATTGAAGCCTTTAAAAATGGTAAAGATATCCATGCTTCAACTGCTTCAAAAGTATTTAATGTGCCAATAGATGAAGTAACTCGCGAACAACGTAGCAATGCCAAAACCGTGAATTTTGGAATTATTTATGGTGTTTCGGCTTTCGGCTTAAGCAACCAAACGGATTTATCCCGTAGTGAATCTAAAGAACTGATTGACACGTATTATGAAACATACCCGAAGCTAAAAGCCTATATGGGCAAACAAGTTGATTTTGCTCGGGATAACGGTTACGTACAAACCGTTTTAGGTCGTCGTCGTTATTTAAAAGATATTAATTCGCGTAATGCAGTCGTTCGTGGAGCAGCAGAACGAAATGCCGTAAATGCACCAATTCAAGGTAGCGCTGCAGACATCATTAAAATTGCAATGATTAATATTTTTGAAAAGCTCAAAGAAGGTCATTACAAATCAAAAATGCTGCTTCAAGTGCATGATGAATTGGTGTTTGACATCTACAAACCAGAACTTGAAGAGATGAAAACGCTTATAAAAACAGAAATGGAAAATGCTTATAAACTAGAAGTTCCGTTAGATGTGGACTTAGATATTGGTGATAATTGGTTGGAGGCTCATTAATTTTGAAATAAATAGAAAATAAGAGATGGTTGATTTTTAAATAAGTCAACCATTTTTTGTTTTAAGCAAACCTAAACTATATATGATGAGTATCTTGAAGACTAATTATAAACATCACATATTATGGGAACAAATGATAAAAAAAACGATAAAAAGGAAAACAACGAAACGAGCATAAAGGAAACTGCCATAAATAAAAAAGAAGTTGATGGAAAAGATATTAACCATCAACAAAAAGAGCGAAGAGAGATTCACCAACCTAGGGATAACGCTTAATAACTAATAAAAAGCAAAACATGATAATTACAAAACTATTAGGACTTTCAACGATATTTACTAAAAGTAAAAAAGCCAAACTTGCAATCTTAGGTATTGAAATGGCAGTTTTGGCTTATGCACTGTATCAACAAAAAGAAGAAAAGAGATTAAAGAAGAAAACTTAAACACTTTCTTTTTTAGATTCAAAATTCATTGTTAAACCTAGTAAGGCTTAAATTCTGTTTTTGTCTTTAATAGTTTTTACCAAACATCCGGTCGTATCAAAAATTTCTACGCTTTTTAACTCTATATTTTTTGGGTTATAAAAAATTAATATTTGCTCTGCTGGATTGGGATAGAAGGATACTTTCTCCAGTTCTGTCTTTTTCTCAATTCCTAGTGTATTTCTGACTGCCAGTTCAAAAACGTAGTCTGTATCATTCCCAAAATTATCTATTGGTGTAATCGTTATATTGTAAACACCTTGGACTAATTGAGTTACACGGGAAGGATCTTGTGGTATACTTATATTCGATGAAGTATTACCACTATTGTCTGTAGCAATTACTCCAACTGTAAAATCCTGTATTATGAGATAAAGCACAGTCCACTTGTAGTTCTTTAAATTCTACCGAAAGAGTTAGAGGATATTCAGCTAACTTACTTCTATCATTAAAGTCTATTATTTTCAGTCGCTAAAAGATAGGTGTTGTCCTCTAAGTGTGTTAAGGCCCTAAATTCATATTCCTGAAGAATTTGAGTTACTTCCTTAGGAGGAAATTTAAAACAATGTAATTTCCCATTGCTAGTGTCTGTGGAAGCTGGCCGTAATGCAATGAGGCCATCAAATAAAGGTTTACTATACCATGTGGCAATACCTTCTTTTTCATGAATGTATGAAAATTGAAGCACTCTATTTAGCTCACTTATCAATAAAGAATTTCCTTTAGGATCTACAACAAAATCAAGATTAGATGAAGCTAACTGATTGTTTTTGGCAGGATAAGGATAAGCATCCTTTCTCTTATCATCTAAATAATGAAGTGTTTTGTGATCAGAAAAGAAAACTACCTTTTTTCCGTTAAGGTTATATGCTTTATCTATAAAAAGAACGCGCGGTTTGTGATCCAGCCGCTTATTTTCGTCAGCAAGGATTTCTTTTATAAATCGTCCGTTTTCAGTAAAAACTTTTATTGCAAAATGTGTATTGCCAATGACTCAATGGTCTTTTAGTTTTATTATTCGGCATCTATTATATAACTCAAACTTAGTCTCCGAACTTGTAAATGAAAATAAGGATTGAGTGCTTAAGTCTTGGTTAAGCTTTAAAAGTGTGATTTTGCGTTTATTTTGGGCTAAAAAATATTCAGACCCTTCAATAGAAAAAACTTGTGAAACAAACTGATAATTGATTTTAATTTTCTTAAAATCAGCTGTAAAAGAATTAAAGTGTATAAGTTGATGGATATCTGTAAAAAGAATAAATGTGCCATCTTCTCTTTTATGAATTTTATCTAACCTACTTACTTCATATTATTCAGGAACATAAATACCGTGAAATGTTTTTCCATTAAGGTGTTAAAAACAACTATAAAAAACTTAAATATTGAGAAAGTGAGTTTCAATTCTTATAAGTGTGTTGGGAATTATACGTAAAAATAACCTTTATTTTAATTATTGAGAAAATACGTCTATAAGTTGAAGAATATATCTACCATAATAAGAGAGTTTTATAATTTACAAGACAGCTTTAATAATTAAACATCCCAAAATCTAAATTTAAATAAAGAACCCTATTTTTGCAGAAAACAGTAAATTAGTTTTGTGCATCATTTCTAAAGACATACAAAAAGCTATTAAACTTCTAAACAATGAAGAATTAGTCGCCATACCAACAGAAACGGTCTATGGCCTAGCAGGTAACATTTATTCAGAAAAAGCTATAAAAGCAATTTTTGAAACCAAAAAACGTCCGTTTTTTAATCCGTTGATTGTTCATATTTCTAATATCGAATATCTAGAAACCGTTGTTGAGGAGATTCCTAAAAAAGCAAAATTGTTAGCTGAAGCTTTTTGGCCAGGACCAATAACTTTAGTCTTAAAAAAGAAATCTATAATACCAGATCTTATTACTGGCGGAAAAGATACAGTTGCTGTAAGAATACCAAATCATCCTCTTACACTACAATTACTAAACCAGCTTAATTTCCCTTTGGCAGCACCCAGTGCCAATCCGTTTAATAGAATAAGCCCAACAAAGGCTGAGCACGTAGAAAATTATTTTAAGGACGATATAAAAATGGTTTTAGATGGAGGTGTATGCAAAAGTGGTATTGAATCTACAATAATAGGTTTTGAAGATGATGAGCCTATTGTTTATCGTCTGGGCTCAACTTCTATTGAAGATATTGAAACGGTTGTTGGTAAGGTTGAAATTAAAAATAAAAAGAAAGCCAATCCTGAAGCACCAGGAATGCTTGCAAGACACTACGCACCCAATACAAAGATGATTTTATCCAGCAAGATTTCTGAAATAATTAAAAATTACGAAACCCAAAAAATTGGTGTTTTAGTTTTTAGTGAAAAGATTATAAATAAAAATATTTTTTCACAAATCATACTTTCAAAAAAAAGAAATCTCCCAGAAGCTGCATCTAACTTGTACGAAGCTTTGCATACTTTAGATAAGCAACATCTAGATATCATTATCGCAGAGAAATTTCCAAATGAAGGGCTTGGAAAATCCATAAACGATAGATTGACAAGAGCAACAAAAAACTCTTAAAAATTAGTATTGCTATTGGTTAAAATTTTTTTTAACTTAATAAATTATTAATTCATTTTTCACATGAAAAACATATTGGTAGCCATAGACTTTAGGGATAACGAAAAGCTTCTTTTAGATAAGGCCCAATCTCTTGCAAGCAAATTTATGGCCAAAGTATGGTTAATTCATATTGCAGCACCAGACCCAGATTTTGTAGGCTTTAGCGTTGGCCCTCAATACATAAGAGATAATCACGCTTCTGAATTAAGGGAAGAGCACAGAAAACTTCAAGATTATGCAGACCGTTTAAATGATAACGACATTGAATGCGAAGGCCTAATGATACAAGGTGCTACCACAGAAATGATATTGACAGAAGCTAAGAAACTAAAAATAGATCTTGTTATTACTGGCCATGAAGAACATGGCTTTTTCTATAAAGCACTCTATGGAAGCGTATCAAACAAACTCATAAAGGAATCGAAAATACCAATTTTAATTGTTCCACTAGACTAAAAAACACTATACTACCTACTTCTGTTTAAACTAAAATTATCTTCATCAAAAGGTTTTATGAATTGAATAAATTTTGGTGAATTACAGAATGCTGATTTTCAGCACAAAAATAAATTCCTCAACGTTTGGAAATCCAATTGTTTATCGTAAATTTGCAAACTCTTTTTTGAAGAGGAATGTTTAATCTTTTGCGTTGTGAAGCGCAATAATAAATCAAATTAGTGTGGACACATTAAGCTACAAAACAGTTTCTGCTAACAAAGCTACCGTTAATAAGGAGTGGGTTTTAGTTGATGCTGAAGGACAAACTTTAGGTCGCTTAGCTTCAAGAGTAGCAATACTTTTACGAGGTAAGCACAAACCTAATTTTACGCCACACGTTGATTGCGGTGACAACGTAATTGTTGTAAACGCAGAAAAAATCAACTTAACGGGTAACAAATGGACGGAAAAAAGTTATATCCGTCACACAGGTTATCCAGGTGGTCAAAAAAGCCTGACAGCTACTGAATTGTTTGAGAAAGACCCAAGCAGATTAGTAGAAAAGTCAGTAAAAGGAATGTTACCTAAAAATAAATTAGGTGCAGTTCTTTTTAGAAATTTAACCGTTGTTTCTGGTACAGAGCATGCTCACGCTGCACAAAAGCCAAAGACAATAAAATTAAACGAAATTAACTAATGGAAGTAATTCACAAAATTGGCCGTAGAAAGACGGCTGTTGCCCGTGTGTACGTTGCCAAAGGAAAAGGTAACATCACGGTGAACAAAAAAGACATGGCGGCTTACTTTACTACTGGAACACTTCAGTACAAAGTAAACCAACCTTTAGCCTTGACTAACAATGATGGCAACTTTGATATTACTGTTAACGTATATGGAGGTGGTATCACCGGTCAGGCAGAAGCAATACGTTTAGGCCTTTCTCGTGCAATGTGCGAGTTAGACCCAGAAAACAGAACGATATTAAAGCCAGAAGGTCTATTAACTAGAGATCCAAGAATGGTAGAGCGTAAGAAATTCGGACAGAAGAAAGCGCGTAAGAAATTCCAGTTCTCTAAACGTTAATATCCAAACAACACTTAATTCAGAACTTGTTTTTTCAGGTTCTGAATTATTTTATTTTATTGAAAATTCTGAAACAAATTCAGAGCAATTAAAAAGAACCCAAAATAATTTTGGGACAAAGTTTAGCATCTAAATGATTGAGGCAAGCACAAGCGACCACTCAACCATTGCTAATTTAACAGAACGTAAACTATTACAAAATGGAAAAAGTAGAAGTAAAAGAATTACTTGACGCAGGTGTACATTTCGGTCACCTCACACGTAAGTGGAACCCAAACATGGCTCCCTACATTTATATGGAGCGTAACGGCATTCATATTATTAACCTTTACAAAACAGTAGCTAAGATTCAGGAAACTGGTGACGCATTAGCTAAAATAGCAGCTTCAGGAAAAAAAATCCTTTTCGTTGCTACTAAGAAACAAGCAAAAGAAATCGTTGCTGACAAAGCTGGTGCTGTAAACCAACCTTACATTACAGAACGTTGGCCAGGCGGCATGTTAACTAACTTCGTAACTATTAGAAAAGCGGTTAAAAAAATGGCTTCTATTGATAGAATGAAGAAAGATGGAACGTTTGATTCATTATCTAAAAAAGAACGTTTACAAGTTAACCGTCAGCGTGCAAAGCTAGAAAAAAACTTAGGTTCTATTTCTGATATGACACGTTTACCAGGCGCTTTATTCGTGGTAGATATAATGCGTGAGCATATTGCAATCAAAGAAGCTCAAAAATTGAACATTCCAATTTTTGCAATGGTTGATACAAATTCTGATCCACGTGAAGTAGATTATTTAATTCCAGCAAACGATGATGCTTCAAAATCTATCGAAAAAATTATGTCTTTCGTAACCTCTGCAGTTGAAGACGGATTGAACGAGAGAAAGTCTGAACGTGCTGAGAAAGAAGCTAAGTCTAAAAAGTCTGAAGCTAAACCAGAAAGAAAATCTGAGGAAAAGTCAGAAAAGAAATCTGAAGCTAAGCCAAAAGCTGCTAAAAAAGCAAAGGCAACAGCTGAAGAAGAAGAATAAATAACATTTAAAAAATATATAAAAGTCGTTTAATTCTTTTCTTTGTAGAAATTTAATTAATCGACTTTTTTTAAATTAAAAAACTATGGAAAATACCGTAAAAGTTACAGCAGCAGAAGTAAACAAGCTAAGACAAGCAACTGGTGCTGGTATGATGGATTGTAAAAAAGCTTTAGTGGAAGCTGGTGGTGATTTTGACAAAGCAATTGAGGTTTTACGTAAAAAAGGACAAAAAGTAGCAGAAAAAAGAGCTGATAGAGATTCTTCTGAAGGTGCTGCTGTTGCTAAAATCAATGACGACAACACATCTGGTGTAGCTATTGTTTTAGGATGTGAAACTGATTTTGTTGGTAAAAATGAAAATTTCGTGAAATTAGCAAATGATTTAGCTGATATCGCATTAAACCAAAATACAAAAGAAGACTTTTTAGCAGCTGATTTTGATGGAATGACAGTTGCAGAAAAATTAACTGAGCAAACTGGTGTTATTGGTGAAAAATTAGATATCACTGCTTTTGAAAGATTAGATGCAACTTATGTTGGTCAATACGTACACCTGTCTCTTATACACATCTGACGCTGCCGACGAATAGAGAGGTG
>OLHK01000231.1_pt1 | contig 16769 bp, 14 predicted proteins | sample 1609371 | NCBI WGS metagenome assembly OLHK01 (sample SAMN05416779, study PRJEB24817) | seawater metagenome | isolation source: Sea water | place: Canada:Atlantic | collected 2013-11
TTTCTGCCTGTCTCGTGGGCTCGGAGATGTGTATAAGAGACAGCCTCGTGGGTGGACTGAGGCCGCGGATGCTCATCGCTGTTCACGCTGACGGGTGGTTTTTTCCGGCCCTGAGGCACGTCAATGGGCATAATCTCTTCATTATAGAAGCCATCTTTCAGTGCGGCGTCGTATCGGGCCTGGCTCTGAGCGGCAAACTGATCCACGGTGTCCCGGCTGAGGTTGAGCTCCCTGGCAATGTTGTCGGCGGTTTCGGGCATGGTGTCGGCACCGAAGTCGGCCTCAATGCGAGGGTTGGGGAAGCGGGCCCCGATGGTACTGTCAAAGGCACGAAAGTCGCGGCTGAACGGGCTTTCGCTCTTGGCCATCACAAACGGTGCCCGGCTCATGCTTTCAGCGCCACCGGCGACAAACAGCTCGCCCTCATCGCAGCGAACCGCCCTGGCGGCGTCGATGATGGCTGCCAGACCAGAGCCACACAGGCGGTTAACGGTCAGGCCGCCGGTTTCAACAGGAAGGCCGGCCAACAGCCCGGCATGGCGGGCCAGGTTACGGGCGTCCTCGCCGGCCTGGTTGGTGCAACCGGCAATAACGTCTTCGTAGGCCTCAAGGGCAAAGGCGTTGCGCTCAACCAGCGCTTTGATAACGCTGGCCAGAAGGTTGTCAGGGCGAACCCTGGCCAATGCGCCGGCGTGTCGACCGAAGGGTGTTCGTAGCCCATCGTAGATGAAAGCGCTCATGGCATCTCCCATTTGATCAGACATGGTTCCCATTGTGATCTTCCATTTGTAAGGAGGGAAGGGGTGGGCTTGTCATGTCATTAGTGTTGATATAGTTTCGTATAGCGGAACTAAGTTTTGTATATTGACTGTTGAAGACTAATCCGGGTCTGTTTGAAATGCAACCGATACCATCAACGAAGGGCAGTAATCTGCTATGAGCCGTTTTCTGGTTCCTGCTGCGGTTTTTCTGGAACTATTGGCGCTTTGCCTTTCCAGCATAGCGCTCAGTGCCTTTGCGGGTGTGTTGTTTGTGCTTTATTTCACGCTGGCGCTGAGGCGGCTGCAATCGTATTCCCGTTACCTGTTCATGATCTCGCTGGTTGTAATCGGTTATCTGGGTTTCATCCGGCAACTGGCAGCCGAGGATCTGATTCGTGCCGCGTCCAACGCTGCTTTTTATGCAGCGTTCCTGGGAAGCCTGGGGATGATGCAATGCCTGGTTCGCCGTCTCGAGGTGCTGCAGCGTATACACGATGTGTTGCTGGGTGGTCGCCCGGCGCTGCTGTATCCGAAATACGCCGTGGTGAGTTGCGGCATTGCGTCGGTGCTGAGCTTCGGGGTGATGAACCTGCTTTGCGGCACGCTGTCGGACACCCTGCGGCAGCGGGGCATTACCGGGGCCTCGCGGGTGCGCTGGTTGCGCAGTGTGCTGATCAGTACATTGCGAGGATTTGCGCTGGTGCCGCTGGTAGCGCCAACCAGTGTTGCAGTCGCCATTATTACCCGCGAAGTGCCCTCCCTGAGCTGGTCGGGCCTGTTGCCCTATGGCATTGGCAGTGCGGTATTGCTGATTCTGGTGGGATGGGGGCTGGAGCATAAGCGTTTTCGTCGGGTCAGCGGTGAGCGCGAACCGCTGGAAGCCTGGCCGGCCGGAAGTGGGCGGCTGTTGCTGCTGGTGTTGATCATCTTTACGTCGATGGGCCTGCTGGTGCAGTTAACGGAACTGAGGGTGTCAGTGGCCGCCATGCTGGTGGTGCCGGTGGTCACCCTTCTTTATATGTTCTGGCACGATCGTTCGCCAGCTATGGCGGTGCGGGAAGCCTCTGACAATATGCTCGGCATGAGCAACGAGATGTCCATCTTCGCAGGTTCTGCGGGGTTGGGCGTGGCGTTGGTCTCGGTGATTCCGGCGGATGCCCTGGCAGGCATGGCGACTGGTGAGCTGGGGGTGTTTTTACTGGCCGTGTGTGGGTTATTGATGATGCCGATGCTCTCAGCCATCGGCATCATCCCGATTACTGTGCTGAGTGTTCAGGCGGGGTTGATGCCGCAATTGGTCGCCGAGGGTGTGAACCCCCTGCCGATTGCGGTCGCCCTGGTGATTGGATTCTCCCTCGCCATGATGCTGTCGCCGTTCGGCCCGGCTGTTATGCTGCTGTCACGATTCGGGCAGGTGTCACGCTGGGTGGTGGCGTTTGGCTGGAACGGCGCTTTTGTCCTGCTCTCCATTCCGCTGTTATTGCTGATGTTGTGGGGGATGTTTGTGATGGCGCCGGTCACGAGCTGATTGATGCATACCATGAGCGGCGCCAATGTTCAGTGGTTCAGTAGCCCCGGTCGGGGTCCACGATGCCGGAAATCGGCTGACCATTATAGTGTGCCTGGATTTTACCGGTGATCTGCTCCAGGGTGGCCTCCCTCAGGGTGCGCGCCGAAATGTGTGGCGTAATGGTGATCTCCGGTCGCTGCCAGAAGGGGTGATCCGCGGGCAGGGGTTCCTGGCGAAACACATCCAGGGAGGCCCGGGCGACATGGCCGTCTTCTATGGCTTTAATCAGGTCCTCTTCCACCAGGTGTTCTCCCCGGCCCACGTTGATCACTACGGCATTGGGCATGAGTTGGCTGAGGTGCCGGTGATTGAGGATGCCCCGGGTTTCTTCGGTCAGCGGCAGAGTGTTCACCAGAACCCGGGTTGATTGCAGGAAATCGGGCAGGTTTTCGGTACCGGAAAAGGTCGAGACGCCCTCCAGATCGTGCTCGCTACGAGCCCATCCATTGACCCGGTAATCCAGGCCGGCAAGGGTGCGCGCCACCCGCTTGCCAATATGGCCAAGGCCCATGACGCCTACGGGCCACTCACTGCGCTTGATCGGGCGATGGATTTTCCAGATACCCTGGCGTTGCTGCTCGCGGTAGGTTTCCATGCCCCGGCTGGCTTCCAGTAGCTGATGCAACACGTATTCCGCCATCTGCGCGGACATGCCGGCATCTTCCAGGCGCACGATGGGCAGTTGGGGCGGTAGATTGGGCACGGCCAGCAACCCATCGATTCCCGCGCCCAGGTTAAACACGGCTTTAAGCTTTTTCTCGCGCTCGAACAGTTGTTCCGGTGGTTGCCAGACAATGGCGTAATCGGCATCGACCACCGGGCCGCTGGCGTCCCAAACGTGAATCTCGGCTTCCGGAAGCAGTTCCTTGATAGGAACGGTCCAGCGCTCCGGTTTGGGGTCTCCTGCTACAAATAGAACTTTCATGTGCTCTCCGGGGTTGTCAGCGACTTTGAATTCGGTTATTAAGTTTCACATTGCAGAATAATATACCGCAGATTGCCCGTAAACCCGGGGTTGTGTATCGCAATATTGGTAGAGAATTGAAACATAAAGGAAGAGTGTTTCATGTTTGGCACGACTTTTGATAATGGTTTCTGGTACTTGATATCTGCAGCGATTAAAATACCGCATCTTTTCTTACTATCCGAACAAAGCCCCGGTAGTCCGGGCACAGCGGATCAGGCGCAGCTGTTGGAGGACGCCCGTTTATGACAAAAGCACAAGCCACCTCGCCGGAACTCCTGGCAGCATCCGGTGATGGCGAACCGGTAAAGCCTGAAAAAGATCGCAAGTTTGTAGAGGCGCTTTCCCGTGGTCTCGACGTGCTTCGTGCCTTTAGTCAGGGCTCGGTGATTCTGGGGAATCAGGACATCGCGCGCCTGACCGGGCTGCCGAAACCCACTGTTTCGCGCATGACCTACACCCTGACCAAGCTGGGTTACCTCAGCTATAACGCCCAGTTGGAAAAATACCAGCTCAGCTCCGGTGTATTGGCACTTGGTTACGCCTACGTTTCCAACCTTAAGGTGCGCCAGTTGGCTAAGCCTTACATGGACGAATTCGCCCGTCAGACCAACATGTCCGTAGGCCTGACTTGCCGTGATCGTTTGCACATGATCTATGTAGAGAATCGCCTGCCGCCGGAAGCATCGCTGCTGCGTATGGACATCGGTCTGAAACTGCCGATGGCCACCACATCGGCCGGGCGAGCCTACTACTGCGCCATTTCGGATAAAGGCCGCAAGGTCATTACGGACGCGATGGAAGCCAAATATGGCGATGCCTGGCCGGAGAAGCAGGAGGGCCTTGAACGCTCGATGGAAGACTACAAAAAGTATGGCTTCTGCCTGTCGCTCGGCGAGTGGGATCGCAACATCAACTCTGCGGGTGTGCCCATTCATCTGCAGGACGGCACCATCATGGCGCTGACTTGTGCGGCGCCTTCCTATTTGATTTCCGGAGAAAAGCTGCGGGAATCCATTGCTCATCAACTGGCGATGCTGGCCAGCGATATTGAATCGCTTGGTGTTTGACCCGGTACTGGTGAAGAAGCCGGCGGTGAGGGCGTTCCGAAACACGCTGTAAATACGTCCCTGTACGCTCGGCTCCGCCATCCATGGCTCCGCACGGTTTCGGAACGCCCTCACCGCCGTCTCCCCCGGCCTTGGAGTAAGAACCCCAGAATTCGTTCTGGGGTTTTTTATGCCTGCACTTTAGTTCATGGTTGAAACCTGCCGAAAACTTGTATTAAATCGTGATTATGTTTCGCTTGTTAAAACTACATTCCATATATGGCGAGGAGATATTATGTCTGAGGTCGTGACTTATAACCGGGAAGGCTCCATTGGCGTGATCACCGTGAACTATCCGCCGGTGAACGCCCTCAGCCATGCGGTTCGTTCCGGCCTGGTGGCTGCACTGGAGCAGGGCCAGAAAGACGCCGACGCCAAGGTACTGTTGCTGGTGTGCGAAGGCCGCACTTTTATTGCCGGGGCCGACATTCGCGAATTCGGCAAGCCCATGCAGGACCCGGGACTGCCGTCCGTTGTTGACCAGTATGAGAGCAGCGACAAGCCAATTGTTGCGGCTATTCACGGCACTGCGTTGGGGGGTGGCCTGGAAACCGCATTGGGTTGTCATTACCGGGTTGCCTTGAGCAGTGCCAAGGTGGGGCTACCGGAAGTGAAGCTGGGCCTGTTGCCGGGAGCCGGGGGCACCCAGCGCCTGCCGCGCTTGGCGGGTGCCCAAAAGGCCTTGGAAATGATTACCACCGGCGAATTTGTGGGCGCTAAAGACGCTCTGGCCCTGGGCATTGTTGATGCGGTTGAGGACAGCAGCGATATCAAGGCTGCAGGCCTGGCATGCGCACAGAAAGTTGCGGACGAAGGCAAGCCGGTCCGTCGCGTAAGGGACCTGACCGATAAGTTGCAGGCCGACAAGGGTAGCGACGTTTTTGAACAGTTCCGCGCCGGCTTGCAGAAAAAGGCGCGGGGCCTGTTTTCCCCGTTCAAGTGCGTGGATGCGGTGGAAGCCGCTTTCAGCCTGCCGTTCGAGGAGGGCGTGAAGCGAGAGCGTGAACTGTTTATGGAGTGCATGGAATCGCCCCAGCGTGCCGGGCTGGTTCACTCTTTCTTTGCCGAGCGGGAAGTCTCGAAGGTGAAAGGCCTGTCCAAGGACACGCCAGTTCGCGACATTCGCACCGTGGGCGTGATCGGTGCCGGCACCATGGGCGGCGGCATCGCCATGAACTTCGCTAACGCCGGGATTCCCGTCACCATCGCAGAGGTCAAGCAAGAAGCGCTGGACAAGGGTCTGGCGGTGATTCGCCGGAATTATGAGAACACCGCGAAGAAAGGCCGTATCACCCAGGCCCAGGTTGAGGAGCGCATGAGCCTGATCAGCGGCACCCTGACCTATGATGATTTCAGCGATGTGGACCTGGTGATCGAGGCGGTGTTTGAAAGCATGGACCTGAAAAAGAAGATCTTCGGTCAGTTGGACGACGCCTGCAAAGCGGGTGCGATTCTGGCGTCCAACACCTCCACCCTCAGTATTGATGACATTGCGGCGGCGACGAAACGTCCGCAGGACGTAATCGGCCTGCATTTCTTCAGTCCCGCCAACGTGATGAAGCTGCTGGAGATTGTGCGCGGCGAAAACACCTCCAATGAGGTCAAGGCCAGCGCCATGGCGCTGGCGAAGAAGATCCGCAAGGTGGGTGTCATGGTGGGTAACTGCTATGGCTTTGTTGGCAATCGCATGCTGCACAAGCGGGGCGCTGAGGCCATGGCGCTGGTCAACGAAGGTGCGAGCCCGCAACAGGTGGACAAGGTGCTGACCGATCTGGGTTTCCCCATGGGGCAGTTTGCGATGTCGGACCTGGCCGGTATCGATATTGGCTACAGCATCCGTCAGGAGCGCCGCAAGGCTGGTGAGGATGTGCCGGCAAGCTGGTTGGACAAGCTGGCGGAGCAGGGTCGCCTTGGGCAGAAGACCCAGGCGGGCGTGTACAAATACGAAGAGGGTAACCGCAAGCCGATTCCCGACCCGGAGGTGGACCGGGTTGTTGCCGAGTTCCGCGAGGAGCAAGGTATTAAGTCCCGTGACATCACCGACCAGGAGATTCTGGAGCGGTGCATGTACGTGATGGTCAATGAGGGTGCCAAGATTCTGGAAGAGGGCATTGCCGACCGGTCGCTGGATATCGACATTACCTGGATCTATGGCTATGGCTTCCCGGCCTATCGGGGTGGGCCGATGTTCTGGGCGGATCAGATTGGCCTGGACATAATCCTTGGCACTGTTGAGCAGTTCTACGATGACCTGGGTGGCGAGCAGTGGAAGCCAGCAGCCCTGTTGCAAAAACTGGTCAGTGAAGGGCGCAAGTTTTCGGACCTTTAAAAGCCTGGCCTGCTGGTGTGGCGGCTGGTCCCGAGGTGGGGTGCCTTTTCTTCTGTGAAAAATAAGTCGCTGCGCTCAGACATCTTTTTCCCGGCAGAAAAGGCACCCCACCCCGTGACCGACCATACTGCCGAGGTTTGAGCCACCTACACGTTTACGAAGGAGTTTGTTATGTCTGATGCCGTTATTGTTTCCACTGCCCGCACGGGCCTGGGTAAATCCTACCGTGGCGCACTGAACAACACCCACTCTGTGGACCTTGCCGGCCATGTGATCCAGCATGCGGTGCAGCGTGCGGGTATTGATCCGGCCATCGTGGAAGATGTGATCCTCGGTGCTACGTTCCATGAAGGCGCGCAGGGCAAGAACATTGCGCGGCTGGCGGCGATTCGTGCTGGTCTGCCGGTAACCACCGCTGGCCTTTCGATCAACCGTTTTTGTAGTTCCGGTCTTCAGTCCATCGCCATTGCCGCCCAGCGGGTGGTGTCGGAGAAGGTACCGGCCATGGTGGCGGGTGGCGTCGAATCCATTTCCATGGTGCAGAACGAGAAGCTCAACAGCTTCCACGCTACCAACGATTGGCTGATGAAGAACAAGCCCGAGTTGTATCTGGCGATGATCGAAACCGCCGACATTGTAGCCCAGCGTTATGGCGTTAGCCGTGAGTCTCAGGATGAGTACGCGTTGATCTCCCAGCAGCGCACCGCCGCAGCTCAGGAAGCGGGTCGGTTTGACGATGAAATCGTGCCCTTTGACGCCACTATGATGGTGAAGGACAAGGAGACGGGTGATGTCAGTTATAAGGACGTTACCCTGACCCGTGACGAGTGCAACCGCCCCAACACCACGCTGGAAGGCCTCCAGGGTCTGAATCCGGTGCGCGGAGACAATCAGTTCGTCACCGCCGGTAACGCGTCCCAGCTGTCTGACGGTGCGTCCGTGTGTACGGTGATGAACAGCACCTACGCCGAGAAAAACAATATTGAGCCCATGGGTATCTTCCGTGGTTTTGCGGTGGCCGGCTGTGAGCCGGATGAGATGGGTATTGGCCCTGTTTTCGCAATTCCGCGCCTGTTGGAGCGGAATGGTCTGAAAATGGACGATATCGACCTGTGGGAACTGAACGAAGCCTTTGCGTCGCAGGTGGTCTACTGCCGTGATCGTCTGGGCATTCCCATGGAAAAGCTGAACGTTAACGGCGGTTCTATCTCCATTGGCCACCCCTATGGCGTTACCGGTTCTCGCCTCGCCGGCCATGCGCTGATTGAAGGTAAGCGCCGTGGTGCCCGGTATGTGGTTGTGACCATGTGCATCGGCGGTGGCCAGGGCGCGGCTGGTTTGTTCGAGGTGGTGTAAGGTCGTGTGGCACAGAGCACCATCCGCATGAATTTATTCAGGAGCAGAACCATGAAAGATCTCAGCAAAAACTACATCAACGGCCAATGGCAGAACTGGAATGGTGAGACCATTGATGTCCACGAAGCGGCCACTGGCGACGTTATTGCCAGGGTCCCCGCCTCCGGTCGTGAGGAAATGGAGAAGGCCATAGCCGCCGCCAGTACGGCTTTCGAAAGCTGGTCGGAAAGCACACTGGAAAAGCGATTGCACGTGTTGGAGCAATTGCATGCCGGCCTGAAAGAACGGGCAGGTGAAATAGCCGAAACGGTGTGCCGGGAAGTGGGAATGCCCATTAAACTGGCCACCGGCATCCAGGCGGGGCTGCCGGCGACCATTACCAAAAGCTACCTGAAAATGCTGCCGGAATTCACCTTCGCCGAACAGGTCGGCAACTCCGAGGTGCAATACACGCCGGTGGGCGTGGTGGGATGCATCACTCCCTGGAACTACCCCCTGCACCAGGTCATCCTCAAGGTGGTTCCGGCCATTGCCGCCGGTTGCACGGTAGTGCTCAAGCCGTCTGAAATCGCGCCCCAGAGTGCCTATATCCTGGCGGATATTCTGGACCAGACAGACCTTCCCGAGGGTGTCTTCAATCTCGTCTGCGGCGAAGGCCACACCGTGGGCGACACGCTGATCAAACACCCGGATGTCAACATGGTGTCGTTCACCGGCTCCACCCGCACCGGCAGCCTGATTGCCCACGCTGCCGCCGATGATTTCAAGCGCTTTGCTCTGGAAATGGGCGGCAAATCCGCATCGGTCATCCTGCCGGATGCCGACCTGGCGAAAGCGGTTAAGGGAACGGTCAACAACTGCCTGCTGAACTCAGGCCAGACCTGCACTGCGCTGACCCGCATGCTGGTGCCGGCCCAGATGCATGACGAAGCCTGTGAGCTGGCCGCTAATGCGGTGGCGAAAATGACGCCGGGCAATCCGCTGGAAGAAACCACACGCCTGGGCCCGCTGGCTTCCGCTCAACAGCGGGACAAGGTTATCGACTTCATCAACATCGGTATCAAAGAAGGCGCCACCCTGGTTGCCGGCGGCCCGGAAGCACCGGAGGGCTGCGACAATGGCTACTTCGTCAAGGCCACGGTATTTGGTAACGTCAAACCCGACAGCCGCATCGCCCAGGAGGAAATCTTTGGCCCCGTGCTGTGCGTGATTCCCTACGAGGACGAAGCTGAGGCCATCGAGATCGCCAACGGCACGGCCTATGGCCTGTCCGGCGCCGTCTGGTCCGCCGATGACGCACACGCGAAGAAGGTGGCAGGCAAACTGCGCACCGGGCAGGTATTCGTCAACGGCGGAGACTTCAACCCATTGGCGCCGTTTGGCGGCTTCGGCCACTCCGGTATCGGCCGCGAATTCGGCAAATGGGGACTTGAAGAGTTTCTGGAGGTGCGGTCCCTGCAGCTTTAAGCCTGCTAGTTGGCGGGCTGGGCCCCACCCCGTGCCTGACTGACTTTGGCGGATATGTCTCTGTTCAGGCGGTTCCGCCAAGCATTACACGAACAGCGGTACAGGCGTCCTCCAGCTCCTCTTCACGAGGTTCGCGACCGTTGATGATGTCGCTGTACAGGCAGGATTCGGCCAGACGCACCATGAAGTAGGACAGGCTGTTGACGTTCAGGGGCGGATTAATATGTCCGCCTGCAATCTGATCCCGAAGGGTGCGGGTGTTGGCCTCCACGGTACGGCTGTGAAGCGTGGACTGGGATGACGTCAGGATTTTGAGCGCGTACTCCGGATCTTCGCGGATAAACCGCCGCAAGGGTTCAGAGTGCAACAGGGTGGAGTTAATGTGGCGGTATACCGCGACTACAAAGTCGACGCCATTCCCCGGTGTTTCGTTCAGCGCTTCCTGCCTCAGGGGTTCGTAGAGTGACCAGAGCACTTCCCCCAGCAGCAAGTCCTTGTTGCCAACCCAGCGAAACAGGGTGGCCCTGCCAATATTCAATTCCGCAGACAGCGAAGCCAAGTGAATTCGTTCACCTTTCAACCACATCCTTCGTGCACGTCGGAAGGCATCTGCTGGTGTCGCCCTTGTTGTTGTTTTTTCTGTCACTGCAACCTCGTATCGGTACTCGATTTCATTCTAACGACAAAACAGGAAGCCCGCTATGAAGACCAGAATCACCGAATTGTTTGGTATCCATCACCCGATTATCCAGGGAGGCATGCACCACGTTGGGTATGCGGAGCTGGCCGCCGCCGTTTCCAATGCGGGTGGCCTCGGTATGATAACCGGGCTGACTCAGCCTACCCCGGAAGATCTCTCCAGGGAAATTGCACGTTGTGCCGAGATGACTGATCGGCCGTTCGGCGTCAACCTCACGTTTCTGCCGTCCTTCAAGGCGCCGCCTTACCCGGATTATATCCAGGCCATTGTCGACGGTGGTGTGAAAGTGGTGGAAACGGCCGGACGTAGTCCCGAGCAATACATGCCCCAGCTCAAAGCGGCAGGTATCAAGGTGATCCACAAATGCACGTCCGTGCGTCACGCCCTGAAGGCTGAAAAAATCGGTTGCGATGCGGTCAGCGTGGACGGCTTCGAATGTGGCGGCCATCCGGGTGAGGATGACATCCCTAACTTTATCCTGCTGCCACGCGCTGCGGAAGAACTCACCATTCCATTTGTCGCGTCAGGCGGTATGGCGGATGGTCGCAGCCTGGTGGCGGCTATGGCACTGGGCGCTGATGGCATGAATATGGGTACCCGTTTTCTGGCGACCACAGACGCTCCCATCCATGACAATGTCAAACGGGCCATTGTCGACGCGGATGAACTTCAGACCCGCCTCATTATGCGGAACCTCCGTAACACCGAGCGGGTAATGAACAACGCCGCCGTGGAGGAAATCATCCGCATCGAGAACGCGAAAGCCGGCACCGAAACCATTGACGATATCCGCCATCTGGTCACTGGCGTGAAGGGCAGGCTGGTGCTTCAGGAAGGCAAGATGGATGAGGCAGCCTGGAGTTGCGGCATGGTGGCGGGGCTGATTCACGACATTCCCAGTTGTGAGGAACTGGTTGGCCGAATTATGGACGAGGCCGACAGCATCATTCGCCAGCGCCTGCTGGGAAGTCTGGGAATGGCGTGACAGATTTGTGAGGTTTCCGCGATACACTCTTTAACACCTCGTGATTGTACCGTGATAGCACTGCTTCAGGATGTATGTCGAACCTGCCAGTTAGGCAGGCAAACATTCTTGGGGAGACATCACAATGAACAAGTTCACGACAATCGCAGCAATGGCCCTGTTCGGCTTGATGGCAAGCGCGGCTCAGGCAGATGACATGGCGTCTGAAGATGGCATGATGAAGGATGATATGAAAGGATCAATGGAACACAACGACATGAAGAAAGACGGCATGTCGGATTCCATGGGCCACGACATGAAAAAAGACGGCATGTCCGACGACCACAAGGGCATGAAGGATGACGGAATGGACATGAAGAACGACAAGGCCATGCACGACGATATGACAGACCCCGGTATGGGCAAGGCGAGTGCCACGAACTAACCGGCGGCCATTACGGGATATCAGAGCCAGGAACCTATGACGCGAAACGTACTGATTGTGGAAGACAATCCCGGTATTGGTGAGTTGGTACGGATGCACGTGGCCGACCTTGGCATGAACCCCATCCTGTGCGATCGGGGTGATACCGGATTGGAGCGTTTCCACGAAGGCGATATTGACCTGGTTGTACTGGACCTGATGTTGCCTGGCATGGACGGTCTCTCCGTATGCCGTGAAATCCGCTCCGGCCCGGGGTATGTGCCGGTGCTGATGCTCACGGCGAAAAGCACGGAGCTGGATCGTGTGCTGGGATTGGAGATGGGGGCGGACGATTACCTCACCAAACCCTTCAGCGTGGCCGAACTGTCTGCGCGGGTGAAGGCTCTGTTCCGGCGGGTGGACGCCATGTCGAATTCGTCGGGCGAAACGTCCGGGCCTGAAGAGTCGGGTGAGTTGGACACCGAAGGTTTGCGTATCGATCCGGTTCGGCGCCGTGTGTTCGTATGGGAACAGGAGGTGGAATTGACGGCCCGGGAGTTCGATCTGCTCTGGCACTTTGCCAGCCACCCGGGACGTGTGTTCAGCCGGGTTCAGCTACTGGACAAGGTCTGGGGCTATAACCACGAAGGCTATGAGCACACCGTCAATACCCACATTAACCGTCTGCGCGGGAAGATTGAGCAAGACCCGGCGCGGCCGGAGTTTATTGAAACCGTCTGGGGGGTGGGCTATCGCTTCCGGGACTGAACCATGCTGAAAACGCTCTACACGCGGCTGGCGTTAGGCCTTTTCCTGCTACTGTTGGCCGTTGGTCTGCTGTATACCTTTTTCAGCTTGTATTCCCTGCGGGAGTACAACGCGTCTGTTAATCAGGAACTGCACCGGGATCTGGCGAAAGATCTGGTGGCAGACAGGAATCTGGTCAGTGAAGGGGAACTCGACCGAGGCGCCCTGAAAGAACTCTTTGCGCTGTATATGACCATCAATCCCAGCATTGAAATCTACCTGTTGGATCTGGAAGGCACCATCCTCTCTTATTCCGCTGATCCGGCGAAGATCAAGCGCAAGCAAGTCTCGCTCGAACCCATCCGCCGCCTGATGAACGATATGGACAGCTACCCGGTACTGGGCGACGACCCCCGCAGCCATGACCGGCAGAAAGTCTTTTCCGTAACGCCGGTGCCGTCGATAGACAATCCGGAAGGGTATCTCTACGTGGTGCTGCGCGGTGAGGAGTACGATGCCGCGGAAACCATGGCCCGGGGTGGTCAGTTGGTGGAACTGAGCGCCTGGGCCCTGATCGTCAGTCTGGCGGTGGTGATGATTGCGGGGCTGGCGGTCTTCCGGCTGCTGACACGCCGGCTGACCTTGCTGACCCGGCTGGTGGAAGATTTCGAGCACAGTGACATGAGCCACCAGGCCCTGGATAGTACCTGGCGGGACCGGCGGCCGGTGGTGCGCGATGAAATTGACTACCTGGGCGCCACCTTCGACGACATGGCCAGCCGTATTGCATCCCAGATCGAACTGCTGACGGAAAAAGACGCCCAGCGACGGCAGCTGATCGCCCAGGTGTCCCATGATTTGCGTACGCCCCTGGCCTCGATGCAGGGCTACATTGAAAGTCTCAAACTCAGGCGCGATCGGCTGACAGCGGACGAGCAGGACCGATTTCTCGACATTGCCCTCAAGGAGGGCCGCCGGCTGAGCCGCCTGGTGGATGAGCTGTTTGAACTTGCGGCCCTTGAGGCCCGGGAAAAGCAGCCCGTGCCGGAACCCTTTCCTTTGGCGGAATTGGTGTACGACGTGGTCCAGAAGCATGGACAAGAGGCGAGCACCCGGCAGCTGGAACTTGTGGTGGATGGCGAGCCGGACCTTCCTCTGGCGTACGCTGACCTGGCCATGACCGAGCGGGTACTGGATAACCTTATCGGCAATGCCATTGCGTACAGTCCCTCTGAGGGCCGCATTGAAGTGGTGTTAGGGCAGGCGGACGGACTGCCGCAGGTCTACGTTCACGACAGTGGCCCGGGTATTCCAGAGCAGGACCTGCCCCATATTTTCGACCCTTTCTACCGTGGCGAATCGTCCGGTGGTTCCGGCCACGCCGGCCTGGGGCTGGCCATCGCCCGCAGAATCATGACTCTTCAGGGCGGTGATATCAGCGTTGAGAACCTGAGCTCCGGCGGCGCATCTTTCTGCATACGCTTGCCGGTAGGGCCACCCAAATAGACTGCCTGCATCCGTAATGATCTCTCCGGCGTTATACAAACGTAATAAACTGGAGAAAGTGATGTGATGAATCCCGTGCAAACTGGTCTCAGTATTCAAAAGGCAAGAGGTTAAGGTTATGAAACGGTATCTGTTACTGACGTCTATTGCGGCAGCGTTCGCATTGACCGGTTTCCAGGTTGGCGCCTCCAAAGGGACGGAATCACAATACGCCCCGGATGACCCAGGCCTGGCGGTTGCTACGTTCGCTGGTGGCTGTTTCTGGTGCGTGGAAGCGGCGTATGAAGAGAAAGTACCCGGCGTTGTTGAGGCGGTGTCTGGTTATAGTGGCGGCGACGAGAAGAACCCGAACTATAAACAGGTAGCTGGTGGTCGCACAGGCCATACTGAGGCGGTGCAGGTCTACTACGATCCTGATGTCATCACCTACGAAGGCTTGCTCCAAGGCCTTTGGCGCACAGCCAACCCCACCGACGTGAAAGGCCAGTACGTGGACCGGGGCAAACAGTACCGGCCGGCGATTTTCTACCACAACGACGCCCAGAAGCGTGCTGCCGAGGCCTCGATAAAGGCACTGGAAGAATCTGGTCGCTACGATCATCCGGTCAAGATTGAAGTGGTTCCTTTCGAAGCGTTCTACGACGCAGAGGAATACCATCAGGACTACTACAAGAAGAACCCGGTGCGGTACCAGTTCTACACCTTCAACTCCGGTCGCTACCAGTTTATCGAAAAGGTCTGGGGCGAGGACGAGAAAGTGGATTACGCTCAATATCGTCCTGAGAACAACGGGGGTTCCGCACAGGCGACTGTCAACAAAGCGTCTGGTGGCAGTGCCGGCATGAACCTCAGCCGGGTTGAGGCGTTCAATCCGGATACGTTCACCAAACCTGACGAAAAAACCCTCAAGGCGCGCTTGACGGAGGAGCAGTACGACATCACCCAGGAGGACGGCACCGAGCCTGCCTACCAAAACGAGTATTATGATGAAAAACGGGCCGGTCTCTACGTGGACATTGTTTCCGGTGAGCCGCTGTTCTCCTCCCGTGACAAGTACAAGTCCAACACGGGTTGGCCCAGCTTTACCAAACCGATCAGTCCGGACATGGTGGTGGAGAAAGAGGACAACACCTTCTTCATGACCCGCACCGAGATCCGTAGCCGCTATGCGGATTCCCACCTCGGGCATGTGTTCAACGACGGCCCGGCGCCAACGGGGCTGCGCTACTGCATGAACTCGGCCGCGCTCCGGTTCATCCCGTTGGAGAACATGGAAAAGGAAGGTTACGGTGCGCTGATCAGTGAAGTGAAAGAAGCCAACCGTACCGCTTCCAACTAAGGAAACACGTTACAGCCAGAGATCCCGGATGGGGGTCTCTGGCGAAAAGTGGTGCTGGATTTGCGCCATCAGCAGTTCGGCGCTGGCCAGCGCGTCCACCACGGCATTGTGTGGTGGGTAGTGTGGCAGCCCATATCGCAGCCGGCTGTCTGCCAGCCGAATCGAGATCGGCCGCTGGCCCCTCAACCTCTGCCACCAGGAGGGTTTCCGATTGGGATGCAGGTAAGCCTCAATGGCCATGGTATCCATCACCGGAAAGCGTATTTCCTCCCCGATTCTCCACTTCAGCGCCATGTTCAGGAATGGACGTTCGATATTGCGGTAGTGCACCACCGGTACGCGCCCGGCCAGGCTTTCCAGAAACTCGTCCAGTACGTCGGCCAGGTCAGGGGCCTTGTCGACATCGGTATGGGTTATGCCATGTATCGTGACAGAGGTCTGGTGTAGCGGCAGTTGCGGTTTCACCAGCCAGTGTCGCGAACCACTCAGTTGCACTCGGTCAAGGGTAAAGGGCACTACTCCGATGCTGACGATGGAGTGCCTGTCAGGGTCCAGGCCGGTGGTTTCGAAATCCACGGCTACAAACGGGACTTCGCTCAGAGGCGTTTCTGGCGCCACACAACCTGCCTCGTAGAACGTCTTCAGTCGCGGGTCTTTCGTTTGTGTTGCCAGTTCCCGGTACTGTTCGGGCCAGGACAAAGTGTCGATCAGTGCTGCCTTGCCATCAGACATTCCGGGTAGCCTGGGGGTTATAGCGGAACTTGAGGAACTTTTGTGCCTGGCTGACCACCTGAAAAGCGTCTTTCAGATGGCTGCGCTCAAACGGCGAAAGGTCTTCCGGCCGCACATTGTTGTCTGGCTCTCTTCCTGCTTCGATGGAGAGGGCCTGATGTCGAATACGCACTATCGCAATAAACTCGAAGGCATCCCGAAGGTTATCAACGCCATCCTCCGGAATAAGCTTCGTCTGACCAATGGCTTTGAGCCGGTTGAACGTGTTCTGTGCCCGTGAGCCACAGGCCAGGGCATGTACCCGGATCAGGTCCGACACGGGTGCTGTACCCCGCCGCTTGAGGTTGAAGGTTTTTGCCTGTCTGCCGCTTTCTTCCATGACAAAGGTGCGGAAAAAGCCCAGTGGCGGCGTGCGGTTGAGGGCATTGCGGGCCAGCATGGCCAGGAACCGCTGGCTGTTGCTCGCTTTTTCCGCAATGAAGGTTTTCAGTTCCTCGGTGTATTCGATGCGGCCGTGGATACCGTCCAAGTCGAAGAAAATATTGCTGTTGAGCAGGGCTTCTGCTTTCGGGTTTTCGATCCAGTCAGCGAAGTACTTCTTCCAGACTTTCAGGGGCTGTCGCCATTTCTGGTTGGTGGCCATGATATCGCCGGTGCAGTAGCTGTAGCCGCACTCGGCCAGGCCATCGCTGACAAACTTTGCCAGGGCGAGGAAATACTCGTCGTGTTGCTCCGGATCGAAGCTGTCGTCCCTGTCTCTTATACACATCTCCGAGCCCACGAGACAGGCAGAAATCTCGT
>OLHK01000233.1_pt1 | contig 16712 bp, 15 predicted proteins | sample 1609371 | NCBI WGS metagenome assembly OLHK01 (sample SAMN05416779, study PRJEB24817) | seawater metagenome | isolation source: Sea water | place: Canada:Atlantic | collected 2013-11
CTACACCTCTCTATTCGTCGGCAGCGTCAGATGTGTATAAGAGACAGATATAATGTTTTTAACTAACAACACTTAAGTAACTTTATAGCGATTCTTTTCTCGACATTCCGATAAGTACTTAAATGGGAAAGGTCGCACTGTCGCCAGTTTATTGCGAATAAAGTAGCTCTTTGTTAAATCTAAACAAAGCTGCTTTAACTCATCTGGGCCCTCAAGGTATCTAATATGATTGAACTGTCCACGACTAAACTTAAAACCGCCCTTTTCACTGCCGACAAAATAAGCGGAGTGCTCGGCATCAAAAAAGTGACCAGTTAACGCTTCGAGGTATTCATTATGCTCGCCTTTTAATGAGTAATTGAGCATTATGCCTGTCTCTTGAAAATAGCCATCAACAAGTGCTTTCTCAGCGTTGGATCGATAACCAATTTTGGCATTTTTGAGGTCTTCTTTATAAAACTCTTTTTGTAATGGATGTCTCTCCAACATTAGTTTGAGTTTTTCACAAACTGGATCGCCTGAATAGATTGAAGCAGTTAGATACTGATCGATAAACTCACGACCCATACCGCTTTGGTTACTAACCTTCAGATCCTCAAGTACTTCAAAAAGCTTTTCAGCATGCGGAATAGCAGCGATTTCTTCATGGACAATGGTGCAGATTTTAGGGGGCTGGTGTGCCATATCTATCACGTAATTCAACGTTTCGAAATAACGCTTTTTTTCAGGTAGTTCGATGCCTAGGTTATCAAAATAAAACTCATCTTTTTGCTCATACTCGAACTTGCCATCGTTACATTTTAAAATATGAAAAATAGGATCTTGCTTGCGGTTTTTATCGTCCTCTCTCTCGACAAACCAATAGTGTCCTTTCAAACTCTGAATAAAAAACTGGCCCTGCAAGCACTCTTGCTTGATCACCATTTCTTTTACAACAGCATCTATAATAGGAGAAAGCTCATTACCTTTCGGTTTTGCGCGCACAGAAGAAATCGTTGAGTTATAAATACTTTGTGTCACTCTATCTGATGAATAAAATCCAGCTTTAGGGTCCTCTAGCCCTGCTTTTTCATAGTCTTTCGTTTTATCTAAAACAACGAGCAACGGCTTTGTATTATCAATTTTAGCAGACTCAATAAATTCAACTTGTACAGGCCAGTTTTGAAGTTTTAATTTTTCGAAGCCCTCATTTTTTAAAGATGAGTTCAAGATTTGGAGACCACCATTATCATCAATGACTTGGTAGATACGTTGATACACTTTTTCAACATCGGCCTTTTTGTAATGCTCACGCCAACTTGCATTAATGGGTTTTAACTGCAGTGATAAACAGCCCATAAAGTATTTATTCATAAGGTCAACAAATTGATAAATAGCGCCAGTTTTCGTCTTTTGAAGTGAAATCGGATCTTGGCCACTAATATCGATGGCATTCGTGGTAAATTTTTTCTTTCCTGGGCTATAAACTATGAGATTACCTTTGGAGTTTCGCCGGATTAGCCCACTTTCCAAATCAAACTCAAATTTAGCCTGTTTTTCAATGTAGCTGGGCGGCTTATAGACCGTTTCTTTCGGCGAAAAAGTAGTACCGTCAATCGATATGAATAAAGAGTTAAAGCGCGTACTTTCCTTAAAATCAAACTTTAAGCATTTGTAAACAACATGCTCAAAAAACGTATCTGACTCGATAAAAAGGTATGTCTCTCCGAGCCCTGAAAAAAATTGATTTGATGCTACTTTACCGAGCGCTCGTACAAAAAGACGTCCTAAGAGCAGCTGGTCGCAATCTTCAAACTGAACTCGCTCAAAAGCTAAATCTTCCGACTCAGACTTAATAATGACTTGTTTATCACCCAATACCCAATAGCTGCCAGAGTGCTTTATAAGTGCTTTAGGAGTTGAAATCCGCTCGACCATGCTCAGTTGCTGTGCGTAATCTATCTTCCCCATCTTTTTAGCCAGAGTTACTTTATAAATAACGTACTTTTGATTTAAAGCCGCAAAATCAAAAGTCAGATCAATGAGGGTGGTTAAACTTCGGCTCATCTTATTCACTCCCCAAATTGTTTTAATAAATCGAGTAACTGGTTCATTGGCGGGACATTGCACGTGCCTGACACACCATCGATAACTCCTGGAATTTCTAAAACATCAGCAACCTCTGGATTTGCGTACTCAACAAGCTGTTCATTATCAGACCCATACTTTCGCGAGTTTATTCCTTCAGCACCATTCCAGATGGTATTGATATACATGGCTTGCACACGCTTGTTTGTAAACTCTGCAGGCGGTGCTGTTCTAATTTTATCCAACTTAATCTTGCATTTATCCAAGGTATTATCGTGAACTAAACAAGCTAACTCTAAATCCCAGTGCTTAACGTCAACCAACAGGATTTGATTGCCAATTTCGATGTAACCATCAAACCACTCCATGCAGCCAACAGGCATAGATTGAATCTCGTAACCAAAGTGCTTCAGGATTGCCTTAACCGCTTCTTCCCCAAGTGCTCCCATATAGAGATCAAACATAGCGGGGGCTAACACAAACTGAGTATCACCAAATGTTGTGGCAAAACCGTTCTCTTTAAAGTGTGCACTTATCAAAGGGTTTTGCATAAGCAATGACAAGCGTGCAGACTGCTCAGAGACCTCTCTTAACCCTGCAACATCTGCTGGGTTAATGAAAATTTCGGTAATACCTTTTTCATCGCAATAGTTGATCTGGTAATGGTATTGACCTGAAGATTGCTGCACATCGATATAATAACGAACCTCTTCACCTTGAGGCTGTTGCAACATGGTTGGTTTTTCCAACATCAAAATTCTCAAGTTTTCATACTGATCAATCGCATTCTTATTTTGATGCTCATACACACTCGTAATAAGTCTTTGGATATGTGCATAATTTCGCGACGCTCGCGGGTGGTAGAATGTATTTTTCTTATCGTACGTCTGAGCTTTGTAGCACTGTTTAATATTCGTGATTAAAGCCCTGTACTCATGCGACAAATTCGAAAGATCGCGACTGTCTTTGGCTAATCTTTCAACAAAGTCGTTAACCGCATCATACATAATGGTAATTTCACGTTGCTTCCATTCAGTGCGGCACATTCGGCCAAGTGCTTGCTCAATAAAACGACAAACCGCATATCGGTAGTCTTCGCTGCTTTTATAAGTACTGATCATAGATCCAACAGCAAAACTATTTACCTTTTGTGAAATGAAAGACTTGAGTGTTGATTTCACTTCGCTAGCAACGACAATGCCTTTTTCGTGAAGCATAAGCGCATCGTGGATATTTTTTTTAATAGCAATATCCCGCTCATTCCATGAGAGGTCTTCACCAATTCGGCAACCTATTAAGCTCATAGGTTGCTCTAAATAGATCGAGTCAATATCTGTTTTATTCTGAAATGGCTCAACACCCTCTGGACCCACATACGTCAACGTATGTTTTTTCCCAATCGTATACGATGGAGACAACCCTGCTCCGGTCGCTTGGTAGTTTGTAATCACAGCAATTTTTTTAGTGCTGTTTTCCAATAGATTTAATACTGCTTGAAACTGATCATTTCTAAATGATGCAGCATTAATGTTCTCAAAAATTGTGACACCGTACTTTTGACCAACTTTCTCCATAAAATCGATAAATTCACGATTTTTATAACTTTTGTTGAGCATGCAGAAATGATATCTGTTCTCAGAATGCAACGAAAACTCACGAATAGAATCAATCAATTTATTGGCACGGTTTATAGCAAACTTTAATTGACCTACATCTACATTTAATAATTTACACAGCTCATTTTCGAGCAATACTGGGTGAAATTTTTCACCATTAAATTCTTGATAGAGTTGTGCAATTCCCCCCCAGCCTACTCGTTCAGATATTGCTTTTACGCTGATTTTAATATCATTTTCTTCGTACCTTCGCTTCTCGCAATACTCCTCTTGAATTGCCGCTTTTTGTGTTGGAGTAAGAAGCATCAAACGTTCCGACAAAACATCATTTAAATACTCAAGATCAAAGTTATGTATTGCCGTGCGACTGGTTGCGGTTGCACTTACACCAAGGATTCTAGCACCAGCCAAAACCCAGTGTGCTAACAAGCCGGTTGATGTTAACGCCAAATCAAACGTGTAAGCGCTAACGGTATTGTCTGTCTCACTGTGTTTGGCAATATTGACTATTTCATAGCCGCTATCGTGAAAGCTATACGCTTTATGCTCTTTGTTAACTTTAAAACTAAGTCGAGCAGAAAGTAACGACAAAACATTCGGCGTAATTTCCACCATCCCCAAATTATTAAGCACTTTACCAACCAGGTTTTCTATCGTGTAGGTTTTTTTATCTTTTGAGTTTTCTAAGTTCTTTTTAAGTTTAAGGATCGCGCTTAACATAGCGTTGCAGAATGTTCTGACAAGATAAGCGCCATTGTTTACAAATTGAACAGCACTTTCGGTGTTACTATCTTTGTTAAAAGAACCAATCTCATGACTCCCTACTTCACCCTCAACCACATGAGTAAATTTAGACATCAAAACGTCGTGTTTAAAGTTAATCGCATGAATCGACATTCTGTCAGAGAGGAGTGTGAATATCTGATTTTGATTGTCACTCCCCTGCTGAATTGTTGCATCTGAAATAAAAGGGCGATAACTAATAAACCATTTGTCTTTATAATCCGAAAGCGCCGCCCGAAAACGGTCAAAACACTCATCAACCCCATCAAAATCGGGTGGTCCGTGAATGGTAAAACTGTCGAAACTTGAATAAAATTTTCGTGTTAATGCGATAATATCGTAGTCAGATACAGTATTAATTAAGTGGGTAAGAAATTCACTCTGCTGACGGTCGAACTCATCGAGAATCAACAAAGAGCTATCAAGAAAATCGCTAATTCTGTAGCTTTTATCTATGCCATGCCACGGGTACAACAACTTAGAGGTTGTTAAAAATAATACCTGTGTTTTTTCTTGATCTATTCTTCTTGCTGGGAATATTCGGTCTAGGATTTCATTTAACGTGTCGCATTGGATTTCTTTTCCTTTTAAGTAAGCCTTCAACAAGTTAAAAATTTTACTACGCTGAACGCGTAAATCCTCATCAAATACAGACGTATTACTGCTTAGTTTTGCTTGACAGAGCAACTCGACTTTATCGAGTATCGTTTTAAGCTCCCTTCGCTTTTGAATATCGAGAATCTCGAATATTGCCTGCCAGTCTTCTGCAGTTAATTCAGCAATAGAAGTATCTTGAGCAGGAATCCAAATAACGTTACGTTTCAACTCTGCTTTTTGTGAAGCACTAAGCGCAGGCTTAGCATCAATTCGATCAAGCAAAGCCACATACGCTTCTTTAACGTTAAGCCTCAAGTTGGTGGAATAAATAAGAGTTAGGTTTGAATCAGCTATTAGGTGCTCTAATTGAAGTTCAGTAGCCTGATACGTCTTACCAAGACCTGTTTGCGCATCAACAATTGCCAAAAAACCGTCTTTTAACTGACAAGTATCAGGACCCGCCATTTCTATGTAAGTTTCAAGTAATGCACTCATTAGATTAACCCCAGATTAACTTCCTATTATTTAGTGTAGCGCGACTTTGGTTTTAACTACCCAAATAAAAGTCATTTTTAACACGCAAAACTAAAGGCTAATTCAACGGTAACAACCTTAAGAAATATAACTAAATTAGGTGCTCAACTCGTTTTAGAAAAAGGATATCCCGCTAGTGAAGCTGCTGAGACAATATCAATTATGACAGTCGCTATAGACCACATACTTTTAATGGCGGGTTAACACATGCTGAAACTGAGGCAAGATATAAACTTGCCTCTTAACTTGTGACCAGATTTAGTTGGCCACTACAAGTCACCCGCTGAGCTATTAAGTCCATAAACATGAGACATATCTACGCAAATTGCTAAGCCCCCTAACCGATTATATTTTTGACCTGCAATAGCAATAGACTTATTAAGTTGAGCCCAACCTGAAGCTTTACTGCTTAAACTTTTTTGATAGTCTTTTTTAAGCTTCAGCTCACAGAAAATAAGCGAGTCCATTGCAGGCTGAGCAATAAAATCTATCTCTCGAAAATCAAAACCAGCATAATGTCCTGAGTACTTTAGAATACGCTCTTCCATTTCAGTGGTAAGGAGTGACAGTAAGCTCTGCATTACGCGCTCCCACTTCATTAATGCTTTGTTATAATCCCTTGCAAAATGATCTACGCCTCTCTGTTTACGAGATGCGCTATTCATTGCTCTATACCTTCTATTATTTGAAATGTATTCAGGGCTTCTGGGGCTTATTAACTCGATTATTGAATATTGTTTGTTCATAATTAATTGCCTATCAAAGAATTAAGCGTTCGATTAGACAAACGTCGTGCGACTGGTGAAATTAACAAAAGATTTGTTTTTTTAAAAATAATGCTAGCTTACCTAAGAATAAGGTAAGCTAATTTAGGTTGGTAGAGCTATCTTAGCCTTCCTTTTCAAGCCTATCAATCTGTTCGATGTAGGACTTAATTCCTCTTTGTACCTTTTTCAGGTCTTCGCTATACTCTTGTGTGATACTTAACAGTTCATGATTGGTGTATATGCTACTGTCTATTTTATCTTGATATTGTTTAGTCAATTCGTTTTCAAGTAAATTAAGCTTATTGATCTTAATTTTATATAATTCAATAGTCTCTTCCAGTGTACGAACAACATAATTTTTTGATAATTTCCGGGTAATTATAGAGGAAAAAAAATCATCGCCTAAAGATAATAACTTAACAAGAACATTTATTTTAGGGTCCTTAATAAGTTTATTCCTGCCATCCAACACCAATTTTTGGGTCATAAAATACATCCATAAATTCACAATTGTCATCGCGTACTTGCCTTCTACTTTTGATACTAGCTGCATCCATAATAGTTTCATCTTAATTATTATTAATGTTAACAAACCCCATATTAATCTAAGACTCACAAGTAAAAGTCTTGACAAACTTACTAGCATTACCAATATTAATTCCAATACTCTTACCATAAATGAAAAAGAGCCTAATAAAAAAATAAGTAAATAGCCTATTAGGCTCCCATGAATCGCCCCTAGTTATCTAGACACTGCCTTGTTTCAAAAAATAGTTCTTTTCATATTCCATTGGCGACAAGTCATTATTATTTCCATGACGTCGAGTAGGATTATAGAACAGCTCAATATAATTAAATACATCGGCTTTACCTTCCTCTCTGCTGCGATATATCTTACGGCGAATACGTTCTCTTTTTAGTAATGCAAAGAAGCTTTCAGCACATGCATTATCGTGACAGTTCCCTCGACGACTCATGCTCACGACCAAGTTATTCGCTTTAAGCATGCTCTGCCAATCATAACTCGTGTACTGACACCCTTGATCTGAATGTACAATAACCTCACCCCTTGGCTTGCGTCGCCAGCAGGCCATGGTTATCGCATTAAGTACCAAATCTGTATTAATACGACCTCCCATAGACCAACCAATTACCTGTCGTGAAAATAGATCAATGATCACCGCAAGAAAAAGCCAGCCTTCTTGTGTGCGAATATAAGTAATATCCGTCACCCAAACAGTATTTGGTTTTTCGACATTAAATTCACGCTTAAGTAGATTCGGTGCAACGGTCGATAAGTCACCACCTCCATAGTTATTTTTTCTCTTATAGCCTCGCTGAGCTTGAAGTCCTTCGGTTCGCATCAGGCGATATACGCGATTCTTACCACACTGATCACCTGCGGCTCGTAAGTCTTTATAGACTTTCCTATAGCCATAAACACAGCCACTCTCTAGCCAGTATTGCTTGATAAACCCTAATAAGTATTCGTCTTCTTTTGCACGTTTACTTAGTGGGTTTGCTAGCCAGGCATAGAAACCACTAGGATGAATTTCTAGTGCCCGACATAGCGTACGTATGGGATATTTATGGCGGCGAGCTTTTATAAACGTGTATTTTTCTTCGACTCGACGGCACCAACAGTAGGCGCTCTTAAGCGAAGAACACGGCGGCTTCCTTTAGGATGTCACGCTCTTCGGTTACACGCTTAAGTTCAGCTTTAAGCTTGCGTAGTTCATCTGAGCTAGATTGCTTTTCTTGGTAGGCTTGTGCGTTCTCACCGTAGCGATCACGCCAGTTATAAAGACTTTTGGTTGTGATGCCTAAACGCTTAGCAACATCGGCTATTGAATAACCACCTTCGGTGACTTGCTTAACTGCTGCTATCTTAAATTCTTCGTTGTATCGTTCACCAGCCATAATGGCCTCCTCTGTTAACTCATTATATAGTTAAAGAGTGTCTAGTGAACTAGGGGCGATTCAAGCTGAAAACTTGTTGAGCTTTCAATTCCACTCCAATAGGTGCTATATATGTTTATGAGTTGTTGATATTTCTTATCCCAATTCGATTCTGCTGCCCCGACAATATCTTCATAGTCCTGTTTCATGTGAGACAAGAAACCTGATATGTTGGCTAGACCATTTTGATCTTCAGCTTTAACTGTATTAACATTGACAGATACCGCATAATTTGATGTTTGAGGATGATCAATTCTGACTGTATTTTCATTTACAATCACGCCTTGTCCCTTAGGAGAGATAGAAGTCGCAATCGCATAAAAGTATGTTTCATCCGTTTGGTCTAAAACTCTCGCACTCATGTAGCATTGGCCTGGGCAGTGAACTAGCTCTAACCAGTCTGCCAGTATTTCTTCTTCCTTACTTATCCACCTAACTCTATAAGAATAATAATCTCCCAATCTTGCAGAATTAACTATAATAACCTTCTCTACTTTGTGAAAACGAGAATACATACTTGGATTTTTTCTAACTTGTTCTTTTATTATCTGTCGACTACCATCGGCCTCTGAAAATAGTTTAATTAATGCTGCAAGGTCATTCTTCTTCGCTAAATCATAATAATGACCCAATATCGCTATATTCTTATCAGCTGAATTAGATGATACTGTAATAGATACATCACTAGTAAGCATCCTTATATCGATGAGACATTTTTCTTCCTTTGCATGTACACATTGTTTACTTTCAATATAATTTTGTGCATTCAGATTAAAGGAACACATAAATAATGAAAAAAATAGAAGATACTTATTCACCACTAAGCCGCCTTATTTTCTTATACTCGGGAAAAATTCTTGTTTTGGTTCCATTATCAAATATGACGTTAAAACCAGTAGCCAATTGAATCTTATTAATCAATATCGCAACTCTTTTAGGGTCCTCATCAAAGTCAAAAATAATATGATCAGACATGAAGATATCACCAAACGACCAGTCTTCAGTTTCATACCTTGAGAGATCAATCTGTATAAACTTTGAAGGAAATGGACTGTTACCATTACTTGTAGGTCTTTGTGATACTCTAATTGTCTTCCAATTCTTGATACTGATTTCTTTATTAATGTTATACCCTAATATTTTTTTTTCGACGATATATGAGTTTTCGGAGACTATAACTTTTGCCGAAAATGAAAAACACGCCAAGCTAGCTACAGCCAAAACAAGCGCAACAATATAAAAGCTATCAAATAAATTTATTTTATTTTGAAAGCTAATATTTGCTATTACTATTATTATCGAAAAAAGACCTATTAAAACTCCAAATTTTTTGAATTCTTTTGGCAATCCACTCTCAATTTCTACGGTCTGAAAATTATCCACCACATCCACCCCCTATTGGCTTATCTTCCCATAAAACTTCTTCATGAACATGACTATATGTCGCCTCATAGATACCAGCCAACATAATTTGAGCCTCAACTTTTGCAAGCATTCCTGCCTTACTTAACTTCCCTGACGCACAACTAGCTGGACAGTTAGTTCCTTTAAATACACTTCCACTCATTGTTGCATTGGCGAAAAACCCTACAGTCGTTTCGCCTTTCAAGCCGAAAAGATCCATGCAGCTATTCAAATCGTCATTAAAGCAATCTGCGATGCTAGCTTCTAACAGGAATGTACCCACCCCTTGTATAGCACCTGAACCTTGCACTCCTCCTTGAGTACAGGCCTCATCTTCAGGACACTTACTATCAGAATGATTTATTGATCCAGAGGCTTCAAACTTTCCTCTGCCAACGAGCCCCATCTCTATTTTCCCTTTTACATAAAAGCCCCAGCCTAACTTTTTCCTAGGTGCCTGAATTGCTATGCCTAGCCCAGGTACAGCTGCAGTGAGTGCAGCTTCTCCATGCATTCCTGCAGACAATTTTTCATAAGACACTGGCTCAGGATCACTATCGCAGTTGCAGCATTTTTCTCCTGTCTCAACTGAACCTTTCACTTGTACTCCTGAAATATTCACATTTATAAATGGGTTTCCTAAACTAATATCATTAATTCTCTTGAAAACATTGAATCGCCCCTAGTTATCTAGACACTGCCTTGTTTCAAAAAATAGTTCTTTTCATATTCCATTGGCGACAAGTCATTATTATTTCCATGACGTCGAGTAGGATTATAGAACAGCTCAATATAATTAAATACATCGGCTTTACCTTCCTCTCTGCTGCGATATATCTTACGGCGAATACGTTCTCTTTTTAGTAATGCAAAGAAGCTTTCAGCACATGCATTATCGTGACAGTTCCCTCGACGACTCATGCTCACGACCAAGTTATTCGCTTTAAGCATGCTCTGCCAATCATAACTCGTGTACTGACACCCTTGATCTGAATGTACAATAACCTCACCCCTTGGCTTGCGTCGCCAGCAGGCCATGGTTATCGCATTAAGTACCAAATCTGTATTAATACGACCTCCCATAGACCAACCAATTACCTGTCGTGAAAATAGATCAATGATCACCGCAAGAAAAAGCCAGCCTTCTTGTGTGCGAATATAAGTAATATCCGTCACCCAAACAGTATTTGGTTTTTCGACATTAAATTCACGCTTAAGTAGATTCGGTGCAACGGTCGATAAGTCACCACCTCCATAGTTATTTTTTCTCTTATAGCCTCGCTGAGCTTGAAGTCCTTCGGTTCGCATCAGGCGATATACGCGATTCTTACCACACTGATCACCTGCGGCTCGTAAGTCTTTATAGACTTTCCTATAGCCATAAACACAGCCACTCTCTAGCCAGTATTGCTTGATAAACCCTAATAAGTATTCGTCTTCTTTTGCACGTTTACTTAGTGGGTTTGCTAGCCAGGCATAGAAACCACTAGGATGAATTTCTAGTGCCCGACATAGCGTACGTATGGGATATTTATGGCGGCGAGCTTTTATAAACGTGTATTTTTCTTCGACTCGACGGCACCAACAGTAGGCGCTCTTAAGCGAAGAACACGGCGGCTTCCTTTAGGATGTCACGCTCTTCGGTTACACGCTTAAGTTCAGCTTTAAGCTTGCGTAGTTCATCTGAGCTAGATTGCTTTTCTTGGTAGGCTTGTGCGTTCTCACCGTAGCGATCACGCCAGTTATAAAGACTTTTGGTTGTGATGCCTAAACGCTTAGCAACATCGGCTATTGAATAACCACCTTCGGTGACTTGCTTAACTGCTGCTATCTTAAATTCTTCGTTGTATCGTTCACCAGCCATAATGGCCTCCTCTGTTAACTCATTATATAGTTAAAGAGTGTCTAGTGAACTAGGGGCGATTCACTTAACGGCAGGTTGTAGCGCACCAGAAAAGGTCAATGAAAAATGGTTTCAGAAACGCTGGTGTGAGCAGCAAGATGGACAAGTAGAAATTCGCCTTATAGATAATACGCGATGTGACTGCCTAACTAACGAACATGCCATAGAGGTTGATTTCTCTCACAAATGGGCAGAAGCCATAGGTCAATCTTTGCATTATGCAAAAATGACGGGCATGAAAGCAGGAATTTTATTGATAGTAGAAAATACAAACGACAATAAGCACCTGACGCGCCTAGAGAGCGTTATTCAATTTCACAACCTGCCAATTACCGTTTGGACAACAAAACAATCTGAACTGGATTAAAATAACAATTATTTGTATGTAATTCAGTCATAAATCTGACTGCTGTCTATCTATTAGGCAATTTTAGCATCTCCTAATATGTGGCCGAATTCACTTTACCACTACACTTCTTCTGTTAATAGATTTAGATGATCAGGGTTGTAGGTAGCACGGCCAATAATATTTTGCTCGCAAATCGGGTAGGGATTTTGGGTGATTTTGGCGAGGCGTGCGGTATAACCCCTATCTTTTCATAATCAGCCCCCATCTCTGCTGGAAAAGGACGGCCATCACTGTCGAGCCATTCGGTATGAATGGCCACCGCAAGATCATCTTCTAGAGTAATGCCTTCGTTACCGAATAGGTTGGTGCTTTCTTTTTCTCCGGCTACTTGCTTGCCTTGTTGAATGGCGTGTACGCTAATTAGGTTGGGTGGGCGCATGATGATGGTGTCTAGGGTATTGTTAATATCACCGCCTACGCCAACTTGTTTGCTGGTCCTATTCTTTTCACAAGAGTTACGCTGCCGATGAATCCGCTGGCGCGGTTGATGGCGACGAGTTGAAGCTGTTCTCCTGGACGACAAAATTGCAGGAGCAAATCTTGAACTGCAAAGCAGCCCTTGGGTTCAAATAGGAACGTTGTTTGGTTCGCTGGCATTAAAACCGATAAAAGGGTGCCTATCCTTTCTATTACTCTTAAAAATTACTTATATGATATTCAGACGAACAAATCAGATTAAATTATTCATAAATATCTTTTCGATGACCTACTCGCAGAACCAGAACAACAAGTTTTTCATCTTCGATATTACAAATTATGCGATAATTACGAACTCGATAGCGCCATAGCCCAGTAAGTTCTCGAGATAGTGGCTTACCAAAACGACGAGGATCTTCACTAGTGCTTATACGTTCGCGTAAATAACGCAGAATCTCTTGCTGTGCCTGACGATCGAGTTTACGAAGTTCCTTAGCTGCAGCATCATCAAATTCAACGCTCCAGATCAATATCTTGCTCCAGATCGTTTAATGACCAACGTTTTCCTGATTTTTCTAATCGGTTAATTGCTAAGTATTTATCTTCCATCTCGCTCAAATATTCCAAAATAGCTTCTCGAGCATAAAAGGTTTTAGTGCGACCTGTCTGAGCTGCAAGCGTATTCAGCCGCGCTTCAATATCTTCTGGTAGTCTAATTGCAAGCATTATAATCTCCGGCTATACATGTATTGCACGTATAGCATAGCAATTTAAATTCGCTCAAGGAACTTAAATTTAATAGTAATGTAACCCAAACCGACTACGATGCTAGTAATACTGCGAGAGCCTGTAGAGCCATTGCGAAGTTATTTGATTTCTGCGGTATTTCTCCAGCTCCAAGCAAAGACGCTTAAAAGAATGCCTCTTTTTTAATATTGGAACTAACAGATAATATCTCATTGAAGCACTGTACTTTTGGCTTTTCCCGTTGTTGGGTAATACTCAAAAACGGCTTTTTTAGAAGACGTGAAAAACAGGCTTGGGCGCAAAGTGGGCACAATCTGGGCACATCGAGGAAAACTGGGGTTTTTTGGGGATTTTGAAACGCTTTAAAACCGCTGTATGCCGTTGATTTTAAAGGCTTTTTAATTGGTAGGACTACCCAGATTCGAACTGGGGACCTCCACCATGTCAATATAAGTCCATAACCTATTGATTTTATTAGATATCTTACAATACCTTGCTCCATCTTACCTCAGCTGCATTTCATTAAGAGTTTCAAAAGTCTAAAATCTGATTTTTTAAACATTTTCAAACACTTAGGGCCACTTTGTGGGCACATCACCTATGACATTTACCCTTAAAAATAGTCATTTCAGCCTTTATTTTGGTAAATATTAGACATCATGTAGATCTGCCTGCTGATCATATCAAAAAAGATGCTCTGAATATAAAATTATACGTTATTCGTGTTTTTATCTGTTCTTAAGGATTTTATTTACACTATGTCTTAGAAAACTTTTCCACACCTACCCTTGAAATATTGCAGAACCAAATACGTAATGACGGGTGCTGGTTTTGGAGTCTGAGAAGTTTGTAATCAGCGGAAAAGCACTAAAACCTAATAGTGACAATACACTAAAACCTATATATCATTAAACAGTAAAACCTAAAAATGACAAAAGAATCAGGCTCCGGAACAGACCATGAACGACGTATCACAAAAGCTGGCAAACTCTTTGGAACAGCTAAGGCTGTTACAAGAAAGCAAGTGCATCGCAATTCAATCACAGCAGCTGAGCCGAATACACAGAGAGCGACTACTCAAACATGGCTTTATTCGTGAGGTTATTCGCGGTTGGTACATTGCATCAATGCCGGATGAAAAACCGGGAGATAGCACATCATGGTACACATCATTCTGGGATTTTTGCGCACAATATTTGACCATACGCTTCGACAGTCAATGGTGCTTATCTCCGGAACAATCGATCAACCTGCACATTGGTGACAAAACGGTTCCTCAACAACTATTGGTCCGCTCCCCCAAAGGCAATAACAAACCCACTGAATTCCTCCACAATACCTCGCTGTTTGATCTCAGACTCAACCTGCCTGATGCTGAAAACATCACCAAACTGGATGGGCTCAATGTATACAGTTTACCCACCGCTTTGATACACAGCTCTGCCAAGCAGTTCATTAGCGCTCCCCTGCAAATGCGCACAGCACTCTCGATGGTGACTGATGCATCAGATTTATTATCCGTATTATTAAGTGGCAATCATAGCGTCGTTGCTGGCCGCTTAGCCGGAGCCTTCCGCAATATAGGTCGTGATCTAATAGCCGACAATCTGCTAAAGGGTATGCAGGCAGCCGACTTAAAAGTGCATGAAACCGATCCGTTCAAAGACCAAATGGAAATCAGCCTGGGTCGTAGAGAGGTTTCCCCATATGCAAATCGAATACGCCTGATGTGGGCGCAAATGCGCGAAACCGTTATACAGCATTTTCCGCTATCAGATAGCCAAGATATCAGTATCGATGCCTATATGGCTGAGGTGGACGATAAATATGTGACCGATGCTTATCATTCGTTATCGATCGAAGGCTACAAAGTCACACCAGAACTCATCGATCTGGTTCGTTCTGGCAACTGGCAGGCTGAAGCATCTGAAGAGAACAGGCAACATCTGGATGCTATGGCGGCCAGAGGCTATTGGGATGCTTTTCAGCAAGTTAAAAAATCGTTATTAGCGGTGCTGAAAGGAGAAAATCCAGGTGAAGTATTAGAACAATCTTACGGCGACTGGTATCTGGCATTATTTGGCCCAAGTGTTGCGGCAGGCATTGTTAGTCAAACCGACCTTGCAGGTTATCGGTCTGGCCCGGTTTATATCAGACAATCAATGCACACCCCACCCAATCGTGAAGCCGTCAGAGATATGATGCCGGCCTTTTTTGATCTGTTGGCAGAAGAAGATAATCCTGCGGCCAGAGTAGTATTAGGACACTTTATATTTGTATATATTCACCCCTATTTTGACGGCAACGGCCGGATGGGAAGATTCATCATGAATCTGATGATGGCTTCGGGTGGATATTCTTGGACAGTGGTGCCGGTGGAAAGACGTGATGAATATATGCAAGCCCTTGAAGCCGCCAGCGTGCAGCAGGATATAAAGCCATTTACTGAGTTTCTAGCATCACTATTATTGCCAATACTATAAAAAATCACTTATATGACATTCAAATTATCCACAGAAATATCAAGTCTAAGCCTGAACTACAAGGATCTATATAGTCCTGTTAGTTTCTGATAAACCCTTGCTATCTGTATTCTACAGAATTCACCATTGGTTATGACCTACTACATTGAAACAACAGACCAGTTCAGTAAATGGTTACATAAACTGAAGGATCACGAAGCAATTCACGGGTAACTTGGGTGATCACAAGCCAGTAGGCGATAATATTTCAGAATTATCGTTTTTTTATAGGCCCAGGTTATCGGGTGTATTACACCATCCGCAATAGCCAAATCGTTCTATTGCTGGCCGGTGGAGATAAAAGCTCACAATCACGCGATATTAAGGCCGCAAGTGTCATATTGGAGACATTACATGACTAAAACAATGAAGTGGGATACTGCAGAGTATCTAGAGAGCGATGAGGATATTGAAGCATTTTTAGCTGAAGCTGCCCTCGAAAGTCCTGAATATTTGATTCACTGCTTAGGGATTGCTGCAAAAGCTAAGGGCATGACTGAAGTAGCAAAACAGGCGGGGGTTACCCGCGCTAGCCTTTACCAATCACTCGATGGCAGTAAAAAACCGAAGTTTGAAACCATAGCAAAAGTGATGGATGCACTGAATATGAAATTGACCGTAGAGAGAAAAAGCGGCATTGCATAAAACAGAGATTTAAAAGTAGTTTCACTGTCTTTATGCAGAGTAACCCCACTAACTAGTGTTCACCCTTAAAAACAAAAGCCCCGGCACTTTCGAGGCGGGGCTTTTTAACATTGTTTTTAAATATTAATATTATTTTAAAACATCAGGGTCATTCAAAAGCGGATCATGCATTTCAGGGATGAGCTACTACAATTTATCGTATTAGCACCTGTATCAGCCAAATCGTAAACTCCGCTTACTGATTTTTCATAGTGTAAATAATTGTCTTCCTTTAACGCAAAGCCATCTCTGCAATTAGATTTAACAGAGTCTAAGTTACTTGAACCTCCAGTAGTGCTATCT
>OLHK01000234.1_pt1 | contig 16638 bp, 11 predicted proteins | sample 1609371 | NCBI WGS metagenome assembly OLHK01 (sample SAMN05416779, study PRJEB24817) | seawater metagenome | isolation source: Sea water | place: Canada:Atlantic | collected 2013-11
TCTTCATTCAAAAGATAATATTCCATCGTTTTAGAGATTTCACCAGTTGTTTCATCTTTAATCAGATCAAATACAAAACCAGATCCAAGGTTTGTTTGAACCTTTCCGTGATACTTTGAGAAAAAAGGATATTCAAATTTATTCCAATTCTTCTTACTTATTTTTTCGAAATATTTAATTTCATAAAGTAACCTTGACGTATCCAAATCAAGCTTACTTATTTTAACACATAGATTTTGATTTTTTGGATGTACATAACATTTCTGATAAACACCTTGGGCTAAAAAGTGTTTGTCTTTAATTTCTAACATTCTCAATAATTTAATTTCTTATACTGTTATAGATAACAACTTTTTTGAATTACTGCTTAAAAGTTGCACGTTGCACTTTAGGTCTTAAAACCACTACTGTTGCAGTTGTATAGTACAATTTACTTTTTTTTTGTTAAAAACCTAAACTGAAGTCAGAATATTATAGCGATTATTTGAATGGCAAGCAGTAGTCTTGGTTACTTGCTCAATGCAGTAGACTCACTTAGGTATGCTACTATGCTTTTTTAAACTAAACTTGTAAAAGTATAGTGATAGAAATTTCAAACTATACTCCATTCCATGATTTTAGATGTTCTAATTTAGAACATATTGTTGTAAAAATGAAACAATAGACTATCTTTGCACCCCTTTTTAAATAATGGACATGATAAAAGCAGATCAACAAACATTTGATGTATTAATAGAAATTCCAAAAGGAAGCCGTAATAAATATGAATACGATTTTGATTTAAAAAAAATACGTTTTGACCGTATGCTATTTTCTTCAATGATGTATCCGGGAGATTACGGTTTTATTCCAGAAACTTTAGCCTTAGATGGTGATCCTTTAGATGTTTTGGTTATGGGAACAGAACCAACTTTTCCCATGTGCGTTATGGAAGTGAAGCCTATTGGTGTATTTCATATGGCAGATGAAAAAGGGCCAGATGAAAAATTGGTTTGTGTACCTGTAAGTGATCCAATTTGGAACAGTTATACCGATATCATGGATTTGAACCCTCACAGAATGAAAGAGATTACACACTTTTTTCAGGTTTACAAGGATTTGGAAAAGAAAAAAGTAGATGTTGGCGGTTGGGGAAATGCAGAGGAAGCTTATGCCATTCTTAATAAATGTATAGAGCGCTATAATAAGAGTGAGCATAAGAAAAACAGAAACTTTACAATATAGTTGCTGTTTCATCAAATTTTTTCTTAAAGTTCTGAATAATAAATAGTTAATTTCTTTTTTGTTATTATTATTATTATTGTGTGAATAATTAAAAATCAAAAAGATGACAAGAAAATTTTACGTAATTTATGCAATGGTACTATTAGTTAGTACCTCATGCACATCTAATCAAGATGACAGCGCAACGACAAGCGATTCAGAAGCTATTAGTCAAGAATTAATAGCATCTCAAAAAGCTAGACAACTTGCAAAAAACACTAAATCAAAACTTCAAGAGATCTTATCAAGTGAAGGGTTTAATGATATTAAAGATGAAAATTTGATTGTTGGAAGCCTTGTTGATAATAAATTTACATCTGCTTCTGACAAATTAAGAGGAGTCTTAGATTTGTATTTTAAACTCAAAGGACAACAAGTTGGATATGATGTTGATTTTAGTGAGAGTGAGTATGAGTATATAAATGCAGAAAATAATAATGGTTATTCTATGCTTATTTCAACTGGAGTATGTAAAATTTCTGGAGAGTATGTAAGTTTAGGCCTCAATATAACTTTTAAAAAGGATAATAATACTACTGTTAATAGAGATGTTATAATAGATGAAGGCTCTACACTTACTTGTACAGGGTGTAGAAGAGGGTGTAGTCCTCGCAGAGAAAGTAATGGAGATGGCTATTGCACTGATTGCCAAATATCAAACAGCAATTGTACCAAAACTGAGACCGAAGGATAGTATTCATTTAATTAGTCTTTTAAAACCCTTTTGTTAGCAATGCAAAAGGGTTTTTTTTATTCCCATTCATTTTACTACTTTTACCCAGCTAAAATCATTTCAAATTATAGAGGTGGTATAACTAATCAAATCAAATTAAAAATTAAAATATGGAATCACTAATGATTTATATGCCAATTGCTTTGGCACTTTTAGGATTAATTTACATGCTCGTAAAAAAGTCCTGGGTTATGAAACAAGATGCCGGAGATGGTAAAATGAAAGAAATTTCAGATCACATCTATGAAGGAGCATTAGCTTTTTTAAGTGCCGAATATAGATTGCTTGCCATATTTGTAGTAATTGTTAGTGTTTTACTTGCAATAGTATCTTTTGTTGTGCCAACAACACATTGGTTAATAGTAATAGCATTTGTTTTTGGAGCGGTATTTTCTGCTTTTGCAGGAAACATAGGAATGAAAATAGCAACAAAGACAAACGTTAGAACAACACAAGCTGCACGTACAAGTTTGCCAAATGCACTTAAAATATCTTTTGGTGGTGGTACAGTTATGGGACTTGGTGTTGCTGGTTTAGCAGTTTTAGGGCTAACCGCATTTTTCATATTTTTCTTTTGGTTCTTTATGGGAAGCGAATGGACAAATACAATGGATATGACTATTGTATTAGAAACATTGGCAGGTTTCTCATTAGGAGCAGAGTCTATAGCATTATTCGCAAGAGTAGGTGGTGGAATTTATACCAAAGCAGCAGATGTTGGTGCTGATTTAGTAGGTAAGGTTGAAGCTGGTATTCCAGAAGATGATCCTCGTAACCCTGCTACTATTGCAGATAACGTTGGAGATAATGTAGGTGACGTTGCAGGTATGGGAGCTGATTTATTTGGTTCGTATGTAGCAACAGTTTTAGCAGCAATGGTACTTGGTAACTATGTAATTAAAGATATGGGAGGGAATATTTCTGAATTTGGATTTGGAGGTATCGGACCAATATTATTACCAATGGCAATTGCTGGTGCAGGAATAATAATTTCGGTTATTGGCACTATGTTGGTAAAAATTAAAAGTAATGATGCTAAAGAATCTCAGGTTATGGGAGCCTTGAATGTTGGTAACTGGACATCTATTGTTTTAGTTGCAGCATCTTGTTTTGGTTTGTGCATGTATATGCTCCCAGAAACAATGAATATGAACTTTTTTGGTGAAGGTTTAGTTGAAATTTCTGCAATGCGTGTATTCTATGCAACCTTGGTTGGTTTATTTGTAGGAGCAGTAATTTCTTCTGTAACTGAATATTATACAGGATTAGGCAAAAAGCCGATTTTAAAAATTGTACAACAATCTAGTACAGGAGCAGGTACTAATATTATTGCTGGTTTAGCCACAGGGATGATTTCAACATTCCCATCAGTGTTATTATTTGCTGGTGCCATTTGGGCATCCTATGCATTTGCAGGTTTCTATGGTGTAGCTTTAGCAGCTTCAGCAATGATGGCAACAACAGCTATGCAGTTGGCAATTGATGCATTTGGACCAATTTCTGATAACGCAGGTGGTATTGCTGAAATGAGTGAGCAAGAGCCAATCGTTAGAGAGCGTACAGATATATTAGATTCAGTAGGAAACACAACTGCCGCAACAGGAAAAGGTTTTGCCATTGCTTCTGCTGCATTAACGTCATTAGCTTTATTCGCTGCATACGTCACCTTTACAGGAATTGATGGAATAAACATCTTTAAAGCACCAGTATTAGCGATGTTATTTGTTGGAGGTATGGTACCAGTAGTATTTTCTGCTTTAGCAATGAATGCAGTAGGTAAAGCCGCAATGGAAATGGTTTATGAAGTACGTCGTCAGTTTAAAGATATTCCAGGTATTATGGAAGGTACAGGAAAGCCGGAATACGATAAATGTGTTGCAATTTCTACACAAGCTTCTTTAAAAGAAATGATGTTACCAGGTTTATTGACTATTGGTTTTCCTTTGGCCATTGCATTTGTCCCAATGATTTTCGGAATGAATTCTTTAGCCATCGCTGAGATGTTAGGTGGTTATATGGCAGGTGTAACAGTTTCAGGTGTACTTTGGGCAATTTTCCAAAATAACGCTGGTGGTGCATGGGATAACGCTAAAAAATCTTTTGAAGCAGGTGTTGAGATTAATGGTATAATGACCTTTAAAGGATCTGATGCCCACAAAGCTGCTGTAACTGGTGATACTGTTGGTGATCCATTTAAAGATACATCTGGTCCATCAATGAATATATTAATTAAACTAACTTGTCTTATTGGTTTAGTAATTGCTCCAATCTTAGGAGGTCATAGTGCTGAAGAAGGTTTAGCTATGAATGAAAATGTTGAAGTCATCAAAGAAATTTCAGTAGAAACTCAAGGTGAAAAAACTTTAGATAACACAGCAAAAGCAAAAGTGATGACGAAAACCAAAATTGGTGATGGAGAAACTGTAATTCACGAAAAGACTTTTGAAGGCAACTTAGATGAGGTGACAAAGAAAGCTGAAACTTATGTAAAAGAGGAAAAAGACAAGCATTAGAGTGTTATTGATAAATTATTTTAAAAAGCACCTTTTTTAAGGTGCTTTTTCTTTTACAATATGTTAACCTAGAGCTAACAGTCTAGCAGCCATTGGGTAGTAATTTTATGGAAATTTAATTAATCCAACAAAAAAATTAAATCCAATGAAAAACTTTTACTTTGAAAAAATCAAGTTTTTAACTATGATTTTTTTTATGTTTTTTGGTTCAACAGTGGTTGCCCAAAACTTCGAATTACAATTATTGCACTACTCTGACGTGGACGGCAACGAGGAGAGTGCCCTCGACTCAGTAGACGAGTTCTCTGCCTTGGTAGATTTTTTCCAAAACGACCCAACTTACGTTAACAGTACACTTACGGTGACCTCTGGCGACCTTATTATTCCTGGTCCTCGCTTCTATGCTGCCGAGAATACAGCGGTACGTTCGCTCTCTGGTAGCAATGAGCCTGGTCATTTGGACATTGCTTTTGCCAACGCTTTTAGTGTTGATGCTTCTGCTTTTGGTAACCACGAGTTTGACCAAGGACCTAGCGAGCTATTCGAAGCTGCTTTCAGCAGTGAGACATTCAATAGTGTAAGTTTTCCTGGATCTGCATTTCCATGGCTCTCTACAAATATAGACTTCAATGCAGATGAGGATTTCTCTGGTGTTATGGGTACTGATGGAGACAATGTCACTAACCTTGCTGGTCAGGTTGCTAAGTACGCGATTATGACTATAAACGGAGAGACAATAGGTCTTGTCGGCGCAGTTGCACCAAGTTTCCCTGACATCACATCAATCGGTGATTTAACAATAACACCTGCTCCAGATTCCACTGTCGCGCAGTTGGCTGCAGAAATTCAGTTGAGTGTGGATGTCCTAAAAGCAGCTGGAGTGAACAAAATCATTCTGTTAGCGCATATGCAATCTATCAGCATCGAGAAGCAACTTGCAACGCTTTTAGACGGTGTAGATATTATAGTAGCTGGAGGTTCTAATACTAGGATGGGAGATAGCAACGATACGCTGTTCAGCAATTCGCTGGTAACAGATACTGCTTTTGATGAGACTTATCCATTTCAGACAACAGACATTGCTGGTGACCCTGTACTGGTAGTGAATGTTGATGGTGATTACAAATATCTTGGAAGACTTGTTGTAGAGTTCGACAACAATGGCGTAATTGACCTTAACGAACTTAACAATGCACTTAGTGGTGCTTATCCTGCCAACGAATCTCTTATAAACTCACTGAGCGCAACACCTAATTCAACGGTTGTGGCTCTTAGGGATGCTGTTCAGGATGTAATTAGTGCTCAGTACAACAATGTGGTAGGGTTTTCTAGTGTTTACCTAGATGGAAGAAGATCACAAGTTAGGACTCAAGAAACTAATCTGGGAAATCTAACTGCAGATGCTAACCTTTGGTATGCCAACCTTCTTAATCCTATTTCCGATGCAAGTGTGGATATTTCACTTAAAAATGGTGGTGGACTAAGAACTGAAATCGGTTCAGCTGTGCTTCCTAGCGGTTCTAACGACCCTGATGATATTGTATTTTCACCGCCAGCTAACAATGGAGTTTCTGAAGGCCATCTCAGAGCGACGCTTCGCTTTGACAATGGACTTGTTAGGTTAACAATGACAGCTGCTGAATTAATTGATATCATTGAGCATGGTCTTGCTGAAGTAGCACCTGGCAATGAGCCTGGACGCTTTCCACAAGTAGGTGGTATGAGCTTTGTATACAATCCTGAAGGTTCTGCTGGTAGCAGACTGATTGATTTGATAGTTGACAAAGGCGATACAGATCCTAGTAACGATGTCGTAGTGATGGAGAATGGTGTAAACGTCTCGCCAACTGGTATCACTTTCAATATGGTAACACTAAATTTTTTAGCAAACGGTGGTGATAGTTATCCTTTTGACCAGTTGAGCGCGCCAAACCGTATAAACTATTATGATGGTATTGGCTTTGGTGAGGCGGTAGACTTTCCTGATGGTGATCTTGCCAACGACCCAGACAATAATGATGCTTTTAGCTATACTGGTGGAGAACAGGACGCAGTGGCTGAATTTATGTCTACTTTCTACCCTGATAACGCTTCGGTTTATAACATTGCAGAAACTGATGCTAACCAAGATACTAGAATTGTTATTGCTCAGAAAAATCTTCAAATTACAGAAATATTTTCTGGTCAGTCAGGTACAGATTTAACAGAAGATTGGTTCGAAATTTATAACACAGGTGATGTCGCTTGGGTTTCTGGTGTAGATGCGGATTTATATTATGATGATGATTCAGCTGATGGATTAACAGCAGATCTTATTCAAGGCATTACAGATATTCAACCAGGTGAACGCGTTATTATTTTAATAACCGATAATTCAGGTGGTGAAGTAGCTAACTTTTCAACTGTTTGGGGAGAAGTGGTCGATTTAACTGGTATTGAAATTGGTTTCACTGATGGCTCGGGTCTAGGTGGTGGAGGCGACGCTGTAACCTTATGGATGGGAGACCCATTAACTACAATGCCAGTAGCTTCAGGTTCTTATCCAGATACAGCTTCAAACGATGGCCAATCTTACGATTTAGAACTTGCTGAATTCAGTACAGTTGGTAATGCAAGTTTTGCAGTAGAAACTATGGCTTTAGGCGGAAGTGCAAGTGATATGTCAAATATCGCTTCGCCAGGTAATGTGCTACCTGCTGCGCCTGATTTATTAATCACTGAAATCTTTTCAGGTCAAGAAGGAGATGATTTAACAGCAGATTGGTTCGAGATTTATAATGCAGGCACTGTTGCTTGGACTTCAGGTGTTAATGAAGATTTATATTACGATGATGAATCAGCTGATGCAAGTGCAGCAGACCTTGTTCAAGGTGTGTCGATTATTCCACCTGGTGGTTATGCTATTGTTTTGATTACGGACAATACAGATGAAGAAGTTAATACGTTTATTACAGTTTGGAGTGAAGTTATAGACCTTACTGGTGTTGAAGTTGGTTATACTGACGGAGCTGGTCTTGGTGGAGGAGGAGATGCAGTTAACATTTGGTTAGGCGACCCAACGTTGTCTATTCCTATAGACACAGCGTCTTATCCAGATACGGCTTCTAATGATGGGCAAACTTACGATGTGCAACTTAGTGCTTTTAGTACGGTTGGTAACACAAACAATGCTGTGGCAACTAACGCTCTAGGTGGTGATGTAATGGATGTTCCAGATATTGGTTCACCAGGAAATGCTATAGTTACAGGAACTTCAGGCGAAGTTGAATTTACTGAGGTTTACGATTCTGTTATGGAAAATGAAGGTAGTATTACTTTGACGGTTTCAATTTCTGAAGCACCAACATCTGATGTTACTGTAGATGTAGATGTAATGATTGGTGGCACTGCGGTTGAAGGTACTGATTTTACTTTATCTTCTGCTCAAACCCTAACATTCCTTTCAGGAAGTACAGATAGCCAAACTATAACAATTCCTATTTTAGATAATACTGAAGATGGAAGCGATTTATACTTTATGGTGAATCTTCAAAATCCTGTAGGAGTTTCAATAGGAAGTGAGTCAGAATTTTCAGTGTATATTTTAGATGATGATACTGTAGTGCCAACAGAAAACACGTCAGTTTTAGATGCTAATTTCTTAACAAGTTACTTGGTTGATGCTAGTGGCACAGCAGAAATAACAGCTTACGACCCCACGTCCCAACGTTTGTTTGTAACCAATAGCTCTAGTATTGAAATTTTGGATTTTTCAGATCCAAGTAATATTTCATCCATTTCGTCAATAAGCTTACCGCCAAATACGAGTGGTGTACAAAGTGTAGCGGTTAGCAATGGTATGTTGGCTGCAGCAATTTCTGCAAATCCGTCAACTGATCCTGGTTTTGTGATGTTGGCTGATACTGATGGTAATAATCAAGTTACGGTTACAGTGGGTGCTTTACCAGATATGATTACGTTTACACCTGATGGGACAAAATTATTATCTGCTAACGAAGGTGAACCAAATGGAGATTATTCAATTGATCCAGAAGGAAGTGTTTCAATTATTGACGTTACAGGAGGTTTAGCTGGCATAGACCAGAGCGATGTAACGACTTTAAACTTTAATGCTTTCGATTCGCAATTGGCAACGTTACTGGCTGATGGTGTTAGAATTTTTGGACCAGGAGCAACGGTTTCTCAGGATTTAGAACCTGAGTACATCGCAGTTTCAGATGACAATTTAATGGCTTATGTGGCGCTTCAAGAAAATAACGCTTTAGCTACTATAGATTTAACTACAAATACAATTGTAAGTGTGTCTTCTTTTGGAGTGAAAGATCATAGCTTGGTAAACAATTCCTTAGATGCAAGTGATGAAACCGATTTCATCTTTAACGCCTCTTGGCCAATTTATGGTGTGTATATGCCAGATGCCATAGATTACTTCAATATTGGCGGAACAAGTTATATCATTACTGCGAATGAAGGTGATGCTAGAGAGTACAACGGTTTTGAAGAAGAGCGTAAATTAGGAGATAGTGATTATATTTTAGATCCAGCAGTATTTAGTGATGCAGATATTTTAGCTATTGATACTAATCTCGGTGATATTGGAATAACCAATGCGTCTGGTAATACAGATGGTGATGCTGAGTATGAAGAAATTCACGTTTTTGGTGGTCGTTCTTTCAGTATTTTTGATGCTAGTACGGGAAATATTGTATCTGATAGTGGAAATGATTTTGAAGTTATTACTGCGGCACATCCAACTTATGGAGCAATTTTTAATGCAAGTAATAGTAACAACAACTTTAAAAATAGAAGTGATAATAAAGGCCCTGAGCCAGAAGGTGTCCTTGTTCAGGAAATCGATGGTTCTTATTACGCCTTTATATTATTAGAGCGAATAGGTGGTGTTATGATTTACGATGTTACTGTGCCATCTGCACCTGTTTTTCTTCAGTATCTTAATAGTAGAGATGCTGTTGCAGGAGGTACTGAAGGTGGAGATTTAGGTCCAGAAGGCATTGTGTTTGTCAGCGAAAATGATAGCCCTACAGATACTGCACTTATCTTAGTGTCCAATGAAGTGAGTGCTACATTGTCTATATATTCTTTAGACAATGTAACTTTAGGTTTAGAAGAGTACAGCTATAATAACAATTTTAGTATGTTCCCTAATCCTGCTAATACAAAAGTAAATTTCAGTAAAGCAGATGATTATAGGCTTTATGATTTTTCAGGTCGATTGGTAAAGCAAGTAGAAAATGCTTCATCCATAAACGTTGAAGGTTTAGCAGCAGGAATGTATATGATTAATAACTCAAAAGGATTATCTAAAAAGTTATTGGTAAAATAAAACCCCAATTTTATAAACATAAGCCTCATCAATTGATGAGGCTTTTTTATTTAGGTTAATAAATCCTTCTATTGAAACCAGCGGTTCTTTAAAAATACATTAAATTTTCAAATTGGAATTATTTACATATATTTTCAAGTATAAATGGATTATTCAGATTTATCAACATTAGGAATCGCTTTTGGTTTAGGTTTGCTCGTTGGTTTGCAGCGTGAAAAAACCGATAACCATATGGCAGGTGTGCGTACTTTCACGCTCATAACAGTTCTGGGAACTATTTCCGGATTACTCACTCGAGAATTTGATAACCCATTTATTCTGCCAGTTTTAGGTCTTTGTATGGCAGCAATGCTCTTAATGGCCAATTACGTAAAACTTAAAAAACTGGATCAAGCGGATATTGGACAGACTACAGAAATTGCAGCGTTATTAATGTTTGCCGTAGGCGCTTTTCTTGTTATGGGTAGTCAGCTTATTGGAGTTCTGGTTGGTGCATCTGTTGCAATCTTGCTATACGTGAAGGAACACTTGCATGATTTCATAGATAACTTAAAGGAAAAAGATTTATCTGCAATTATGACCTTGGCTGGTATAAGTTTGGTGATATTGCCAATTCTTCCCGATGAAACATTTGGACCTTACGATGTACTTAATCCTCGAAATATTTGGTTAATGATTACGCTAATTGTTGGAATTAGTGTTGTTGGTTATTTCATTTATAAGTTTGTTGGTAAAAAAGTTGGAATAATTTCCAATGGTGTGTTGGGAGGATTAATTAGTAGTACGGCAACAACAGTGAGCTATGCCAGAAAAACAGCAGACAATGCTTCAATTAGCAGAATGGCTGTTTTTGTTATTGTAACAGCTTCAGCTATATCTTTTGTGAGAGTTTTGTTTGAAGTGGGAGTTGTAATTCCACAACATCTTAAGACAATTGCAGTGCCAATAGGAGTGGTAATTATTTTTATGGCTATAATGACAGTGGTTCTTTTTTACCTGATTAACAAGAAAGACTCAGAGGATGAAAAAATGCCAGAGCCTAAAAATCCTGCACAATTTAAAAGTGCTCTTGTTTTTGGATTACTTTATGGGTTAATTCTTTTAGCAGTGGCATTTTCTAAAGAAAAATTTGGTAATAATGCTCTTTATATTATTTCAATTATAAGTGGATTAACAGATGTTGATGCCATTACACTTTCTTTATCTCAATTAATAAAAGAAGGTACTTTAAAAACCACCGTAGGTTGGAAACTTATTTTGCTAGCTGGTCTTTCTAATATGTTTTTTAAAGGAATTATGGCTATAGTTTTAGGAGCTAAGCAAATAATAAAGTGGATAGTTATTACCTTTGGTTTAACAATAGCTTTTGGACTACTGGTTATGTTTCTCTGGCCAGAATCTTGGTATTTCTAACCAAAAAATATTTTGCAATTAGTAATTAATTTCGATTAGTATGATCTATCGGTTTTTATTATCTTGAAATTCTAAAAAAATCAAATTTAATTGGGCTGGTTTAAAAAAGATCCTCTACAGATAATAGTATTTCAAGGTTATGGAACAGATACACATTTTTATGCTCGTGGTCGCGCGCTTGAAGATGAATCCATAGATTTGGAATCTCAGAAAATATGGCACTTGGCTATAAATACGTGGAAACGTTTTGAAACGGATGAAATCAAAAACGTTGGTATTGATTTAAAATTACCCAATAACAAAATCTTAAAAGGAGTTACGGATAATGATGGCTATTTTAAGATTAAAGCAAGTCTTAAGGAATTAAAAAAGTTGACAAATAAAGAAGGTTGGTTGGCATTTGAGCTTTCCTATAATGATTTTAATATTAAGCGTACAATTCAGAATCAAAACAGATTTCCGGGTGAAATATTAATTCCATCTATAACCGCACAATTTGGAGTGGCTAGTGATATAGATGATACCATTTTGCATACGGGAGTAGTTTCAACCTTAAAATGGAAAGTGATTTACAACTCCATTTTTAAACACGCTACAAATAGAAGTCCACTAGAAGGGGCTGCAGATTTCTACCATAAATTGTATAGAGGGACTTCTGGCAAAAATTCTAACCCTATTTTTTATGTAAGCCATAGTCCGTGGAACTTGTATCGCTATTTAGAACTTTTCCTTAAACAGAATAATTTTCCCAAAGGACCAATTTTATTAAGGAGTCTCAGTAATTTTTTAAAGAAAAAGTCTCAAGAGGAAAAACCCCAAAAACAAAAAGAGATTCTCAACCTGCTAAAAACATATCCTAATCTGCCTTTTATTTTGATTGGAGACAGTGGAGAACACGATCCTGATATTTATATGGAAATCGCAGAGGAATTTCCAGATCGTATTTTGGCTATATACTTAAGAAGTGTAAAACATAAAAAGAAAATGATGCGTGTAAAAGGGCTTGTTGAAAATTACAAAACTACAATGGTTTTAATGGTAGAAAGTAGCGAGCAAGCCATTGAGCATGCAAAACAACATGGGTTTATAAGGTAAACTATTAATGTTTTAAAGATTAACTAAATCTTTAAAATAATCCATTAATCTCAGCATCAATACGGTTTATAATGCTTCCCAAATCTTCAGGATTGGCAACAAAGTCTAAGTCATCAACATCAATAATCAACAAATTACCTTTCTCGTAACCATGTATCCAAGCTTCGTAGCGTTCGTTTAAACGGCTTAAATAATCAATACTTATGGTATTTTCGTAATCACGTCCACGTTTATGTATTTGCGCAACCAAATTAGGAATTGTACTACGGAGATAGATTAATAAATCTGGTCCTTTTACAAAGGATTCCATTAACTCAAAAAGTGATGTGTAGTTTTCAAAATCACGATTGGTCATTAAGCCCATGGCATGCAGATTGGGAGCAAAAATATGGGCATCTTCATAAATGGTTCGGTCTTGGATGATGTCTTTTCCGCTATTGTGAATTTGGCTCACTTGGCGAAATCTACTGTTTAGGAAATAGACTTGTAGATTAAAACTCCAACGTTCCATCTGGTTGTAGAAATCATCTAAATACGGATTGTCAACTACGTCTTCTAATTGGGCTTCCCACTTGAAATGTTTTGCTAATAATTTAGTGAGCGTAGTTTTACCAGCTCCTATGTTTCCTGCAACAGCAATGTGCATAATTTATTCTGTTTTTAATTGGTATTGACGTAGTACGTTGTCGTGGTAAATATACAAGGTTTCGTTGGTTACCAAAAACTGATTTATCAACAAATTTGGATGTTTAACAGGTGCAATTCTGGTGTCGTCCTTAGAAAGAATATAAAGCTGATTTCCTTTATTTAATACTACATGTCCTTTGCTAAACGCCATGGTTTCATAACCTTCGTTTTTGTACTTTCCAATAAGGCTTCCAAAGTAATTATACACATAAAGGAAGTTTTCAGTAAGCATGTAACAATAATTATAATCGCTCTTTAAATCTAGCACATTAGATTGTACAGGTACGGTTTTTAACTTCACGGTATTTGTTTTGTAATCGTACAATTCTAAAAGTTGTTTGTCCATATTAAAAAGCCAAAGGGTATTACTAAATCCCGTTGAAACAAAAGAAACATTTTTATAAGGTTGAATGGTATTAAAATCGACTTTATAAATTTCAGCCAAACGATTGTCAAGAATTAAAACGGTATTAAAATCTTGATAAAACAGATTGATTTTTAGCGGGTTGAAAGCATTTGCGGAAGTAATCTTACCCAATTGAAAATTAGAATAGGTAATTGTTGTGTCCTTCGTTTTTTTGTTGAACGAATTGTCTTCTTTTGAATAATAAAGCGTCCCAAATGAATCTATCCCCAATATGGTTTCAGCTCTAAATCCTATAGAATCCATAAAAGTGATCTTTACCGGCTTTTGAGCAAAAGCACTAAAGCCAATAAATAAAATGATAAAAAGTAGCTTATGCATAGTATGGAACGAACAGTTTAGAAAATTACAAAAATTGCTCCGTACTATAACCTTAAAATTAAAGTATTTAGTATAGAGGTTCTAGACAGTTAGCTTATAGCCATAACCGCGAACATTTATAATTTGAATACTTTTATCCTGATTAAGTTTTTTACGTAGCTTAGAGATGAATACATCCATGCTTCTGGCTGTAAAAAAATCATCAGTTCCCCAAAGTTTATTGAGTATTAATGTGCGGTCCAATACCTTATTTTTATTTTTAATAAGATGAAATAACAAATGCGCTTCTCTGTGGGTTAATTGAACTCTGTCTTCAGATTTATATTGAAGCTGTTGTTTCGGAAAGTCAAATGTAAAACCACCAATGTTTAATAATTCTGAGGCTTTCTGAACTTTTGTGCGGCTAACTAAATTATTTATCCTTACTATAAGTTCCTCCATACTAAATGGCTTTTTAAGATAGTCATTGCCACCAATGGAAAAGCCTTCAACCACATCTGCAGTTTGAGATTTTGCCGTTAAAAAAATAATAGGAATAGTATCGTCAATAGCTCTAATTTCCTTGGCCAATGTAAAGCCATCTTTTTTTGGCATCATTACATCTAGTACTAAAATTTCTGGAGTTTGGGATTGGTATTTTTCAAAAGCTTTATCTCCATTTTCACATAGTATAACGTCAAATTCTCGAGTTTCTAAGCTTTCTTTTATAATTTGCCCTAGAGCAGCTTCGTCCTCAGCCAATAATACTTTTATCTCATTAGCCATTGGGAAGTGTGATTTTAAAGGTTGTTAAGTTTTTATTCAAATCTAAGGTTATTGAGCCATTATGTTTATCTATAATAGTTTTGGTGTAGTACAAACCTATTCCAAAACCTTTTACATTGTGCGTGTTGCCTTTGGGTACACGGTAGAATTTTTCAAAAACTCGATCTTTGTTTTCTTTGTTTAAAGAGGTTCCGTTATCCGAAATGAAAATTTCAAATTGATTTTCTCTAGAAATTAAACCTATTGTAATAGTTGAGCCTCCATACTTTACGGCATTGTCCAATATGTTATTTAAGGCATTTTCAAAATGAAAAACATCAACGTTTGTTATAAGGTGTTCTACTTTAAAACTGGGCTTGAATTCCTTTTCAGGGAACTGAATTTTATACCTGTTTAATAAGGTGTTTATGAGTTCAACAATATCTGTTGGCTCTTTATTTAATTGAAGACTATCACTATCTAAAGTTGCAGTTTCGAGCAATTTTTCAACCATAATATTAAGTTTTTTTAATTGCTGGGAAGACATAGCAACGTACTTTTTGGTTTTTTCTTTATCTTCAATAGCATTAAAATTACTGATACTTTCTAGAGCCACACCAATTGTTGCAATTGGTGTTTTAAATTCGTGCGTAATATTGCTAATGAGGTCGTTTTTAACTTCGGCGAGTTGTTTTTGGTGTTTAATGATTTTTAATAGATAGAACAGGCAGCTAATCACAGCTAAAACTAAGAATACAGAGATTAAAATACCTCCAAAAATACGTGTAAGTATCACTTTGGTTTCATTTGTGAAGGCAATAGAAAGTTTACTGCCTTTAGGTAAAAACGTGGATTTAGAAAATGTATTTAAAGTGAGTTTTTTTGAAGTATTTAATGAGTCATGGGTTCTTGTATGTTTTTTTTCAATTTGATTAAAGGTATGTTTATTAGGCGTGTATTTGAGATTATAATCAACATTTATGTTTTTTCTCAGCAATTCAAAATTAACGAGGCTGTCCACTTTCTTTAAATCTAGCGTATCGTTATTAATTGAAATGACAATTTTTGAGGTCAACATTTCAATATTAGATAAGGCTGATTCATCTTTAAGTTCTTGTGTTTTTGTTTTAAGAGAATCTACTGATATTGGTTTGTTCTTTTTGCTGTACTCAGTCATCATGGAGTCAACTTTAAAACCACGAACAATGGTTGCTCCTTCAATATGGCTTACATCGATAGAATCTAAATTTTTAAATTTACCTTTCTGTTTATCAATGTCTTTTAAAATGTTTGTAAAAGAGCTTCCTTCCTTAAAAAGCTCGTCTGTATTTGTGCCTTTAAAAGACATTCCAATCGTTGTTTCTTCTGCAAGATTAGCGTAATAATCATCAACGGCTTTATCCAAGCTTGTTTGCACATCATTAATTAGTTGTTGCTTGTTAGTCTGGTAATTTTTGTAATTCCAATAGGCTTGTATGCCTATTGTTGCTATAATTACAGTAGCTATAGTATATAATATCCAACGATATCGTTTGTCGTTCATACTTCAAAAGTAAACGTTAAATTTATTTATGGCTAATCGGTTAACACTAGTTAACGTTAGTTAACTGTTATAATAAAATTTCAATAGGATATTTGGAGTCTACCAATAAATAAGACAAAACATGAAGAACTTAATTACAATTTTAGCTTTAATTATTTCAGTAACTGTATTTAGTCAATCTAGAACAGGAAAAGGAGTGATGGTCAACGAAAAAACTAAAGTGGAAAGTGTTTCCATAACGGTAACTACAGATTCTGTAGAAGAATTAAATTCTACATTTCAACTAAAAGACATTGAAAAAATTATAAGCTCAAACGGAAAAAATGGAATATTTTCGTTCAAAATTATATGCAATGGTAAAGAAACACCCAAAGCATTAAAATCGCAAGTAACTTACAAAGTTGAGGGTAACTCCGCGGATACTCAAAGCTTTTTAAAGAATGTTGAAAAAATAAGAACTACTGCAATTAATTATTATAAAAACAAAGAATAAAATGAAATTAAAATTATGGATTTTGGTAATTATCTTGTTATCAGTTAGTTGTGAAAAAGAAAAAA
>OLHK01000235.1_pt1 | contig 16579 bp, 15 predicted proteins | sample 1609371 | NCBI WGS metagenome assembly OLHK01 (sample SAMN05416779, study PRJEB24817) | seawater metagenome | isolation source: Sea water | place: Canada:Atlantic | collected 2013-11
TCGTGGGCTCGGAGATGTGTATAAGAGACAGGTTGATGGCCTTCCGGATAAAGGCCTGCCCTGGCCTCGTCAGAGTAGACAGTCCCCCTGACCAGAAAATTATTCCGCGGCTGACTGTCTTCAACAAACGCTTCAAATGCCCGGGCACAGAGTTCTTCAGGCCTGGCGTAATAAAGCACCTTCATCTGTGCATCGGCCCGCTTCGAGCACTGAAACAACGAGCTGGGGCTGGTGCCGTCCTCATTCAACAAGATAGCCTGAAAACAGGCCCCCAATCGTTTGTTGAGGGGATGCTCCTTCTGGTCAGCGCTCTCCAGCCAACCAGTGGACGCAAAGCCGCCACTCGCCAGGCCGCGGAACGCCTTATGCCCCATGTAATGATCGAAAGCGTGAAACCATTCATGGGCCAGGCTCCCGGCGCCGGCATTCTTTGCCAGCGCCAATTGTCGGGTTGCTGGGACGTAGTGCGCTGCAACACCCGGCCGGCCACCGATCCCGTACTGCAACCCCAGTGATCCACGCAACGAAATCAGATGTTCCGGGCCCTGGAGGATAATCATAAGATCGCACAAAGCCTCATAGAACCTGCCCGCCGCCCGGTCCCGTTCAGGCGGTGTAACCCAGCGACCCACTTCAATGCTGCGGAATTCGAACCGGCGCCTAACGTCAACAAAAGATACCGGGCCTTGTCCAGTCATGACGGATCCACCTGCCTGGTTGAAATTTTGAAAGGCCGAATCGAGCATGCCTTCGACCCAATACTGATTATTTATACAGTATTCTGGCGCGCATTAATCGCCGCGTCAACGACTCGTGAACCCAGCCAAGGCATCCGTGTTTACACTATCTTTCGCACATCCCCTCACGTCAAAAGGTGCGTTTTCCTGATAAACTATGGCCCCTCGGATCACTTGTGAACGGTATAGCTGAGCAGTCAATGAACATGAACGCGCCCCAGGAAGCCCCCACTCTGAAGCCCTCCCGCCGCTTCTGCGTGGCTCCGATGATGGATTGGACCACCAGCCACTATCGTTATCTGGCGCGCCAGCTCAGCCGGCACACCCTGCTCTACACCGAAATGGTCACGACCGGCGCACTGATCCACGGCGATACCGCTCGATTTCTGAGACACGACCCGACGGAATATCCGCTGGCGCTGCAACTGGGTGGCAGCAATCCGCAGGAACTGGCTCATTGCGCCAATCTGGCTGAACAGTACGGGTTTGATGAAGTCAACCTGAACGTGGGCTGCCCCAGCGACCGGGTACAGAACAACATGATCGGCGCCTGCCTGATGGCGCATCCCGATAAAGTGGCCGAGGGCGTGCAAGCGATGATCGCCGCCACCAGTCTGCCAGTAACCGTCAAACACCGTATCGGGATCGACGGCCGCGAATCCTGGGACGATCTTTGTGAGTTTATCGAGAAGGTCTCCGAGGCCGGATGTCGTACCTTTATCGTGCATGCCCGCATTGCGGTTCTCGAAGGCCTGAGCCCGAAAGAGAACCGGGACATACCACCGCTGAAATACGACTGGGTCTATCGCCTTAAGGCTCGCTACCCACATCTTGAGATCATCATTAACGGTGGTATCAAGACCTTTGCCGAATGCCGGGAGCACCTGAAGCACACAGACGGCGTAATGCTCGGGCGTGAGGCCTACCACAACCCCTGGCTGCTGGCTGGCGTGGATACCGAGTTTTTCGGGCAGCCCATGCCGATTTCCTCACGGCACGACGCGTTACGTGCCGTATTACCATTCATTCAGAATGAACTGGACCGTGGCGTTTATCTGAGCCACATCTCCCGCCACCTGATGGGTCTGTTCCACGGCCAGCCCGGGGGCCGCCAGTTCCGGCGCTACATCAGTGAGAACGCCCACAAGCCCGGGTCCGGCATTGAAGTCATCGAACGGGCCATGGCGAAAGTTCCCGAGCCTGCCGAGGCCACGGTAGTGCCAGCCTGAGCACCTTGTTACCTTAATACTGCCTTGTTCCTGTCAGAGCGGCCCGTTATTGTAGGCGTATGACCCAAAGCGCCCGCCAAACGGGCGATCAATAACAAATCGATCAGGATGACAGGACGAATGACCAGCAAGCTCGAACAACTGAAAGCCATGACCACGGTGGTTGCAGACACCGGGGACCTGGAGGCCATTGCCCAGTGGAAGCCGGAAGACGCCACCACCAATCCGTCGCTTCTTCTCAAGGCCGCGGCATCCGAGGCCTACCGCCCGATGCTGGACGAAGCCGTGGCAGCCGCTCGCAAACACGGCGGTTCCGATGCGGAGCAGCTGACCTACGCGACTGACATGCTGGCCGTACTGGCAGGCAAGCAGATCCTCGGTCGCATACCAGGCGTGGTTTCAACCGAAGTGGATGCCCGGCTGTCCTTCGATACCAGTGCCACCCTCACCCGCGCACGTCGCCTGGTCGAGCTGTACGACCACCTCGGCATGGATACCAGCCGGGTACTGATCAAGATCGCGTCCACCTGGGAAGGCATTCGCGCCGCCGAGCAGCTGGAGAAAGAGGGCATACACTGTAACCTCACCCTGCTGTTCTCCTTCATCCAGGCCGCCGCCTGTGCTGATGCCGGCGCCTTCCTGATCTCGCCGTTCGTGGGCCGTATCCTCGACTGGCACCTGGCCGCGACGGGCCGTGATGCCTTCCCGGCGGCAGAGGATCCCGGTGTCCAGTCGGTTACCCGCATCTACAATTACTACAAGGCCAACGGCTACAAGACGGTGGTGATGGGGGCCAGTTTCCGCAACACCGGCGAAATCGAAATGCTGGCTGGTTGTGACCGCCTGACCATCAGTCCGGCCCTGCTTCAGGAACTGGAGAACGATCCCGGCTCGCTAACACGCCAGCTGTCCGCTGAGGGAGCGAAGAGCTCGGACCGGCCGGGCGACATTGATGAGCGCCTGTTCCGCTGGGAGTCCAACGAAGATGCCATGGCCACGGAAAAACTCGCCGATGGCATACGTCGCTTTACCAACGACCAGATAGAACTTGAGAACCGCGTCCGCCGCCTGTCCCAGGCCGCCTGACGCCAGCAATCCCATGGAGGAGAGCCCTGACACCATGATTGAGCGCCTGAAGAGCCTGTTTGGCTCGCCCGAAGATGAACCGACGCAGCCTGACAGCCACCAGCTAGCGGTGGCCGCCACTGCCCTGATGGTGCAGTTGGCCCGGGTCGACAACAATCAGGACGACGAGGAGCTCAAGACCATTATCAGCTTCGCTGTCGAAGCCCATCAGGTAACCCGTGAGGAGGCGGAAGAGATCCTTCAGGATGCGCTCAGCCAAGCGGATGACGCCACTTCTCTTTACGAATTTACCGGCATGATCAATGAACAGCTGGACCAGTCGGAGAAACAGCGGCTACTCGAGAGCATTTGGCGGGTGGCCTTCGCCGACGGACGCATCGACAAATACGAAGAACACCTTATTCGCCGCATGGCGGATCTGCTGCATCTCAATCACAGGGAATTCATGCAGGCCCGTCATCGCGCTGAAGGCACTGACTGAGCCTCAAGGAGCAAGTATGTTAGCCATTCTCCACCCGGATACCGCTCTGGACAGTGAAGCTTATCGACAAACCATGCATTTTCTGGAGAACCTGCCAGGGGTATCGGTCAGGGTGCATGAAGTCCAGGGGGCCAAGCAGCGCCTGACAGAGGTGTACCTGTTGGGTGACACCAAATCCCTGGACAAGGACGAGATTGAGGCCCTGCCTGCCGTGGAGCGTGCCATACGCATCTCCGACGACTATCGGATTCTGGGGCGGCACAAGGACGATAGGCGCCAGAGTGGCTTCACCTACAACGACGTAACCTTCGACCAGTCCAACCTGAACATTTTTGCAGGCCTGTGCGCCGTTGACGTGCCAGAGCATGTGGAGCAGATGATGCAGGCCCTTGAGGACAACGGCCAGGTTTGCACCCGCATGGGTGCCTACAAACCCCGGACCAACCCGTACTCCTTCCAGGGCCACGGCAAGGGCTGCCTGCCTTGGGTATTTGAAAAAGCCGGCAAACATGGCATCAAGGTGATTGCCATGGAGATCACCCACGAGAGCCACATTGAAGAGATCGACCGCTGCCTTGAGCAACTGGGCCGCCCCACCGGGGTTATGCTGCAGGTGGGCACGCGCAACACGCAGAACTTTGAGTTGCTCAAAGCCATTGGCCGTCAGAGTACGTACCCTGTGCTGCTTAAGCGTGGCTTCGGTATCACCCTGAATGAATCCCTGAACGCAGCCGAATACCTGGCCAGCGAAGGCAACGCCAATGTGATTTTCTGCCTGCGCGGCATGAAGACCGAAGCCGGGCAACCCCACCGCAACATGGTGGACTTCGCCCATGTCCCGGCGGTAAAGCGCCTTACCCGCATGCCGGTATGCGTTGACCCATCCCACTCAGTCGGCAGCCGCGAACGCGCACCCGACGGCGTCCTGGATGTCATGCACGCAACCGCACAGGGCGTGATAGCGGGCGCCAACATGGTACTGGTGGACTTCCATCCTAAGCCGGAGAAAGCCTTGGTGGATGGCCCTCAGGCGCTGCTGATGCGGGAACTACCAGCGTATCTGGAAGATATTCAGCTGTGCCACGACACCTGGAAGCAACGCCAGCAAATCTATAACCGTCTGAAGGAATCTTCCCCAGAATGATCGTGTATGGACACAGGGGCGCAAAGGGGGAAGCCCCCGAAAATACCCTGGCCGGTTTTACCCACGCATACCGCCACGGGGTTCGGCACTTTGAGCTTGACCTGGTGTTGTCAAAAGACGGTACGCCAATGGTCATTCACGACTTAACCGTTGACCGCACCACCGGACAGGAAGGCAATGTTGCAAATTACACGGCATCCGAGCTGACAGACATGGACGCCCGGCGCAACACCACAGCCTGGCCGCGGAAAGCAGGCATTCCCACTCTGGAGGCGTTGCTCAACGAATTCCCGGATTTCGAGCACCTGCAACTGGAGGTAAAGAAAGACAACCGTCACCGACTGAATATTCTGTGCAATCGCCTGACAGAAATCATTCAACGTCGCGATCTTTACAACCGAGTGGTCATTACCTCCTCCGACAGCTGGTTCCTGCAGGAAGCCCGCCGTCGTGACCGCAAGGTGCGGATTGGGCTGGTAACGGACCGGAAGTTTCCGAGACCGGTCAATACCGCAGCCCGTTTGCACTGCGATTTTCTCTGTATCGGTTGGCGTATCTGCACCAGATCCATCGTTGACGATGCCCACAGGCGCGGCATGCACGTATCCACCTGGACGGTAAACCGCATTCACGACATGGTTCAGCTTGAAGCCAAGGGCGTCGATAGCATCATCACCGACTATCCTACAAGCACGCGGATGTTCTTCGACAATCGAGCCAAAGCAGCCCTGCACCTTCCCACGCCCCAGGAGAGCGCGGAAAGCACGGACAGCACTCGGCCCGCAATCAGCAGCTAGAAAATCCGATTGAGACCGTTGAGCGCCGCTACCCGATAAGCCTCAGCCATGGTCGGGTAGTTAAAGGTCGTATTGATGAAATAGTTCAGGGAGTTGGCCTCGCCTTCCTGATTCATGATGGCCTGGCCGATGTGAACGATTTCTGCGGCCTGGTCGCCAAAACAGTGAATCCCCAGCAGTTGACGGGATTCGCGGTGAAACAAGATCTTGAGCATGCCCACCGGGTCCCCGGTGATCTGGGCCCGCGCCAGGTCCTTGAAGAACGCCTGCCCCACCTCGTAGGGAACCTTGGCTTCGGTAAGTTCCCGCTCGGTTTTACCCACCGAGCTGATCTCCGGCAGGGTATAGATACCCGTCGGCACATCCGATACCAACCGGAAATAGTCGTCCTTCACGATGTCGGAGGATGCCGAGCGGCCCTGGTCATAGGCGGCGCTGGCGAGGCTTGGCCAGCCAATCACATCACCGGCTGCGTAGACATTCTCCACCTCGGTTCGATAATGATCGTCAACCGCCAACTGACCACGACCGTTGGGAGTCAAACCGATGTTTTCCAGGCCCAGTTTTTCGGTATTGCCGCTACGACCATTGCACCAGAGGAACGCATCTCCCCGGATTTTCTTGCCGGACTTCAGCGACAGCACGACCCCGTGATCATCACCATCGACCGATTCATACTCCTCGTTGTGTCGAACCAGCACACCGTTATTGCGCAGGTGATAACTCAGAGCATCCGAAATCTCATCGTCCAGGAACGTGAGCAAGCGGCTTCCCGGGTTGATCAGGTCCACCTTCACACCCAGGCCGGCGAAAATCGAGGCGTATTCGGAACCAATCACGCCCGCGCCATAAATGATCAGTGTGCGGGGCGTGTGGGACAGATTCAGAATGGTATCCGAGTTGTAGATACGATGGTGACGGAAGTCCACATCCGGCGGTAGATACGGACGAGAGCCGGTTGCAATGATCGCCTGCTTGAAATGCAGGATTTCATGGGATTTATTACCTCGTATCTCAAGCCGGTTGTTATCGATAAAACTGGCACGGCCGTTAATCAGATCAACGCGATTCCGTGCATAGAACTGGGTTCTCAACTTGACCTGCTTGCCGATCACCTTCTGTGCATTCTGCAAAACACGGGGAAAAGAAAACCAGCGTGGCTCGCCGATATCACGGAACATCTGGTTGGTATTAAAGGTGATGATCTGCTTGACCGAGTGACGCAACGCTTTGGAAGGAATAGTGCCCCAGTGGGTGCAGTTACCGCCAACCGTGGGTTTATCTTCGATGATTGCGACACGCTTGCCGTGTTTCGTCGCATTCATCGCTGCACCTTCTCCCGAAGGGCCCGCGCCGATAACGACGACGTCGTAATGATGTTCTGCCATTCTGCAGTGACTCCTTATCTACGTCGTGAGGGAGCCTCTGAAAAGACCCTGCAGGCACGCACTGGCAGGGCGCAGGCGCTTTTCAGAAGCTCCCGGAATTTTTATAGGTTGGTGGACGCCGGATCAGCGGTCGTCTGAGCGGGAGGCGTCATACGTCAGCGCCTCGGCGGACTTGCCGTCGTTGGCAAGGCGTTCGTTTTCTTCTTCACATTTCTGGGTGTTGCCACCACAGATATCGCAGGACTTACTGATACCCATGGCACCAATGCCACCGCAGGTGCCACTGATCGGCTTGCGGCCGAAGATTACCCCGACGGACATCGCTGCAACCAGCAGTACGACGATCATCAGGACCAGCAGAAAAGTACCCATAAGGTCTCTCCGTCAATGTGTCAGGAACGAGGAAAACGCAGGCGTGTAGTCCGTTTCAAACCCGTTGTCACCCCGCACAATAAAATACGCGGCTATGTTCTCACGCGTGGCAAGCGCCTTTGCCCGATCATGCCCCATCACATTAAAGGCCGTGGCGAGGGCATCTGCCGTCATGCAGTCATCCGAAATGACCGTTACCGATGCCAATGTATGGCTAATCGGTCGACCGTCTTTCGGGTCTATTGTATGCGAAAACCGGCGGCCATCCGATTCGTAGTAGTTACGATAGTCACCCGAGGTTGCCATTGCATGTCGGTCAAGGGCAACCACACGGTTGATTTCACGCATTTCCGACACCGGCTGCTCAATGGCCAGGCGCCATGCTTCACCATCCGGCTTATGCCCATGAGCCTGAACTTCGCCACCTATTTCGACAAGATACGCGGAGATACCTTTATCTTTCAGGTAACGAGCCACCGCGTCCACACCGTAGCCCTTGGCAATGGCTGACAGATCGATGTATTGATTGGGGCTCGCTCTCAGTGCCGGAGGATCAGCCTGGAGGTCCAGTTTACCGTAACCGGTGGCTGCCATCCTGGCCGCGAGCTCTTCGTCGCTGGGGATCGTCTCCGGACGGGCATCCGGCCCAAAGCCCCACAGATTGACCACCGGGCCGATGGTGACATCGAAAGCGCCACCGGTGAGTTCAGAAACCTGATCAGCTGTTGTAAGCACTTCGTACAGCGGCGTTGAAATCTTCACCCACTCAGACTGATCGTCCAGACGGTTAAAGCGCGAAAGCTCGGAATCTGCACGCCATGTGGACATCGACGCGTCCACGCCTTCCAGAACCTTTTCAATGCCTTGCGCCAGATTCTCCAGCCGCTCCGGATTGTCCGTCAATACGACGTTGATATGATAACGCGTACCAAACACCGGCCCGGCGATTTCCCAGACTTTTTCCTCTTCCTCAAACGAACAACCCGCCAGCGCGGCCAGGGCCAGCACCAGTAAGGCGCCGGCCGCAACCACCCTGACGGGTCGGAACATGCTGAATGTCATGTGAGCTAATTACCCCCCGAAGTCATCCAGCATGATGTTTTCGTCCTCAACACCCAGATCCTTAAGCATCTTGATGCACGAGGCGTTCATGATTGGGGGCCCACACATATAGTACTCACAGTCCTCCGGAGCCGGATGCTCCTTCAGGTACTTTTCATAGAGCACGTTATGGATGAATCCGGTCTCGCCTTCCCAATTATCGGTTGGCTGCGGGTCTGACAGAGCCACATGCCACTCGAAGTTGTCGTTTTCTTCCGACAGCTGATCGAAATCCTCTACGTAGAACATCTCGCGGACGCTTCGTGCGCCGTACCAGAAGCTGATCTTACGCTTGGACTCCAGACGCTTGAGCTGGTCGAAGATATGAGAGCGCATGGGCGCCATACCGGCACCGCCGCCAATGAACACCATCTCCGCTTCGGTTTTCTTGGCGAAGAACTCGCCGAATGGTCCCATAACCGTCACCTTGTCACCAGCCTTCAGGTTGAAGACGTAGGACGACATGATGCCAGGGTTATGGTCGGTTCCGGGAGGCGGCGTGGCAATACGGATATTGAACTTGAGAACGCCCTTCTCTTCCGGGTAATTGGCCATGGAGTAGGCGCGGATGGTCTCCTCCTTGTTGATGGCCTTGTAACGCCAGATATCGTGCTTGTCCCAATCTTCATGGAACTCCTCCTCAATCTTGAAATCCTTGAACGGGATTTCGTAGGGAGGGCACTCAAGCTGCACGTAACCACCGGCACGGAAATCGACTTCTTCGCCTTCGGGAAGCTTCAATACCAGTTCCTTGATGAACGTCGCCACGTTGTGGTTGGAGACAACCTCACATTCCCACTTCTTGACGCCAAAGAACTCCTCTGGCACTTCCACCTTCATGTCCTGCTTCACCGGAACCTGACAGGACAGGCGCCAACCTTCCTTTTCCTCGCGATTGGTGAAGTGAGTCTTTTCGGTGGGCAACATGGCACCGCCACCCTCCAGGACCTTGCACTTGCACTGGGCACAAGTACCGCCGCCGCCACAGGCAGAGGACAGGAAGATGCCACTTCCGGCCAGGGTTCCGAGCAACTTGCCGCCGGCTTCCGTTGTCAGCGTATGCTCTGGGTCGTCGTTGACTTCAATGGTCACATCACCGGTGCTTACGAGTCTGGACCGTGCCGCGAGAATGACCGCGACAAGGGCCAGCACGATAACGGTGAACATGACCACGCCGAGAATAATTTCTGTATTCATGGTCTCGCCTTTTCGTTAAACCGAATCACCGGGTTGATTACAGTGAAATACCTGAGAACGACATAAAGCCGAGGGACATCAAACCAACAGTAATGAAGGTGATACCCAGGCCACGCAGCCCTTCGGGAACATCGCTGTACTTAAGCTTTTCGCGGATACCGGCCAATGCGAGTATGGCCAACGCCCAGCCGACACCGGCACCAAATCCGTAAACCACACTTTCACTGAAGGTGTAGTCCCGCTCGACCATGAACAGCGATGCACCCAGGATGGCGCAGTTCACGGTAATCAGCGGCAGAAACACGCCAAGGGCGGCATACAAAGCCGGCATGTACTTATCCAGAACCATCTCCATGATCTGGATAAGCGCCGCAATGACACCAATGTACGTAATAAGGCCCAAAAAGCTCAGGTCAACATTTGGCAGACCCGCCCAGCCCAGCGCACCTTCCCTGAGGATGGTGTTGTAGAGCAAGTTGTTCACCGGCACCGTGATCGTCAGTACCACGACAACGGCGATACCGAGGCCAGCGGCCGCTTCAATCTTCTTGGAGATTGCCAGGAAGGTACACATCCCCAAGAAGAAGGCCAACGCCATATTTTCAACAAAGATGGCCTTCAGGATCAGACTGATATAATGCTCCATCAGAAGGCCTCCTTAACGGTGTGGCGGGACATTTTGAAGTCCGCTTCTTCTACCTGCTCAGGCTTCCAGGTACGCAGACCCCAGATCGCCAGGCCGATGATAAAGAACGCACTCGGCGGCAGCAGCAACAGGCCGTTGGGAATGTACCAACCACCCTCGTTGACGACCGGCATCAGAGACACGCCGAACAGCGATCCCGCGCCGAGCAGCTCCCGGAAGAACGCCACGAAGATAAGCAGAACGGAATAGCCCATGCCGTTACCAACGCCATCCAGGAAGCTCAGCCAGGGGCCGTTCTTCATGGCGAAACCTTCAGCACGGCCCATGACGATACAGTTGGTGATGATCAAACCAACGAATACCGACAGCTGCTTACTGATTTCGTAGGCATACGCCTTGAGGACCTGATCAACAACGATAACCAGGGAGGCGATAATGGTCATTTGCACGATGATCCGGATACTGCCGGGAATCTGCGTGCGAACCAGCGACACGGCCAGGTTAGAGAAGGCCGTTACCGCGATAACCGCCATGCACATAACCAGAGTTACGTTCATGCTGGTGGTCACCGCCAGTGCCGAGCAGATACCGAGGATCTGCAGGGCAATGGGGTTGTTACTGAATATCGGCTCGAAGAGAACCTGTTTGGCTGAAGCGTCTGCCATGATCAGACCTCCCCTTCACGAAGTTTTTTCAGGTACGGTGCGAAGCCCCGGTCACCCATCCAGTAGTTGACCAGCTGCTCAACACCGCGGCTTGTCAGGGTCGCACCGGACAGGGCATCCACCTTGTGTTCCTTGTCGGATGCACCAGCGCCCACGCCACCCTTGACCAGGCGAATCTGCGGCTCTTTCAACTCATCGCCGTACACTTCCTTACCGACCCATTGGCTTTTCCAGCGAGGGTTATCAACCTCACCACCAAGCCCCGGAGTTTCAGCGTGGTCATAGAAGCCCAGGCCCTCAATGGTGTTGGCATCGCCCTCGAGCGATACAAACCCGTAAAGGGTGGACCACAGACCATAGCCATGAATCGGAAGCACTACCCTGACCAACTCACCGTTTTCACTCAGCGTGTAGATCTTGGCAACGTTCGGGCGACGCTTGATGCCGGCCTTGTCTTCCGATGCAGGAATATCGATAGACATGGACGGATCAGAAGCGGCCTTGTACATGTCGTACTTCATCGGCTCTTTCACACCAACGGCCCCGGGATCAACGTAATCACCGGAATCGAGGTCAACCAACCGAACGTCGAAGCGAGAGAAGGTTTCCTCAATCTCTTCAGCCGTTGCGCCCTCTTCCAGCATGCCGGCCGCCGCCAGGATGTTGGATCGAATGTCCAGATTCTGGTTCTGGACCTGCGCCGGTCGAAGCATTACCGCCGCTGTCGACACCACGACAGAGAACGCAACGCTCAGCACCAGCGCAACCATCAGTGTTCTGGAGACAGTTTCTTTAGCTTTAGCCACGGGCAAGCCTCCGTTTGATGTTGGCCTGAACCACATAGTGGTCCATCAGCGGTGCAAAGAGGTTGGCAAACAGGATTGCCAGCATGATGCCTTCCGGGAACGCCGGGTTGATCACGCGAATCAGCACGGTCATTACGCCAACCAGGATACCGAAGCACCAGCGGCCCGTGTTGGTCATCGCCGCCGACACCGGATCGGTCGCCATGAACATCATGCCAAAAGCAAATCCACCCATTACCAGGTGCCAGTGTGCCGGCACGTCAAACATTGGGTTGGTATCCGAGCCAATCACGTTCAGCAGCAGCGACATGGCAATCATGCCGATCAACACCCCACCGACGATACGATAGGATGCGATTTTCATCCCCAGCAGGATAATGCCGCCGATCAACACGGCCAGCGTTGAGGTCTCACCCATGGAACCCTGGATCGAACCCATAAAGGCTGACATCCAGCCAATCTGGGTTTCCAGCGCTTCCAGGCCACCGCTTGCAGCCCAACTCAGCGCCGTTGCGCCACTGAAACCGTCGACGGCCGTCCAGACCGTGTCACCGGAAATCTGGGCCGGATAGGCAAAGTACAGGAACGCACGACCGGTGAGGGCCGGGTTCAGGAAGTTCTTGCCGGTGCCGCCAAACACTTCCTTGCCAATGACCACACCGAAGGTGATACCAAGGGCAACCTGCCACAGCGGAATGGTTGGCGGGCATATCAACGCGAACAGCACGGATGTCACGAAGAAGCCTTCGTTCACTTCGTGACGACGTACCGTGGCAAATAGCACTTCCCAGAAACCGCCCACCACGAAGGTGACGAAGTAAATGGGTACGAAGTACGCCATGCCGTAGACAAAGTTGTCCCAGATGCTGGCGGCATTATTGCCGGCCAGGGCACTGATAAAGGCAGTACGCAGACCACCGTCACCCATCAGCGCGTCAGGATTCTCAGCCAGGAAGCTGTTGGCCTGGAAGCCAATGTTCCACATACCGAAGAACATCGCCGGGAAGGTACACAGCCATACCGTAATCATGATGCGCTTAAGATCAATACCATCACGCACATGAGAGGTCGTGGATGTCACGCTCGCCGGTGAATAGAAAATCGTATCCACCGCTTCGTAAAGCGCATACCAGCGCTCGTACTTGCCACCTTTTTCGAAATGATGCTCGATACCATCGAGAAACTGTCGGATTGCCATCGTTTTAGCCCTCGATCTCGATTCTGGTCAGGTTCTCACGGAGAATCGGACCGTACTCGTATTTACCCGGGCACACGAAGGTACACAGCGCCAGATCTTCTTCATCCAGCTCCAACGCACCCAGTTTTTGTGCCATTTCAGTGTCGCCCACGATCAAAGACCGCAACAACTGGGTCGGCAGGATGTCCAGCGGCATGACCTTTTCGTACACACCCACTGGCACCATCGCCCGCTCACTGCCGTTGGTCGTGGTCGTCATATCAAACCGCTTTCCGCCGACCAGTTTGGACAGGTAGATGTTCATAACCGAGAACTTGTTGGCTCCCGGTGACAGCCAGCCCATAAACTCTCGTTTGTTGCCCTCTTCCAGAACCGAGATCTGGTTGGCAAAGCGACCCAGGTAGTTACATGGCCCGTCGCCACGACGACCACCGAACACAGAACCGGAAATTTTGCGAACCTCGCAGTCCGTGGCGACTTCACCATCCAGAAGGTCATCCAGGTTCGCGCCGACACGAGTGCGAATCAGCCGCGGCTTGAGGGCCTTCGGACCACCGACGGCAACAATACGGCTCACCGACAGCTCTCCTGTCTCGAACAGCTTTGCGATGTCAATGACGTCCTGGTAGCCGATGCTCCAAACCACTTTGTCCCCGGCAATGGGATCGAGATAGTGGATATGAGTACCCACGTTACCTGCCGGATGAACACCCTCAAATTGCTGAACTTCCACGCTGTCGTCAGACGGAACCGGCACATCAGAGCCAGGCTTGCCCGTCACAAACACCTTACCGGTGGTCAGCTTGGAGAGAATCTTCAGTCCCTGCTCGAAGGCCGCACCGTTTTCACCAATGATCACAGTGGGGTCCGCTGCCAGCGGGTTAGTGTCCATGACGGACACGAAGATGGAATGCGGTGCCGTATCAATGGCAGGCACCTTGCTGTAGGGGCGAGTCTTGAACGTTGTCCATAACCCGGATTCCACCAGATTGTCGACAACCTGCTGGCGCTCCAGTGCGGCAATGTCGGAAGCGCTGTAGCGGGCGAAGGTTTCAGCGTCATCGCCTTCAACTTCAATGACAACCGACTGAAACACACGGCGCTCGCCGCGGTTGATTTCCTTGACCACACCGGCTGCCGGTGAAGTATAACGAACGCCTTCGGTCTTCTTGTCCGTAAACAGCAGCGTGCCGCGCTTTACACGGTCACCTTCTTTCACAGCCATCGTTGGCTTCATGCCTACGTAGTCAAAACCGATCAACGCCACATGGCGAACGGGTTTGCCGTCTGTAATGGTCTGTTCAGGAGCGCCGCTGATGGGAAGATCCAGGCCTTTTTTGATCTTGATCATTAGCCTCATCCAATCATCAGAAACTATTCGATGGATTTGTAACGCCCGACGCGTGCCGCCCAGTTGTGCCAATCCGGCCTGAACCGAATGATGGCGCCAGGGCAACGGATCCACCGGCGTTAATCACAGCCAGGCATCCGGTTAAGGAAAAGCGATGGGAAGCGGGTGTCAGACGTACCCAAAATCGCGCCAATTATAGAGATTAAGGAATACTATTTCCACCAGAAACCCTACGGAGTTTGTGCCTTAACGTAATCAGAGAGTGGTTTACATGAGCCCAAAAAGAAACCCCGGTCGCGAAAACGACCGGGGTTTCTTAACCGCCTCGGAGCACTTTTGGGCCCGTCAACCTCTAACCCGCTTCGGGAAGATCGGATAGGTAACACCCGCCATCTGATTAACCACGCGAATCACCTGAGCGCTGTAACCAGCCTCATTGTCATACCAAACGTAGAGGATCAGGCGCTTGCCATTGGCGATGGTGGCCTGCGCATCCACAATGCCGGCATGGCGGGAACCGACAAAATCGGTGGAAACCACTTCCGGCGAGTTGACGAAGTCAATCTGCTTCTGCAGCTCGGAGTGCAGCGCCATATCGCGAAGGTATTCGTTAACGCCTTCCACCGTTACCTCTTTTCCCAGGTTAAGGTTGAGGATTGCCATGGACACGTTCGGAGTGGGAACGCGGATGGCATTACCGGAAAGTTTGCCCTTCAATTCCGGAAGCGCCTTGGCGACTGCCTTCGCGGCGCCTGTCTCAGTGATAACCATGTTTAACGGAGCACTGCGACCACGACGACTACCCTTGTGATAGTTGTCGATCAGGTTCTGGTCGTTGGTGTAGGAGTGAACCGTCTCGACATGACCGTCCTCGACACCGTACTCATCGTAAATGGCCTTGAGCACCGGCGTGATGGCGTTGGTGGTACAGGAGGCAGCAGACAGAATCCGGTCCTCACTGGTGATCCAGTCGTTATTAATGCCGTGCACAATATTCTTGATGTCACCTTTACCCGGCGCTGTCAGCAGAACCCGGCTGACCCCCTTGGATTTCAGGTGCAGACCAAGCCCGGCCTCGTCGCGCCAGATACCTGTGTTGTCAATAATAATCGCATTGTTAATGCCGTATTGGGTGTAATCCACCTGATCAGGGCCCGGCGAGTAGATCACCTTGATAAAGTTGCCATTGGCGATCAGCGCAGAGTTTTTTTCGTCCACAGTGATCGTACCGTTGAAGGGGCCGTGAACCGAATCGCGGCGCAGCAGGCTGGCACGCTTTTCGAGGTCATTGTTTGCCCCACCCTGACGAACCACGATGGCACGCAGACGCAGGTTGTTACCGCCACCGGCCTTCTCGATCATGATCCGGGCCAGCAGCCGGCCGATCCGCCCGAAACCGTACAGCACCACGTCCTTGGTATCGTTTTCGGCATCTTCCTGGGATTGGGTCTGATATTGGCCGATAATCGGGCCAATCTCGCGCTTGAGAAAGTCATCAAGAGACCCGCCCTCTTCCTTGAATTTCACCGCGAGTTTGCCAATATCGACGTGCCCGCGCCCCAGCTCCATCTTGTCCATCGCCTGCAGAATAGGCAGGGTGTTGTGAACAGACAGCTCGCTGTCTTCAACCTGACGCACAAAGCGGTGTGCGCGAATGATGTCAATGACCGACTGGTTGATGATGGACCGGCCATACACGGACGTGACCACATTGTTTTTACGGTAGAGGCGGCCGATCAGCGGAATCATGGCTTCCGCAGTGGATTCTCTTTCCGTCCAGTTAGACAGGTGCTGATTGATCTGTTCGTGACTCACGCTTGAACCTCTGCAGTTGGAACCTGAAAATTGGGGCAGTATTATCCAACGTTATTTCTCAGACAGCAAATACACTCCGTTAATCCTTTCGTAACTGTCGATCGGCTGTCATGACAGCGAGACATCGGGCCGGTAGAATACGCGCCTCACCGCTCCCGGGCCCCACACTGTATTCAGGAGAAAGAACCAGCCCATGACGCACGCCGCCGCCCATCCCGACAGACATTCCGCACTGGTCGCGCCGGTCGCACCTGTCAAGGCTGCGGATCATCGCATCTGGGGGCAACTGCATGGCAGCAGTGACGCCCTGGCCATCTGCGAGAGCGCCAGGGCCCACCAGGGTCTGACACTGGTAATAACCCGCAGCACCGAGGAATCCATCCGCCTCGAGCAGTCCATGCGATTCTACCTGGGCCTGCCCACCGATGAAGATCAGCCGGCCATCACAACGGATGGTCTCGAGCTGCTGTCGCTGCCGGATTGGGAAACCCTGCCCTACGACCTGTTTTCGCCACACCAGGACATTACCTCCCGTCGAATCCGGGCCCTGCACCGGTTGCCAACGA
>OLHK01000236.1_pt1 | contig 16544 bp, 16 predicted proteins | sample 1609371 | NCBI WGS metagenome assembly OLHK01 (sample SAMN05416779, study PRJEB24817) | seawater metagenome | isolation source: Sea water | place: Canada:Atlantic | collected 2013-11
GGGAACGGCCGACCAGAGAAAACAGTTTAGAGCCCATTTTACCTTGAAACGATAAAGAAACTATGAAATTAAAAAAGTATTGTTTAGTAGCAATTATAGCATTAGGAGCAAATCTTGGTTTTTCCCAAGAAGGTATTCCTGTTTATTCGGATTATTTGACCGATAATTATTATTTGATACATCCCTCGATGGCTGGTGTAGCAAATTGTGCAAAAGTTAGATTAACGGCCAGGCAACAATGGTTTGGCGTTGATGATGCACCAAGTCTTCAAACACTTAGTATTAATGGTAGAATAGGTGATTCTCCAGTAGGGATAGGTGTAAATGTATTCAATGATTCTAATGGATACCATTCTACAGTAGGTGGTTATGCTACATTTGCTTATCATCTTATGTTTTCACGAAATGAAATTGATTTAAATATGCTATCCTTTGGTTTGAGTGCAGGTTTTCTGCAATACAAATTAGACGAAACTGAATTTTTAGCACCTGGTGAATTTGACCAAGCAATTGCTGGTATTGAACAAAGTGCTACCAATTTTAATGTAGATTTTGGATTTTCATACCATTTTATTGATTTTTATGCACATTTTACTGCTAAGAATATTTTGAGTAATGAAGGTATCAATTTTAACAGACAGGGTTTTGAATTTGAGAATTTAAGAACCTATTTATTTTCAACCGGATATACTTTTAGTAAGTTTGGAAGTCCTTGGAGCTATGAACCTTCAGTAATGTTTATGTATAGAGACGCAACAGAAGAGTCTACTGTAGATATAAATGCTAAAGTATATCGCGAAATGGATTTTGGTAAAGTTTGGGGTGGATTGTCTTATAGACGAAGTTTAGATGGTGCTGAGTTCGTGGATGGTTCAGGTGTTAGTAGTCAGAAATTACAATATATTACTCCTTTTTTGGGTGTTGATTATAATCAATTTGTATTTGCCTATACATATTCATACCAAGCAAATACTGTTAATTTTAATACTGGTGGCTTTCATCAAATAACCTTAGGTTATAACTTTAATTGTAGAAGAGAGAAATTTGAATGTAATTGCCCAGCGGTAAATTAATATAAAAAAGGCTCAATGAAAATTGAGCTTTTTTTCTTTACAGTATTTTCAAGTTTCAAATTAACCTTTTGTATTTAATTCTTTCACGTTGTGCCATTTGGTGATATCACATAGTATTTGTGGTCTATTTCTGTTTTTACAATCGGCTTTTCTTTTTTCTCTTTTGGTTTTGGTGTAAGAACAAGTTTGATATTCATTCCAATTTGTACAATAGGTTCTAAAATAGAGGCATTGATGATAACCTCATAGTTTTCATAAGTTAAGGGTTGATAATAATATGAGGTTTGTTTTTTTGTAGTAGTGACACCTTTGTCCTTTTTTAATGCTTCAAAAGAAACACTGTTATAAGCTTGATAACTACGATAAAAATCTTTAGGAAAATAACAATACTTATCATCTGCAATAACAACATCATAATTTTCGAGATTAAAATCTAACGCTTTGTAATAGGCTTTTTTATCTACAATTAATTTTAAAAGTTAGTCTTGAAGGTTTTTATATACAGATTGAATATTTTCAATAAATTAATCCACCTTAACCAAATTGTAAACTTCACTTTTTGCACACGCTTCTAAAACAAATTCAAATTGATTAGTATTTGTAAATTGAATATGAATATTCTGTTGTAATTCAACACCTTTTGGAAATTCAGTATATGTTTTACTGAATAATTTTTGAACTAGAACAAAAGAAATTATTTCGATAGCAATATTCTCATCGGTAAACCCAATTTCATACAGCTCATTGAAAAAAGAAGTCTAAAAAACAGCAATGAGCGAAATGCTGTTTTGAGTAGGTGAAAGCACTTAGTTTTTTAGGGAAATGGAATAATTTCTTTTCTAGACAGGTTACAATTGCAATACTCTATTTTAGGGAGTCAAATAAAGTATGTATGTTTATTCCAAAGAAATATAATAGAACTTGAAAACCTTTAAAACATACTTTTTATTAGTCTTATTCTCATTCATTGGTTTCTATTCCATCGCCCAAGATGCTAAACGTATAGGTACAGAGCGGGATGCTGTATTTACAATAAGGGGTAAAGTATACGAAAAAGGTACTCGAGACCCTTATAAAAATGTTCAAATTTTAGTAAATGGAGGCTCATATACAACTACTGGTTTTGATGGAGATTTCACTGTTAAAGCTAAAATTGGGGATGAACTCGTTGTTAGTCATGAAGATTTTGAAACTATATATTACAAAATAGAAAGTAACGAGCGCATTTATATAGAAGTCATATCTGGTATAGATCAATCCACAAAACGTTCAAAATTTTTAGATAATTCGGGGGAATTTAATCGCTTGATCGACTCTGCAGATGTCTATTTAAAGAAAGATGCTGGTAAAAGTATAAGTTTTATAGGTGATGCTTTAAAAAAAACAAATTCTACAGGGCAAAGTGCAGAAGCACAAGAGCTTTTGGGAGATATATATACATTTTGGAAACAATATGATTTGGCTATTTCTGCTTATAGAATCAGTCTTCAAAATACAGAATATAATTCCGCTAAACTCAAATTAGCAAGTGCATATTTTAATAATGAGGATTATGAAAATTGTATTTCTACTTACAATTCAATCAATTTAAAGGAACTTTCTAATTACCAAAAAACAGTTTATTATGAAGGCTTGGGTGACGCCAATTTAAAATCTAAGCTTTTTGAAAATGCAATTTCAGCATATAAAAAAGGTCTAAATGTTGCAAAGAATAATTCAATTCTGCCAAAAATTACAGATTTAAATTCTAAAATAGCACAAGCTTACGGAAGTCAAGGTAACAAGATCAAAGCAAATGATTATTTTAAAAATTCATTAAATCTTGCTGAACAAGAAAACAAAAAACGTGCCGTTGAAGAAAAGGTTAAAGTAGCAGAATTTAATAATAACAATGCAGATTACGATGCGGAAATTAGTTTAAGAAAAGAAGCAATTGAAGATGTAAAGGAGATAGAAAAAGACTCTGTAATTCCAAACGAAAGTGATATTACCCTACAAAAGCAAAATTATAAAATAGCTAACATCTTTGCACTTAAAAAAGATTATGACAGTGCTATACCATATTATGAAGAAAGTATAAAAGAAGCTACAGAAAAAGAGGATCTTGAGGTAAAAAAAGATGCTTTAAGAGGATTGTCTGAAGTGCAATTTAGTAAAGGAGAAGATGAAAAAGGGGTTGCAGCAATTACCGAATTTAAAAATGTAGTAGATGAATTGTATGCAAAAAAAGTGCAGGAAATCTCCAGAGCAGCTCGCTTTAGCAAAAGTATTGCCGAGCAACAAAGCAGAATTACTTCTTTAGAAAGCGACAGGGAATTATCTCGCAGTAAATATGAGTTAACCCAAGAACGAAACAAAAGGCAGCAACTCATCATTTACTCCCTTAGTGGTGGTCTTTTGTTATTTTTAATTGCTGGATATTTGATGTTTAAATATATAAAACAGCAACGATTGGCCAATAACCTTTTAGCTTTAAAATCATTGCGTAGCCAAATGAATCCCCATTTTATTTTTAATGCGCTAAATTCTGTAAATAGTTTTATAGCCAGTAATGACGAACGTACTGCAAATAAATATCTTTCAGATTTTTCTCATTTAATGCGTTCTGTTTTAGAGAATAGTGAAGAAGATTTTATTCCATTGAAAAAAGAAATTGAACTATTGGAACTGTATACAAAATTAGAGCATTTTAGATTTAGAGATAAATTTGATTACACAATTACTGTTGATGAAACTATTGACACAGAAGATTTTAAAATTCCACCAATGCTTCTTCAACCTTATATAGAAAATGCGGTGTGGCATGGGTTGCGTTACAAAACTGAAAAAGGAAAATTAGAAATTTCTATTCAACCAAAATCAAAAAATGAAATAACTATATCTATTGTGGATAATGGTATAGGCAGAGAACGCTCAAAGGCACTAAAGACTGAAAATCAAAAAAAACAGAATTCAAAAGGGATGAATAACATTAAAAAACGTGTTGCAATTTTGAATGAAATGTATAAGGACAAAGTAGATGTTACGATTGATGATTTTCAACATATTGAAGATGTTGGGACAAAAGTTGTTGTGACATTAAAAAAGGATTAAGCTAAGTGAAGTAACACTTTAGTATTTGAAAATGAAAATTAGATATTAAGTTTAGCGCCTCAAATTCAAAAATCATGAAATTAAACGCAATTATAGTAGAAGACGAAGAAACGAGCAGGGAAATTTTAAGAAATTACCTATACAAATATTGTCCTAATATTAACATTGTTGGAGAAGCTGCAAATGTGGACGAAGCACTTATACTTATTAGAAATAATGAGTTAGATGTTGTGTTTTTGGATGTAGAAATGCCTTACGGAAATGCGTTTGACCTACTAGAAAAGGTTGGTGATATTGATTTTGAAACTATTTTTGTTACAGCTTACAATCATTATGCTATCGATGCTTTAAATGCCCATGCATCCTATTATTTAATGAAACCAATTTCTATTGACGAATTGATAAAAGCAGTCGATTATGTTACTGAAATTAGAACAAAGGAAGATGCGCTCCAAGATCAGGTTTTGGTTCCTAAGACAAATTTGGTGAGCGGAAAAATAACCATTCCGCAGCAAGATGGTTTTGAAATTATTGAAACAGCAAATATTATGTATTGTAAAGCAGATGATAATTACACCGAAATTTATCTTAATAACAATAAAAAGAAGGTTGTAAGCAAAACATTAAAATATATTGAAGAAAGTTTGAAAGACGCCAACTTTGCCAGAGTACATAAAAGTTATTTGGTTAATGTAAATGAAATTGTAAAATATGTTAAGGGTAAAGGTGGAAGCGTTGTATTAAGCAATGGTAAAGATATTAGTGTTTCGGCTTCAAAAAAATCTAAATTATTATCTTATTTTAAATAGCTATGGCAGTCATAAAACCAGTAAAAGGAAAAAGTCCACAAATACCAGACAATTGCTTTATAGCAGATAATGCTACCATTGTAGGAGATGTTACTATGGGTAATGAATGTAGTATTTGGTTTAACGCTGTAATAAGAGGAGATGTCCATTATATAAAAATGGGTAATAAAGTAAATGTACAAGATGGGGCAATAATCCATGCTACGTATCAAAAGTCCCCAACCAATATAGGAAACAATGTTTCAATTGCCCATAATGCAATTGTGCATGGTTGTACCATTAAAGATAATGTGCTTATTGGAATGGGAAGTATTGTTATGGACGATTGTGTAGTTGAGAGTAATAGCATTATTGCAGCCGGAGCAGTAGTAACACAGAACACAATAGTAGAATCTGGAAGTATTTATGCAGGAGTACCAGCAAAAAAAGTAAAAGATATTAGTGAGGAATTAATCTCTGGAGAAATCGATAGGATTGCAAATAACTACGTGAAATATTCGGGCTGGTTTAAAGATTAGTTTTTAGTTTTATTAATTAGAAATCAAAGTAAGAAGTATCAAATTGGTGATTTAAAATTGAGTTGAGAACCTCTATATTTCCATTCGTATAAAGTTTAACAGAAGTTTTATTTGTTGAAGTATTCAGAATTCCATTTGAAGCTAATATGGATTTAGTCTGTTTGGCAACTGCTAATCCAGAATCTATGATCTTAACATCCTTAGGAAGCATTTCAGTAAGCATAGGGATTAGATAAGGGTAATGTGTACAACCCAACACTAAGTAATCGATATTTTGTGCAATCATGGGCTCTAAATAGGTTTGTAATAGAGCTTTCATCTCTTCAGATTCTAAATTTCCTGTTTCAATTAAAGGCACTATACCTTCACCAACCTGCTCAATAACTTTAATGCCATGAGCGTGCAAATTAGATGTTTGGTGAAAAAGCTGACTGCTTAAGGTGCCTTTTGTAGCTAATATACCAACTGTTTTTGTAGCTGTATTTAAGGCTGCTGGTTTAATTGCTGGCTCAATGCCAATAAAAGGAACACTATAAGATTTCCTTAAGTAAGAAATAGAATTTGTTGTAGCCGTGTTACATGCTACAACTATAAGTTTACAGTTTTGTTTTAATAAGTATTCCGTATTTTTAATACTTAGTTGTAGAATTTCTGATTCTGACTTATTTCCATAAGGAGCATTTTTACTATCCGCCAAATAGATAATATTTTCCTTTGGCAACAAGGTATGGATTTCCTTAAGGATAGAAGTGCCACCAATGCCAGAATCGAATATGCCGATAGGGTTTTTACTCATAGGTACAAAAATAAAAAGTCGCTTAGTTAAAAGCGACTTTCTATATTTAAATTTTTAATTGGGATTAAATACCCATTTCTGCCTTAACATCTGCCATAAGGTTTTTACCGTCTGCCACAATCAATGTTTGTGCATCCAATACATATTCAAAACCTTGAGCCTTTGCCACTTTTTGGATGGCTTGCTTCGCTTTTTCAGTAATAGGCTTCAATAAATTAAATTCTTTTTCCTGAAGATCTTTTTGCGCTTGTTGTTGGTATTGGCTAAGACTTTGTTTCATACCTTCTACCTCTTCCATACGCTTCATGTTTGTTTCTTCTGTCTGTGCATCTGCTTCAGCATTGTACTGTTTTAGCTTTGTATCTAATTCTTTAAGGGAACCTTGGATATCTGCTTCGTAAGTTTTTCCAAGTTTTTCAATCTCTGCTTGTGCAGCTTTATACTCTGGCATCGCTTTGATTAACTCTTGTGTATTAATATGAGCAATTTTATTTTGGGCGTTTGTAAAACTTGTAGCTCCAATAAAAAGTACTGCTGCAAATAATAAAGTTTTTAAATGTTTCATTGTTTTAAAATAGTATTACGTGTTATAAATTATTAATTGTTTTCTTCGTCTTCGTCCTCTTTAGAATCTTTCTCTTTTTTTGCTTTAGCAATAGAGTCTCTCTTTTTTATTTGTTTTTCACGTTCTTCCCGTGCTTTTTTTCGTTCTTCTGCAATTTTCTTTTTTCTTTCTTCTAAAGCTTTTCTGCGATCTTCGCGCTCTTTTAATTTTGCTTGTCTTTTTTCTTCTAAAAGTTCAGCGGCAGTTTTAGGCTTTTTGGATTCTGTTTTTGTAGAATCTTTTTCAATTGCTTTTTTTGTCTCGGTACTATCTGCTTTAACTGTCTTTTTTTTAGTTGTTGTACTGTCTGTTTTACTAGATTTCGCTTCCGCTTCTTCTTTATCTTCGATCTTACCATTTCTGGCATCTATTATTTTTTGTCTTCGCTCAGCAGCTTCTCGTTTTCTAGCTTCTCTAGCTTCCTCTTGTTGTTTTCTCCGTTCTTCGAGGGCAGCTTCACGTTCTGCACGTTTATCAGCCAGTGCTTTTTCTCGAGCAGCCTTTCTATCTTCTAATGCCTTTTTACGTGCGTCATAATCATTATTGGTTACAGGGACAACCGCTTCTTCTTCAAGTTCCTTACGTTCTTGTCTGTCTTTAACTTGCGAACGTTTAGAGGCTCTTGTAATTGTTTTTAAAACGCGCTCGCTGATATCATAACGTTCTGCTGAATACAGCATTACGACATCGGCAGATTTATCGAAAACAAAATCGTATTTTCCCGTTTCAGCAATATCTTGCACGGCAGCAAATATTTGATCTTGTATGGGCTCAATCAATTGACGCTTCTGAATCATTAAATCTCCATTTGGACCAAATCTTTTTTGTTGATAATCTAAAATTTCGGCCTCTTCAAAAGCAATGTCTTCCATCCGTTCATCATACAGTTCTTTTGTTAACAGTACGCTTTCGTTTTCAAGTTCTTGCTTTTTTTGCTCAATAACATTTAACTTTTTTTCTACTTCAGACTTCCATTGTAACACCTTTTTGTCTAGTTGTGTAGATGCTTCTTGATATTCAGGCACATTTTGTAAAATATATTCAGTGTCTATGTACCCAATTCTAACACCACGTTGAGCGTTTGCATTTAGGCTCACTAAACCTATTATTGCTAGTAAAAAAAGAACTCTGAATTTCATTGTTATATAGTTTAATTTTTGAGATATTTTCCTCGTAATACCAAATGCTCGTGAGATTTAGTGTTACTTTACTTCAAAGTAACGAAATAAATTACTAAAAATTTTAAGACCTCAATGAAATCATTAATTGGTTATTAGAAAATATCGTGCCAAACTTAAAATTGTTGTCCAATAATGAAGTGTGTTTCCCAACCATTTGCGCCACTTGTGCCAGGAACAGGATCAAAACCATGACCAAAATCTATACCTAACAATCCGAATGCTGGCATAAAAATTCTAAGACCTAAACCTGCAGAACGCTGAAGGTTAAACGGATCAAAATCCCTAAACTCATTAACAGATGCTCCTGCCTCTAAGAATGAAAGTGCAAAAATTTTAGCTTGTGCTCCCAAGGTGATAGGGTATCTCAATTCTAAAGAAAATTTATTATAAATAGAACCACCATCTTGAGAAGACAATGATTGATTAGGATAACCACGTAGCTGTACAACCTCTCTACCATCTAAAGAAAAGTTTCCTAAACCATCACCACCAAGGAAAAACCGTTCAAAAGGAATAACTCCTCTGGCATTGTTATAAGCTCCTAGAAATCCAAATTCCATACCTGGTTTTAGAACTAGGTTTTTTGCTACTTCTGTGTACCAATCTACTTTGAATTTAATCTTATAAAACTCTAACCACTTAAAACGCTCTTGGTCAATTTCACCAATACGTGCAAAATCTTCTGAGTCTGTTGGGTCTAGTCCATCTCTTTCTTCTTTTAAAGCCTCATAATCTACTCCGTTCACTAAAGAATATGGAAAAGAAAATTTTGCTGAAACTGAAAAGCTAGACCCTCCAGTTGGATAAATTGGATCTATATAAAGGTTGTTTCTACTCAAGCCTATAGTGTATGATAAGTTGTTAGATGTACCATCACCAAATGTAAATAAACCTGTGTTGTAATTTTGAAGATCGTAATGTTGATAACTCACTGCTTGAGACAATAAGAAGTAGTTATCTGGTTTTGTTAATCTTGTTGATAGACCAACTGTTAAGCCTGTAATATTAAATCTTCTGCTTTTATCAGCTCTACGTGTTTGTGGATTAAACAAAAACTGCCTTGAATGTGATATTGATGTTGAAAGTTGATAAGGTTTTTTACCACCTAACCATGGTTCACTAAAAGAAAAGCTATAGGTTTGGAAAAACTGACTAGCCTGTAATCTTAAAGCTAAGCTTTGTCCATCTCCTCTAGGAACAGGTTTATAGGCATCTTTATTGAATATGTCTTTTATGGCAAAGTTGTTAAAGGACAATCCTAACGTACCAATAAAACCTCCTCCTCCATAACCACCTTGTAGTTGAATTTGACTAGATCCTTGTTCTACTACTTCGTATTCAATATCTAATGTTCCGTCAACCGGATTTGGGTTCTTAACATTTGGTGTTAATTGTTGGGCATCAAAGAAACCTAACTGGCCTAATTCTCGCATAGTTCTGATGATCTCAGATTTTCTGTACAGCTCACCTGGTCTTGTTCTTAATTCCCTGTAAATTACATTATCGTTAGTTACATCGTTACCTACAACAGTTACTTTATTGTAATAAGCAGGCTTTCCTTCAGAAATACGGATTTCCATATCTATGACATTACCATCTGCACTAACTTCTACAGGATTGATCGTAGAAAACATATAACCATAATTTTGGTAAGTATTGGTTAAATCGTTTGCATCTGGATTTTTAGTATTGGCGATACGCTCACGTAACTCAACACCATTATAGGTGTCCCCTTTTTTTAGCTTTAAAATACTTGCTAAATATTGGTCTGTGTAAACGGTGTTTCCCACAAAGGAAATGTTACCAAAAGTATACTTTTCGCCTTCCTCTATTTCAATGTTTAGACTTATATTTTTATCATCAATATAAATGATAGAGTCTGAAATGATTCTGGCATCTCTGTAGCCATTTTCTTTGTATTTGTCAATAACACTAACAAGGTCTGTTTTGTAATCTTCTTCTATGTATTTTGAACGTTTCAAAAAGCGAAGAAAGTTTTTTTGCTTCGTGTTTTTCATTGCTTTACGAAGCTTTTTGTCCTTTATTTTTTCATTGCCTTCAAAATTAATTTTTTTGATTTTTACTTTTTCACCCTTGTCAATTTTCACCAACATGTCCACACGTTCCTTTTCCACGGAATCTATAACCTGAGTGGTAACAATGTTTACTTTAGTGTTTAAAAAACCTTTCTTCTTGTATTTATTTGTAAGGTAGTTTTTTGTGGTAGCTAAAAGGTTTTCAGTAACTTTTGTTCCGGGTTTAAGGTCATTTTCGTTTATGATTTCCTCTTTCTTACCTTTTTTCACACCTTCTATGGTCAAATCTTTCAATTCTGGTAAATCAGATAGGTTGATTTCCAAATCAGCTGTGCTGCCATCAATATTTACCACATAAATATCAATACTACTAAAGAGATTTGATTTCCATAGGGTCTTAACTGCGTTAGCAATTTTTTCACCTCCAATTTGCACTTCTTCACCTTTTCTAAGTTTAGAATATGCAATAATAGTTTGTTCGCTAAAGTTGGTGTTTCCGGTAACTCTTATTTCATTGATTAAATATTTTTTACCATCCGCTATTTGTGCGCTGGCATTAAATGAAATAGTAAAAAATAGTACGGTAAAAAAAAGTTTGATGTATGTCTTCAAGACTTTTGTATTAGGTAAGTTGTTCGCTTGTTTTTCCAAATCGTCGTTCTCTGTTTTGATAATCTATGATTGCCTCATGTAGATTTTCCTTTTTAAAATCTGGCCATAAAATATCAGTAAAATATAGTTCAGCGTATGCTATTTGCCATAGCATAAAGTTACTGATGCGTTGCTCTCCACTTGTACGGATTAACAAGTCCACATCTGGTAAATTTTGCGTGTAAAGATGCTTATTTATAATTGATTCATCAATACTTTCGCGCGAAATTATATTATTTTTAACTTTAAGTGATAATTCTTTAATGACATTAACAATTTCTTCACGGGAACCATAGCTTAATGCCAAGGTCAATGTCATATTCTCATTATTCTTGGTTTTTTCAATAACGTCTTGGAGCTCTTGTTGTGCTTTTTTTGGCAAATCCTTTAAACATCCTATAGCAGCCAATTTAATATTGTTGTCTTGTAGTGTCTTAATTTCTTTTTTAAGGGATTTTACCAATAGTTTCATTAAAGTTTGCACTTCTAATTTTGGTCTGTTCCAGTTTTCTGTAGAAAAGGCATAAAGCGTTAGGTTTTTAATGCCTAACTCGGCACTTGCTTCCACAGTTTCTCTTACTGATTTAGTCCCGTTTTCGTGCCCAATAACCCTAACCAATCCTTTTTGCTTGGCCCAACGACCATTTCCATCCATAATAATTGCTACATGGTTGGGAAGTTTGTTTTTATTTATTTGTTCTTTTAAGCTCATTTAAAAATTACAATAACAAGGTCGTCTTCCAAAGGTGTAAGTTAAGGTAATTCCTGAAAATACATACCAATCATTACTATTAGTATTACCAAAACTAAACTGTTCCCTAAACTCTGCATCTGGAACACTTCCGTCCAATTCATCTGAAAATGTATAACGTGCACCAATTTCTCCCGCTAAAATTAAATGATTGCCAATACGTTGCTTGTAGCCTAATACCATTGGTATGCCATAGGCCCAACTGCTTGCGTCTTCTGATGTATATTCTCCATTTGGGGCAAAAAAATAATTATCATGATTTGCGACGGATATTCCTGAATATAAATATGGTGTACCTTTAAAACCATTAGTATGTAGGTCGAAATCCAAAAAAGTAAACTCCATGCCTGCTGAAATTTCTACAATACTTGTATTAAAACTATAATCTCGTTGCACACGTCTTGGATCGTCCGAATCTCTATCAATGCCTTCTAAATCTGAAAAGATAACCGTAGCCCTAAATGAATGTCTTGGACTTCTGTTCCATTTAAAAATAGCTCCAATAGCAGCTTGATTTGGAGATATGTAGTTAGTTGCACCAACATCACCTATAAAGTTACTTCCGCCAGCAAAAATGCCAACCTCATAAATTTGAGCTTTAGCAGTTTGGGTAACAAAAATACTTAATGCAAGTAGGAATAAATACCTCATAAATCTTTGAAAGTTTGCAAATATAACAATTATGAATTGGGTTTAACAATTTGATAGAAATTGTCTAACTGATAAACAGCTTTATAGTGTATTTATTGCATACTTGAGGTTCAATTACGGCGATCTTCTCCCCAAAGTAATTTTTTTCTGAGGGTATCTAAAAAGGTTTCATCTAAAAGAACTACCATTTTAATAACAAAATCAGCTTTGTTAATTGTAACTGTAGTAGTGTTGGGTAGTGTTACAATTCTAGAATCCAACGACATTAAAAACTGGTCTTCTCTTCCTTCTACCTTTAATTGTACTGAAGTTTTATCTGGTATTACCAATGGTCGCGCACTTAAGTTATGTGGAGCAATGGGAGTTAATACAAAATTCTTGGCATCTGGAGCTATTACAGGTCCACCACAACTCATTGAATAACCCGTAGAACCTGTGGGTGTGGAAAGAATTAAGCCATCTGCCCAATATGATGTTAAATATTCTCCATCAAGATGGGTTGAAACTGTAATCATAGAAGTGGTGTTCTTTCTGCTAACCGTAATTTCATTAAGTGCAAAATTGGTTTTAGTAAGATCTTTATTATTTGGGTCGGTTTCAACACTAAGCAACGAACGTTCTGAGATTTTATAATGACCTTTTAAAACTTGGTTAATAGCATTTTCAATTTCATCTGTTTGTATTGTGGCCAAAAAGCCCAATCTTCCGGTATTTATACCAACAATGGGAATGCCCAAATCCCTTACATAGGTTATGGCTCTTAAAATAGTACCATCACCACCAATACTTATTAATAAATCGAAGCTAGAATCTAATTCACTGAAGTTTTTTATTTTAGAATGATTTTCACCAGAAACACGTTGTTGTTCCAAAAAATCAGCTTCAACATATATATTTGCTTTGGCGTTTTGTAAAACTTTCAAAAGAACATTGAAAGCGTTTTGTGTGGTTTCCTTGGCGTAATTCTGACCGTAAATTGCTATTTTCATCGCTACATATTTAGGTATTTATCCAAATATTGCGAGCGATCCTTCAAACTTTCAATATACGTGTCTTCTTCATGACCAGAAATAATGTTGTAACTATAGCGTCTAAACGTTTGAATAACTTCATTTAAACTGGCATTACCAATTTTAATGGTAATACGAACCACATCTCCATCCATTTTAGAAATAAAAGCTCCCAAAAGCTTTGCGTCATTGGATTCTACAATCTGGCTAATTTCGCTAAACGAATAATCGTGCATGCCTTTTTCAATAATTAATGTTCCACCTGGCTCTGAGAAAAATGGTGTTTCATTAAAAAGGTGAATAATGTCATTTAACTCATAATACCCTAAATACTGATTGTTTCTATCAAGAATTGGCATAATGTTAGAGTCATTTTGTGCAAAAGCTTCAAGCACATCCAGCCAATTTGTAGCAGGTCTTACAAAGAAACCTTCAATGGCATAGTTACAGTCTTTAATGATGTTCGCTTTTTCAAAGCAATGTGCATCATTTTCAGAAATACAGCCAATGTATATTTTTTCGTTCAAAATAGGAATATGGGAATACGTCAGTTGATTAAAAAGCAACTGTGCATCACTAATTTTATCGGTGAGTTTTAAAGGTTGTATGTCATTTATTACTAAATCCTGTAACTGCATAATTGGGTTTTGAATGTCTTGCAAATTAATCAAAAATAACCACAAAAAGCGTGCTCCTATTCGTATTTTTGTGATTCAAAACCTTGAAAAATGACAAAGTTAAGTGTTAACATCAATAAGATTGCAACGTTAAGAAACAGTAGAGGAGGAGATGTGCCAAATGTTGTTCAATTTGCAAAAGATGTTCAGCGTTTTGGAGCTGAAGGTGTCACTATTCACCCAAGACCAGATGAGCGCCACATTAGGTATAAAGATGCTTACGATTTAAAGCCAGAAGTTTACACAGAATATAATATTGAGGGCAATCCAATCCCAAAATTTGTGGATATGGTTTTAGAAATAAAACCCACACAAGTTACTTTGGTGCCAGATGCAGAAGATGCCATTACCTCTAATGCTGGTTGGGATACTTTGAAACATAAGGGTTTTTTGGTTGAAGTGATTCAGGAATTTAAAAAAAATGGTATTAGAACTTCAATTTTTGTAGACCCAGAATTGCAACAAGTAGAAGGTGCAAAAGCCACAGGAACAGATAGAATTGAGCTTTACACTGAAGTTTTCGCGCACCAATATGCATTAGGGAATAAAGATGCCATTAAACCTTATATGGAATGCGCAGGTCTGGCAAATGCGCTCGATATTGGTATAAATGCTGGCCACGATCTATCGCTAGATAATATTAAATTCTTTAAGGAAAATATCACAGGACTTTTAGAAGTGTCCATTGGTCACGCATTGATTTCAGAAAGTCTTTATCTAGGTGTCGAAAATGTAATACAAATGTATTTGCACAGATTGAAATAGTTTCAAATTACTGTCACACCAAACAAATTCGAGATGTCATTCAATAATTCAAACAAATGATTTTACATTCAAATATAATAGGAGAGGGAAAACCATTCATTATTTTACATGGCTTTTTAGGCATGGGTGATAATTGGAAAACATTAGGCAAACAATTTTCGGAATCTAATTTTGAAGTGCATCTGGTAGATCAGCGTAACCATGGTCGTAGCTTTCACTCTGATGATTTTGATTATGATGTAATGGCAGAAGATTTAAAAGCATATTGTGATGAAAAAAATCTTAGAAATATGGTCTTAATGGGTCATTCCATGGGTGGAAAAACAGCAATGCTATTTGCAACGAAATACCCTGAATATTTAAAACAATTAATCGTTGCAGATATTTCACCTCGATATTATCCTGCACATCACGAAGATATTTTAGAAGGTTTAAGTTATTTAGATTTTTCAAAAATTAAAAGTAGAGGTAAAGCAGAAAAAGCACTTGCAAATTATGTTCCAGATACAGGAACCCGATTGTTTTTGCTCAAAAACCTATATTGGGTTGAAAAAGGAAAATTAGCGTTGCGCATGAATTTAGAAGCCTTAAAAGCCAGCGTTTCTGAAGTTGGTGAAGCATTGCCAAACCATTCAACTTTTGATAAGTCGACTTTATTTCTTCGTGGTGATAAATCCAAATATATAGGTGAGTCCGATGAAACTATAATACATAGACACTTCCCTAACTCAGAAATAAAAACTATTGCCAATGCAGGCCATTGGTTGCATGCTGAGAATCCTGATGATTTTTATGATGCTGTTATAGAATTTTTATCTTAAATTTAATTTTAAACAAAATATCATGAATCTTATAATTAGACTTTTAATAAACGCTTTAGCTGTTTTCGTTTTAGCACATATTTTAAATGGTGTAACTGTAGATGGTTACTTAGGTGCAATTATTGTAGCTATTGTATTGGCAATTCTTAACCTATTGGTAAAACCCATTTTGGTGGTATTAACATTGCCAATTACTGTGGTTACTTTAGGGCTTTTCCTTTTAGTGATAAACGCACTGATTATTCTTTTGGCAGATAAACTTATTGATGGATTTGGTGTTGCTAATTTCTGGACAGCATTGCTATTTAGTGTACTGTTATCCATACTGCAATGGTTGCTTCAATCCATATTCAAGGAGGATAAAAAGTAGCTAAAAATCAAACGTTTAAAACTGTTGTTGGGTTGTGAAAAATATTGTATTTTTGCAGCCCAATTTTAGTTTCAAGAATAAATGAATATTACAAGAGAAAACATAGACGCGTTAAACGCAGTTGTTAAGGTAGATATCGCAAAAGAAGATTATAGCGATAAAGTAGAGAAAATCCTTTCAGATTACCGTAAATCTGCCAACATTCCTGGTTTTAGAAAAGGACAAGTACCAATGGGTATGGTTAAGAAGCAGTACGGAAAAGCAGTCTTGGTAGATGAGGTAAACAAATTATTGCAAGATGCGCTTGGTAAATATCTAACAGAAGAAAAATTAGACGTTTTAGGAAATCCGTTGCCAAAAGCACAAGACGATTTAAACTGGGATGCAGATGCATTTTCTTTTGAGTTTGAATTGGGTTTAGCGCCAGAATTTGACGTGAAGCTAAAAGGCAAAAAAGCAATTACACATTACAATATTGTTGCAGATGATAAGATGGTTGACAATCAGGTAAAGCATCTACAGAAGCAATATGGTAAAATAGTTTCTCAAAATGAAGTTGAAAAAGATTCTGAAATTACAGGCGTTTTCAAAAATGAAGAAAAAGAGATTGAGAACGAAGCAACACTAACATTAGATAAATTAAAAGGAAAAACAAATCCAAAGAAATTTATTGGTGCTAAAGTTGGTGATGTAATTACGTTAAAAACCCTGTCTCTTATACACATCTGACGCTGCCGA